>Ga0209479_1000484_pt1 | contig 61779 bp, 56 predicted proteins | sample DewCreD2012metaG_2_FD_184112 | JGI IMG/M metagenome (GOLD analysis project Ga0209479, IMG submission 184112) | Hot spring sediment bacterial and archeal communities from British Columbia, Canada, to study Microbial Dark Matter (Phase II) - Dewar... ...
GAGACAATATCTGTTCCACAAACCGTCCTTTTTGGACGGTTTGTGGAATTAATTCATTATAGCCTTCTAACCTTGAAAATACTATATTTGCCATAAATTTGATTTCAATATTGACGCATTATTAAGGATAAATAGAAAGGGGGGATAGAAACCGCTAAATTCAAACTTTAAAATTCTAAATTTAAAAATTAAAAATCTAAAAAATAAAAATAGAAAGGGGGAATTTTTCACATGCCATTTACCATTACAAAAAAATATTTGGAAGCAGATCCAAGGAAACTTCCAGACTGGCAAATAGCCGATATTGCTGAAGAAACGATGCCTACGGTGGATGAATGGCGAGATCGTTTAGGCCTTCAAAAAGATGAGGTTATCCCTTATGGTAGGCTTTGTAAGCTCGATTTTATGAAGATCATCGAGCGATTAAAAGATAGGCCTGATGGGAAATATATTGAAGTTACGGCCATTACTCCAACTCCGCTTGGGGAAGGGAAGACAACCACCACGATGGGTCTGATCGAGGGACTTGGTAAAAGAGGGAAAAATGTTGGTGGGTGTGTCCGTCAGCCTTCAGGTGGTCCGACTATGAATATCAAAGGAACGGCCGCTGGGGGAGGAAAAGCCCTTCTGATTCCCATGACAGAGTTCTCCCTCGGTCTAACGGGTGACATTGATGCGATTACCAATGCCCATAACCTGGCCATGGTGGCTCTCACTGCAAGAATGCAACATGAAAGAAACTACGATGATGCAGAATTGGCAAAAAGAAACCTCAGGCGTTTGGATATTGATCCAACCAATGTTGAAATGGGTTGGGTCATCGATTTCTGCGCCCAGGCCTTGCGAAATATCATCATCGGCATTGGTGGAAGGATGGATGGCTATATGATGCAATCCAAATTCGCAATCACCGTCAGTTCCGAACTCATGGCCATTCTTTCCATTGTAAGGGACCTGAAAGACCTGAGAGAAAGATTGGGGAAAATCGTTGTCGCTTTTGATAAAAAGGGGAATCCTGTAACAACGACGGATCTTGAAGTGGCAGGGGCGATGTGTGCCTTTATGCGAAATACAATCAATCCTACTCTAATGTCCACGATTGAATATCAACCTTGTCTCGTCCATGCAGGTCCCTTTGCAAACATCGCGGTGGGTCAATCTTCGATCATTGGTGACCGAATCGGTTTAAAGATGTTTGACTATCATGTCACAGAAAGTGGTTTTGCTGCGGACATCGGCTTTGAAAAATTCTGGAATGTGAAATGTCGATTAAGTGGTTTGAAGCCCAATGTTTCTATCCTCACCACTACCATCAGGGCCTTAAAAATGCACGGAGGAGGCCCAGCCGTTGTGGCCGGCCGTCCAATTCCTGACGAATATACCAAAGAGAATCTCCAGCTCTTAGAGAAGGGAATTGTCAATATGACTCATTTAATTGGTGTCATTAGAAAGTCAGGTATCAATCCGGTCGTCTGTATCAACACCTTCCACACGGATACAAAAGATGAGATCGCCTTAGTTCGAAAGTATGCAGAACAAGCCGGGGCTCGTTGTGCAGTTTCGGAACATTGGCTAAAAGGAGGGGACGGAGCCTTAGAACTTGCTGATGTGGTTTTGGATGCCTGCAATGAAAAGGTGGACTTCAAATTCCTTTATCCCTTAGAGATGCCACTTAGGCAACGAGTCGAAATTATTGCAAAGGAAGTCTATGGAGCCGATGGTGTTTCATGGACCCCAGAGGCTGAAGCCAAGGCGAAAAGGCTCGAAGCAGATCCCAATATGAAAGATTTTATGACCATGATGGTGAAAACCCATCTCAGCCTATCCCATGATCCAACAAGAAAGGGTGTTCCAAAGGGATGGATCTTACCTGTTAGGGATGTGTTGATCTTTGCGGGAGCGAAATTCCTCTGTCCAATGACAGGAACAATCAGCCTGATGCCTGGAACCAGTTCTGACCCTGCTTTCAGAAGAATTGATGTGGATGTGAATACGGGCAAGGTCACAGGTCTTTTCTAACAATAAGAATTAAAAAACCTTCAGCTCGATCCCATCTCGATCGAAATCGAGATGGGATCGATGAATCATTAAAAATATATCCTGTTAATGACACAACGATGGATACCTTCTACGAAAGAGGTAAAAATCCAGAGCGAAAAATTATCCCTCCTGAAAAGATAAAATCATTCCAATCATCATCCCGTTCCATTCGTTGTTCAAACGGTGTTTTTCCATTTAAGCTAATTTAAAAAGGGGAGATTAAAATATAAAGGGGGAGGAAAAGATGACAGCAAAATTGATCAATGGCAATGAGATTGCCAAACAGATTCGGGAGGAATTGAGGCAGGAGGTCATCCAACTAAAAGAAAAATATAATCTCGTTCCCGGGTTGGTGACGATTCTCGTCGGAGAGAATCCTGCCTCCGTGAGTTATGTGACGGCCAAACAGAAGACTTCAAAGGAGTTGGGTTTCTATTCCGTTCAGGACAACCAACCCGAGAGTATCCCTGAAGAACAGCTCCTCCAGCTTATTGATAAATATAATAAGGATCCCAAGATTCATGGGATTCTGGTTCAACTTCCTCTACCGAAACACATCAATGAAACAAAAATTCTTTATGCGATTGATCCCAAGAAAGATGTGGATGGTTTTCATCCTGTCAATGTCGGGAAATTGATGATCGGAGAAGCGGATTATCTTCCTTGCACTCCTGCCGGAATTCAGCAGCTTCTCATTCGGTCCGGAGTCCAGATCGAGGGAGCAGAAGTCGTCGTGGTAGGAAGATCGAACATTGTCGGAAAACCGATTGCAAATATCCTTCTTCAAAAACAGAAAGGAGCCAATGCCACCGTTACCGTCTGTCATACGGGCACGAGGGATATGGCCTTTCATACTCGAAGAGCGGACATCCTGATTGTCGCTGCGGGGAAACCCAGGGCGATTACAGCCGACATGGTAAAGGAGGGGGCAGTCGTCATTGATGTGGGGGTCAATCGAATCGGCGTAACTCCTGATGGAAAAGCCAAACTCTGTGGAGATGTGGATTTCGATGCGGTCAAAGAGAAGGCCTCTATGATCACCCCTGTCCCCGGGGGAGTAGGGCCTATGACGATCACGATGCTGATGATGAATACGGTTAAAGCGGCTAAACTCCATGCCGGGATAAAATAAACTAAAGGAACTTCCCTTCATGGGTTTGATTCGGGTGAGTATCGATGGTCAAGAAATGGAATGCCCTGAGGGCGAATATTTACTCTGGATCGCCCTCGACCATGGGATTTATATTCCCAATCTCTGTGCCATCCGGGAAAAAAAGGAACCTTACGGGGGATGTCGACTCTGTTTCGTGGAGATCGAAGGCCAGGAAACTCCGTTGACAGCCTGCACATTGAGGGTAAAGGACGGCATGAGGATCCAGACGAAAAGTCCAAAGGCTTTAAGACTTGCCCGAACAGCCTTCGAATTAATCCTCAGCAACCATCCTGTGGATTGTGGTCATTGTCTAAAAACGGGTTTGTGTGAACTTCAAAAAATGGCCAAACATCTCGGCATAAAGCTGAGGACCCAGCGATTGAAGAAATTTCTAAGGGGGCTTCCAATCGATGAAACGAGCCCCGTATTTGTCTATGACCCCAATAAATGTGTCCTTTGTGGAAGGTGTGTCTGGTACTGCCATGAAAAAATAGGAATAGGAGAGATCGGATTTGCCTATCGAGGTTTTCAGAGATGGGTCACGACTTTTGACAATGGCCCTGTTGGACAATCCGAATGCAGGGATCGAAAAGAGCTGGTGGAAATCTGCCCGGTAGGGGCTTTTGGGGCAAAAGAGAGGCGAATGGGTAAACAGAAAATCCATCAAATAGGAGGATCGACATGATTATCATCGGTGAAAATATCCATGTCATAGCCAAAGATGTATCCCAAGCCATTCGGGAGAGAAATGAAAAAGTGATTCAGGCCCTGGCCAGAGAGCAAACCCAGGCAGGAGCCCACTATATTGACCTCAATGTGGGACCTATGAAAAAAGATACGGAAGAGACCATGAAATGGCTGGTCAACTGTGTTCAAGAAGTGACCGATCTTCCCCTCTCCATCGATACAATGAACCCGGTGGCCATGGAAGCGGGATTAAAATATTGTAAAAAAAGACCCCTACTCAATTCGGCTTCAGGGAAAACAGACTCCAAACAACAGATGCTCCCCCTGGCCCAAAAATATAATTGTGATGTGGTCATTTCGGTGATGACCGACAAAGGAATGCCTCCGGAGATAGAATCGAAGATCGAGAGTATCATGGATACGGTGGCCTATGCCAATGAATTGGGGATTCCGAACGAAGATATCTGGGTGGATCCTATCATCCTTCCTGTGAGCACCGCGGGAGAGGGACAGAGGATTGCCGTCGGGAATCTTGAATTCATCAAGATTCTTCCGGATGTCCTGCCCGGGGTGAAATCGACTGTTGGACTCTCCAATGTGTCCAATGGAGTCCCTGCCCATCTGAGGCCGATTCTAAACCGGACCTATCTGGTCATGCTTGAAAGAAATGGACTCTATTCAGCCATTGCCGATCCCCTGGATGAAGAATTGATGGCTTTCATGAGAGGGGAACATCAAGAAATTAAAAACCTTATTTATAAAGTCATGGATGGAGAGGAAGTGGACCTCTCCTCTTTATCCCAGAAAGAGGTGGCTTATGTAAAGACGGCTCGGGTATTGATGGCTCAAACCCTGTATTCCGATGCTTGGTTGGAAATTTAAAAGAATCTATGTCATAATTATTTTGTAAAAATTGTTTTATCATAAAAATTATTCTCTTTTAGGAGGAATTTTATGGAATATAAAGCCCCAATCGAAGCGTATAAAGGTATCGTTAGGGAGGTAACTATCGGAAAAGGGGATAAGGTGTTAAAGATAGGAGGAGAAAACATCCTCCCTCTCCATTTCTTCGATGAAGGATCGATGCCTAATCCTCCTAAATTTGCCCTCGAGGTCCTCGATATGGAACCTACGGAAAAGATTCCTCACCTTCTTGAACCGTTCGGAGAGGCCGTCTCTGATCCTATCCAATGGGCTAAAAAGTGTGAGACCTTTGGGGTTGATGCCATCTGTCTGACCCTTCTCAGCACGGATCCTGCTGAAAAAGACAGTCCTGCCGATCAGGCCGCCCAGTTGGTCAAACGTATGGTCTCTGAAATCAAAAAACCCTTGATTGTTTATGGGTCGGGAGATGAGAAGAAGGATGCAGAAGTCCTGCCCAAAGTGGCTCAGATCTGTGCCGGTGAAAATCTCCTAATCGGTCCAGTGCAAAAAGAGAATTTTGAGGTGGTTGGAAAGGCCATCCTTGAAAACGGTCACGTAGCCATTGCCCAAAGTCCCTTGGATATAAACCTTCTTAAGGAATTAAATGTAAAACTTTGTAAATTCTTACCACCTGAAAGAGTTGTTATCGATCCACTCTCTTCTGCTTTAGGATACGGGATTGAATATAGTTTTTCACTTATTGAAAGAGTAAAACAGATTGGTATTATAACGAAAGATAGCATGACAATGATGCCTATTATTGCCAATCTTGGGGGTGAATGCTGGAAAACGAAACAGGCAAAAGAAAATAAAACTCAAGGATTGCTCTGGGAAGGAATTACAGCCCTCTCCCTCTATCTCTCAGGGGCGAATCTCCTTATTCTCAGACATCCTGAAACACTTAAACTGGTTAAAGAAACCATAGGAGGAAATGGAAGATGGCCGAGTTAAAAGAAATTAATAAGAAATTAGAGGAGATCTACCATAAGATCAAAGCCGAGATTCAGTGGGAACCTGTCGGGCATACCCCCATGCCTGAGATTGCGGATCTCAGAAACTGGGATATGAAACTTCTTCAGACTTACAAACCCTGGTATGCCCCTTTTTGCGATCTATGTTGTTTTTGTACTTATGGAAAGTGTGACCTAACAGAAGACCGCAGAGGAGCCTGTGGAATTGACATTGCTACCCAACAGGCAAGATTTGTTCTTTTGGCCTGCCTGATGGGATGCTCAGCCCATGCCTCCCATGCAGGACATATCTTAGAAGTCCTCATTGAGAAACATGGCCCGGACAAAAAGATCAATCTTGGAACCTCCATCGAACTTGAGGCTCCAAATATTCGAACCGTATTGGGATTAAAGCCCGAGACCCTGGGTGATCTAAAAATTGCTATTGAATATGTCTATAAAGAGATCGCCCATCTACTCGATTCCACAGCGATGGGACAAGAAGGAAGCCCCCTTGATTATGAATCCAAATCTCTTCATGCTGGGATGCTCGATCACGTGGGAATGGAGGTGGCCGACATCGCCCAGATCGTTGGTTTCAATTATCCCACCTCTGTGGCAGATACCCCCCTTGTTGACCTTGGATGGAATTCCGTGGATAAGACAAAACCGATTATCTGTTTTATTGGACATAATCCTGCCACCTCAACCGTTGTGGTGGATTATCTACAAGAGAATAATCTCTATGACAAGGTGGAACTGTGTGGAATCTGCTGCACTGCCTTAGAAACGACTCGCTATTCAGCAAGGGCAAAAGTCATCGGTCCTTTTTCGAGGCAACTTTTCTATATTCGGAGCGGGATTGCCGATGTCATTATGACCGATGAGCAGTGCATCCGCACCGATATGCCTCAGGAAGCCACCAAGGCTGGCTCAGCCCTGATTGCAGCACTGGATAAGGCTATGTATGGCCTCGAGGATGCCTCCGACATGCCCACCGATGAAATTGTGAAAAAGATGGTTGAGGAAAAGAAGCATTTTGCCATTCTCGATCCCAGAAAAGCCGCGGAAGTAGCCGTGAAGGTGGCCATGGCCATCGCTCCTCAAAGAAGAAAACAGTGGCTCACGGAGCAGGAGGCTCAGGAACTTGCAAAGAAGTGCAGTCTCTGTGGGATGTGCGAGACGGCCTGTCCGAACCTCTTCGATATTGGGAAAGGGGTCAGTGAAGTGGCCAAAGGGAACTACGAGGTCATCCAGGAACTATTCAATTACTGTGTGGGTTGTGGAAAATGTGAAGAAGAGTGTCCAAGACACATCCCAATCCTAAAGATTATGCAGGTGGGAGCAAGCAAAGAGACTTACAAAGTAAGGGCTGGAAGAGGTCCTATCATGGACACCGAAATCCGAACCGTTGGAGCTCCCATCACTCTTGGAACCATTCCAGGAGTGGTGGCTTTAGTCGGATGTTCAAACTTTCCTGACATCAGGGATTTGGCAGAGATCGTGGATGAATTTGCTCGTAGAAAATACATTGTGGTAGTCTCCGGTTGCACCTCCATGGCTGTCGGAATGTGGAAGGACGCCGATGGAAAGACGATTTACGAAAAGTATCCACCTGCCTTTGATGCGGGCGGGGTCGTCAATGTCGGTTCATGTGTAGCCAACAGCCATATCTCTGGAGCGGCTATCAAAATTGCCAATATCTTTGCAGCTCTTCCCTTGAGAGCTAACTATGAAGTGATGGCGGATTACGTCCTTAATCGAGTAGGAGCAGTGGGAATCGCCTGGGGAGCCTATTCCCAGAAGGCAGCCTCCATTGCCACTGGTTTCAATCGGCTGGGAGTTCCCGTCATCCTTGGACCCCATTCCTCAAAATATCGAAGGCTCTATCTTTCCAGAAAAGAAGAGGCCGAATGGAAGGTCATGGATGCAAGAAAGAGGGAGATTGTTGAAACCGGAGAGCCTTCCCCCGAACATCTTGCCTATGTTTGTGAGACGAAAGAGAAGGCCATGGTGATGATTCCAAAACTCTGTATCCGAAAGAACGATACTCCGCAGGGGAGAGCGATTAAACTCAATCATTATATCTCCCTTTACAAAAAATATATGGGAGGGGGACTCCCTGAAGATCTCCATCTCTATGTCCGAAGAGATGCAGATATTCCATTGGTTTACAAGAAAGAGGTCAAAGCCTACTTAACCCAGATCGGCTGGAAGCCAAAGGAACCGGTGGGACTTCCTACTCTGATTGGAACCTACCCAACTAAAGTTCCTGTGGATTCCGTCATTCATTAAAAGGAGGGTAAAGATGAGTCAATTAGCCCCAATGTTACCGATGCATCGAGTCAATGTCCTGACCGGGACAAGAACGGCAAGGATGGTGGAGGACCCAGCAGAATTGGCCAAACAAATCTTGAAAGCCCAGAGACCCCTTCTTGTTCTCGGCCCACGTTTGATGAAGATCAATCTTGGCGGAAGGCTGCTTCTTGAATATGCCTTAGAGATTGCCAAGGCCAGAAATATCCCAACCTGTGCGACTGCGACCGTGAAATCGAAAATGATCGAATTAGGAGCAACCCCTGATAGTGTCTATGATATCGTTGAGATCATTCATGCCTTGAAGGATCCAGAGTGGAAGGGGGTGAGGAAAGAAGGAAATCACGATCTGGTTCTCTTTTTTGGATTCAGAACGGATCTTGGAAATCAGGGACTCTCCGTGCTTAAACATTTTGCTCCTCATCTCAAGACGATGACCCTGTGCAAGTACTATTATCCTCACGCCGATTTTTCTCTTCCCAACATCAGGAAGGATGAACAGTGGAAGGCCTTCCTGGAGGGATTAATCGAAAATTTGAAAAAAGAATAATCAATCCTACGAAAGGAGAGTAAAAATGGAGTTTCATGTAGACATTGGACCCCAATATGAAGGTGAAGTGATTAGGAAAGAAAACCTCTATATCGAATTTGGAGGACCCAAAGTCGCCCATAAATTTGAATTGGCGACGGTAAAGAGTCCGGATGAGATCGAAAACGAAAAAGTGGAAATTATTGGTCCGGATATCAATGAACTGGCCCCTTACGATCCAGAGAGGGATAAGGGGGGGTCCTATCCTATCGCGATATTGATCGATGTGGCCGGGGCTGATTTGGACAAGGATGCCGAGCCTATCATCGAGAGAAAGATTCATATGTATCTGAACTTCATCCAGGGCTGGTATCATATGAACCAGAGGCAGGATATGTGGATAAGGATGAGTACAGATGCTTACAAAAAAGGTTTCACCTCTCTAAAAGAGTTGGGAGAAATCTTTAACTTCCTTTTTACCTCCGAGATGCCGATCATTGAAAAGATTCAAACCACCATCATTACCGACCCCAAGAAGGTGGAAGAGCTCCTCCCTGAAGCCTTACAACGATATGCGGCCCGTGACGAACGAGCTCGACAACTCAAAGACGAGGATGTCGATACCTTCTATGGATGTGTCCTTTGCCAGAGTTTTGCACCTACCCACTGTTCTATTATCGCTCCCAACCGAATTGCCAACTGCGGAGCGATTAACTGGTTCGACGGCCGTGCCGCTGCAAAGATCGATCCTGAAGGACCCATCTTTGCTATTCCTAAAGGGGAGTTAATCGACCCGGCGAGAGGAGAATACGAAGGGGTCAATAAAGTCGTAGCCGAGAAATCTCTGGGAACCTATGATCGAGTCTATCTCTACAGTGCCTTTGAACATCCTCATACCTCCTGCGGTTGTTTTCAAGCTATCGTGTTTTATATCCCCGAGGTAGATGCCTTTGGCATTGTTCATCGTGAATTTAAAGGGGAGACCGTGATCGGGATCACCTTCTCAAGAATGGCAGGGGAAACCTCTGGAGGTAAACAGGTGGAAGGGAGACTGGGAACAGGATTGGAACAACTGCGATCTCCTAAATTTATTCAGGCCGATGGAGGACTGGCTCGAATCGTCTGGATGCCCAAGGAAATTAAAGAAAGATTTAGGGATGTCTTAGAAGCCAAGGGGCTTTATGATAAGATTGCAACGGAAGAAGACGCCAAAAACCCGGATGAATTGACCGCGTTCTTGGAAAAGGTTGGACATCCCTGGCTAAAAGGAGAAGTGGAACTTCCAGTCTAAACCAAAAGATCTGTGATCCGTGGTGAGTGATCAGGATGTGACCATTCATCCTTCATCACTGATCGATATTTCATATATTTAAAGGGGGGTGTGGTATGCCGATATCAGGTTCAGAAATTGTAAAGATGCTTCCCGGAAGAAAACCCTGCAAAGATTGTGGTTTTCCAACCTGTTTTGCCTTCGCAATGAAGCTTGCCACCGGTGGGGCTTCGCTGGATAAATGTCCCTATCTTTCGCCGGAGGTTAAGGCTAAACTTGAAGATCTCCTTGCCCCTGCCATCAAACTGGTCACCATTGGTACTGGGGATTATAAAGTCCAGGTTGGAAATGAAGAGGTGATCTATCGACACGAGAAAACTTATATCCATCCACCTGGGATAGGCCTTCTTATCTCAGACAAGGAAGAGGAAGCCAAGGCGGATGAAAAGATAAAGAAGGTCAAAGAGCTGCAGTTTCCCTGGGTGGGCCTTACCCTTAAGGCAGAGCTACTTGCCCTCCAATTTGAATCCGGCAACAAAGAGAAATATCTTGCCTTGGTCAAAAAGGCAACCCAGAGTGGATTGGGACTCGTCTTGATCTCCAAGGATCTCGATGTCCTGTTTTCGGCCAGAGATCTCTGCGCCGACCAAAGACCCCTTCTCTATCCGATCACCAAAGACAACATTGACCAAGCGATTCCAAAAATCAAAGAGAAACCGACTCCCCTCGGGGTCTATGGGGCAGGGATTGAGGAACTCATCCCTTTGACTCAAAAATTGAAAGAGGTAGGGGTCGACGAACTTATTCTGGATCCGGGCTCCAAAAATATATTAGATGCGATCAGGGATCAAACCTTTATTCGAAGGGCAGCCCTCAAGCAGGGATTCAGACCTTTGGGATACCCAACGATAGCCTTTCCCTGCTTCATGGTAAAAGATGGGCTCAAGGAGATCCTTACTGCTTCTTTCTTTATCAATAAATTTGCATCGGTCATCATTCTTTCTGACTTTGACCAATCCACCCTCCTTCCTCTTCTGGTTCAGCGTCTCAATATCTATACGGATCCACGTTTCCCGATGGCCATCGAAGAGAAATACTATGAGATTGGAACACCAGATGAGAATTCGCCGGTTCTCATTACCTCAAACTGGGCCCTCACCTATTTTATCGTCTCCTCAGCCATTGAGGCGACCAAGATTCCTTCCTATCTCTGTGTAAAAGATACGGAAGGATTGGGAGTGCTGACAGGATGGGCTGCTGGAAAGTTTACCGGGGATTCGGTAGCCGCCATGGTCAAAAAATCAGGAATCGAAAACAAAGTGAAAAATAAAAAGATTGTGATTCCTGGTCGAGTCGCCAGAATCAAAGGGGAATTGGAGGACGCCCTTCCAGGCTGGGAGGTGGTGGTGGGTCCAAGAGAAGCCTCCGGGATCGGTGCCTTCTTACCTGAGTATGCTAAAAGTTTGAGAAAATGAGACAGCAGGGGGAAGACCTTTCGAAACTCTCAGCCATTTTTGAAACCTATGGAAATGAGAGAAATGATTTAATCCCCATCCTGCTTGAAATTCAGAAAGAGTTCGGGTATCTACCTAAAGAAGCCTTAAAAGAAGTGGCCACTTTCCTCAAAATGAAGCCCATTGAGGTTTGGGGAGTGGCCACTTTTTATAATCAATTTCGGTTAACCCCCCTCGGAAAAACTCATATTAAAGTCTGTATGGGAACAGCCTGCCATCTGGCAGGAGGAAGATTGGTCTTGGAGGCTCTGGAGAGGGAAATCAATCTTAAAGTGGGCCAAACTTCTGAGGATGGCCAATTCAGCCTCGAAAGGGTGGCCTGTATTGGCTGTTGTATGCTGGCTCCGGTTGTTGTGATCCGAGATAAGATTTATCCTAAGATGTCGCCCTTCAAGGTAGAAGAATCCCTTATCCCCTACAGGCAGGAGGAAGAATCTCCGTCAGAGGAAGAAGGGGATACCATTACTGAAGGGTGGAAATAAATTTACGCCCGAAAGGAGTATTTTCGAAACCCATAGAACGCGGATGGATGGAATATAAATAGACCCTACGAATCGATCCATCGTAGAAATGGGCTTCTGATTAAAACAGACCGAAGTAATGATTTCTATGGGCCATTTAAGGTAGCTGCACCATGGGTTCCTCCAATACACCTCTCTGGCGGATTATCCACCTCTGAGTGAGGGATTTCGAAGAAGGAAAGGATTAGATTGAATTTTGAAGAGATCCAAAAAAGGGCTAAGGCCCAATGGTTAGACTTGGAGGGAAGGACTCATATAAAGATTGGAGCAGCGACCTGTGGCCGAGCGGCAGGGGCTCTCGAAGTTCTTCAAGCCTTTGAAGAGGGACTGTCCCGAAGAGGCATCGATGTCCCTGTCATTCAAGTGGGTTGTATTGGCCTTTGTTATGCAGAGCCTCTGGTCATTATCTCCAAGCCGAACTCCTATCGAATTGTTTATCATAATATTACTCCCGAATTAGTTTCTCGTTTGATCGATGGCTATGTCGAAGGAGAGGATCCCTGCCTGGAGCTTGCCCTTGGAACCCTTGAAATAGATGAAAGGGGATTTCCCTCGATCCCCGAGCTTCCGAGATTTGCTTACGAATATCGACTCATTTTAAGAAACTGTGGATACATCGATCCAACCAATATTTCTCATTATCTTGCAAATGGTGGATATCTCGCTCTCCGAAAGGCCCTGAGGATGGACCCTAACGAGATCATCCAAGAAGTATCAAAATCCGGTCTCCGGGGAAGGGGAGGGGCAGGTTTCCCAACAGGGGTCAAATGGGAGCAATGCCATAAAGCTCCGGGAGGGGTAAAATATGTCATCTGCAACGGAGACGAAGGAGACCCGGGTGCCTTTATGGATCGGGTCATCTTGGAAAGCGACCCTCATCAAGTGATTGAAGGGATGATCATTGCAGGTTATACCGTTGGGGCACAAAAGGGATATATCTATATACGGGCTGAATATCCACTGGCCCTTGATCGTGTCAAAGAGGCATTAAGAGAAGCGGAAAGGGTAGGAATCTTAGGAAAGAATATTCTCGAAAGTGATTTTCACTTCCGTATCGGAATTGTCCAAGGAGCAGGCGCCTTTGTATCAGGAGAGGCAACCGCTCTGGTAGAAGCGGTGGAGGGAAAGAGAAGCGAGCCCAGAGTCAGACCTCCCAGGCTCTCGGAAAAGGGACTCTGGGGAGCCCCTACCCTTCTAAATAACGTAAAAACGTTCTCTTATATTCCAATAATTATAAATAGAGGGTCCGATGCATTTTCCTCCATTGGAACGGAGAAAAGTAAAGGAACAGCCGTCTTCACCCTTGCAGGAAAGGTAAACTACCCCGGGCTTACCGAAGTCCCGATGGGAACGACTCTGAGAACCCTTGTTTATGAGATTGCAGGAGGAATGAAGAACGGAAAACAATTTAAGGCAGTCCAGATCGGAGGTCCTTCAGGAGGATGCATTCCCGAATCCCTTTTAGATATCCCTATTGATTACGATTCCCTTCAGGGTGCCGGTTCGATGATGGGTTCGGGAGGAATGATCTTTATGGACGAGGAGGATTGTGCAGTTGATACAGCCCGATTCTTTCTCGACTTTACAACGAAGGAATCCTGTGGTAAATGCACGATGTGCAGGCTTGGGACGCTACAACTCCTAAGCCTTCTCGAAGAGATCTGTTCTGGAAAGGCCGATATGGAAGATCTCCTCCTCCTTCGGGAACTGGCGGAAGATGTAAAGATGGGATCCCTTTGTGGATTGGGCCGATCTGCTCCTAACCCGGTCCTGACAACGATTCGATATTTTGAGGAAGAGTATCAGGCCCACATTATAGAAAAACGATGTCCTGCTTTGGTTTGTAAGGACCTCATCGCCTTCTATATCCTGCCGGAGAAATGTGATCGAGCTTGTGAACACTGTATCCTGGTTTGCCCAACGGAAGCGATCAAAGGAGGAAAAGGAGAAATTAAAGTGATTGATCAGGGGAAATGCTCAAAATGTGGAACCTGTTTGGAGGTCTGTCCAAAGGAGTATAATGCAGTGAAGAAGATATCCCCCATCCGTAAACTTTCTAAGGACGGGGGAGAAATGGAGGGTCCCGCTTCTGTGTAGGAGGCAGCGGGATGACCTCGGGGAAAGGTTTGAGGGAATAAATATGGCCAGAAGAATTGTTGCAACTGGAAGAGGAGGGGCAGGAAAATCTACCTTTGTCGCTCTCATGAGCCGATACCTTAAGCCCCCTTCTTTACTGATTGATCTTGACCCTGACCTGAGTCTGGCTGATATGCTCGGGATCGATTTGAGAGAACAGGGGAAGAGAACTGTGGTTGAAGCCCTCTATGACGCGGTCAAGGAAAGACAGCGGGGAGGAAGTCCGTTGACCCCTGTAGAGGATCGATTCAAAGGCCTTCTCTGGGGAGACTGTCTCTATGAAGGAAGAGGGTTCGATGTGATCACGCTTGGGACAAAGGATCTCGAGGGCTGTTATTGTTACCCTGACCATCTCTTAAGAAAAACGATCAGCGAACTCTCTAAAAACTACACCCACGTGGTCATTGACTCCCCTGCTGGATTAGAACATCTCAATCGAAACATCGTCTCCGAGGTGGATGAGCTTTTTCTCATCCTCGATCCTTCAGAAAAATCTCTCGTCCACATCAGAAAGCTCAAACTCGTTTTAAAGGAAGTGGGAACGATTTATCATCACTTCTACCTGGTCGGGAATTACATGTTTGATGAAGCCTCGGAAAAACATTTTCAAGAGGCAGGCGAACTCTTCCTTGGGAGGATTGAATATGACCCAAAAGTGGAAGAATATAATCTCACCGGGAAACCCCTTCGGGAGCTTCCCGAGGATTCCCCTGCCTGCCGTTCGGTGAAAAAGATCTTGGAGAAAGCGGGGTTGGCTTAAGATGGGAAAAATCCATGTGGTAACAGGAAGAGGAGGAACGGGTAAATCCACATTTACCGCATTTATGGCAAGATTTCTCTCCGCTTCTTCCCTTCTTCTCATCGATCTCGATCCTGATGGAAGTCTCCCCAAGATGCTGGGGGCAAATCTTGAAGAGGAGGGGAAATGGACCATCTCCGATGCCCTCTATGAAGTGATGGGAAAAGGGAGGGAAACAAAGGATATTCCTGATCTCCTAAGACAAAAGATGGAAGAGGGTCGAATCCTTTATCACGGGGGCAAATTTGACCTTATCGTGCTTGGTACAAAACTGGCTCAGGGATGCTACTGTCTACCAGACGAAATGATCAAAGAGCTGATCAGAACCCTAAATAAGAATTATGACACCGTGCTGGTAGACTCCCCTGCAGGTCTGGAACATTTGAATCGAAAGGTCACCCCTGACATTGATGACCTTTTTGTCATCATGGATCCCTCTGAAAAATCGGCCAAACATATCGAAAGAATGAAATACGTGATCAAAGGGGTCAATATCCACTATCACCATCTCTATTTGGTCGGAAACTACCGATTCACAGAGGAAGCGGAAGCCATTCTCCTGAGATCTGGCGAGAGGTATCTTGGAAGAATTGCCTTCGATCCCCTTGTCAGAGAATCCAACTTAAAAGGGGAGTCTTTATTGAACATTCCTGAAGAGGCTCCATCCTCGTTATCGGTAAAGAAAATTCTTCGAGAGGCAGGGTATGATCATCTATCAGAATATCACTGAAGAAAGTTTTGGATTAGCCTTAGATCTGGCAATCAAAAGGCTTAACACTCTGGAATCTGAGGAATTGTGTAAAAACACCGGAGCCTTTCTCATTGATCCTCAAAAAATCCTTCTGACTTATTTGAATCATCCTTATCTTGTGGATCTTCAAAGCGGAACCATCTCTTCTCGAGAGGATCCAGGCTTAGAGGTCTCCCTCAAGGATCGAATTCTGATCCTCCACTACTTGACTCAAGCCAAAGGAACCCCTCTCACCCATCGGCTGATCACTTACGCCCAAATTCAAGGGGGAAGATTTTACTGCCCTGCCTTTCAGAAAAGGACGATAGAGCCGATTCTCAACAGTTTTGGAAATCAGCCAGAATCCCTTATCGAGGCCTCCCAAGAACTGGGAGGGAAGCTGGCTCCATACGGCGATGCGTCTGTCTATTTTCACCCTTTCCCTTTGATTAAACTTGTGATCGTCCTGTGGCGTGGGGATGAAGAGGTTTCACCCAATGGGAATATCCTTTTCGATAAGAATATCACAGAGTACCTTTCAGCAGAGGATATCGCCGTCCTCTCTGAAACCCTCATTTGGAAGCTCATCCGAAAGGCAAAGCGCTCGCCATGATCCCTTTCGAAGCCAGATGTCAGACCACAGCGATGGGAATTCTCCCTCACCGCGATGTTCAGCAAGCCCTGGCTCTCAGTCTGAGTTTAGATATTCCGTTCTGGCCTCAACTTCCCCACGTGAGTCTCTACGAGGATATGTATATCCAGACCTCCCAAAACTTTCCTGGAATCTCTGTGGATTTTGAAAAAAAGAGACTCACCTTTCACACCGAAAAGTTTCAAAAAGAACTGGAGGATTATTTCAATCGAATGGACGATCCAGAAACCTATCGACTCACCCCGGAGTACTCTGTCGTTTTTCGAGCCTTTCTCGCCAAAGACCTCGGGACCTACTCGGCCATACGAGGCCAGGTGACCGGACCTGTCAGTTTTGGATTTAAAGTCCTGGACGAACACCTCAAACCCATTATCTACAATGAGGAAGTGAAATCGATTCTCTACGATTTCATCCAGAAGAAGGTCAATCTTCAGTATCAGGAACTTCGACAAAAAAATCCAAGGGCTTTTGTCTGGGTGGATGAGCCTGGATTAGGGTATGTCTTCAGCGGTCTCTCGGGATATAACGACCAGCAAGCTCGAGAAGATTACCTTCAGTTTGTCCAAGGGTTAGAAGGACCCAAAGGGCTCCACCTCTGTGCCGATGTCCAACTTCCCTATCTTCTGGAATTGGGGGTCGAGCTCCTCTCTTTCGATGCCTTCCAAATAGGGTTTATGCCAAAGGAGTATGCCGACTCCGTTGCTCGATTCCTTAAAAAAGGAGGAATCCTTTCGTGGGGAATCGTGCCAACAGAAGGAAGAACCCTTGAGAGTCAAACTCCGGAATCCCTCTCCTCCCTTCTCTCAGACTACTGGAGGGTCCTCTCCGATTATACCGATCTCACTCCCCATCAGATCGCAGAACAATCCTTAATCGCACCTGCAAGATGCTGTCTGGTGGACCTTTCTCTTGAAATCGAAGCAAAAGAAAAAGACCCCCATCGAGAAGAGCATCTCGTTGAGAAGGCCTTCCTCCTTTTAAAAGAAGTCTCCCATCGGCTTCGAAAAAGATGGCTTTAAAAAGGAGGAGGACTTCTTGATTTACCCTCTTCTATTCTTTTATGATTAAATTAATGAAGGGATTTTTTAATCGTCTTCTTCGAATCCATCTCTCCAAGGAAAAGGCTACCGTTGAACCCATTCCTGATTCGATCCTTCAAACCTATCTGGGAGGGAAGGGGTTAGGGTCTTATCTTCTCTTAAAAGAGAATCCCCCACGAATTGACCCCCTCTCCCCTCAAAATCGTTTAATCTTCACCCTGGGTCCAACTGCAGATACCCCTTTTTATGGTTCCAGCCGATATGCCGTCTTTACCAAATCTCCTCAAACGGGAATCTACTCCGAATCCTATTCAGGAGGAAAGATCACCCTATCCCTTAGCCGAACGGGTTACGATGCCATTCTCATTGAAGGGAAATCGTCACACCCTGTCTTTCTTGAAATCAGTGACCGAGGGGTCTCCTTCCATTCTGCTCGAGAGCTTTGGGGAAAGGATACCTATGAGTCGGAAGAGGCCATTTTGAAGAAGGTTAAAAAGGAAGGGGCCGGAGCCCTTGTCATCGGTCCGGCAGGGGAAAATCAGGTGAGGTTTGCTGTCATCGAATCGGAACATTGGCGCTCCCTGGGGAGAGCCGGGATCGGGGCGGTGATGGGCTCAAAAAAATTGAAGGGGATCGCCTTTTATGGAAGCACAAGAAGAGAAATCGCAGATCCCGACCGTCTAAAGAGCTTTGCTAAAGAGTTCAAGGAGAGAGTGGAAGATCATCCGGTCGTTCAAACCTATAAAAGATATGGAACACCAATGCTTGTCTCCATTATGAATACGATCGGTGCCTTTCCTACCCAGTACTGGTCCAAAGGTACATTAGAGGGTTGGGAAGGCATCAGTGCAGAAAGTCTATTAGAACATTGTGATGTTACCCCATTGGCCTGTCCCCACTGTTTCATGGCCTGTGGGAAGATTTCTGAGATCAAGGAGGGAAGACATCGGGGTCTCCGCATCATGGGCCCCGAATATGAGACGATCTATGCTTTTGGCGGCCTCTGTATGGTGAAATCGATCGAGGAGATCATTTACCTCAATGACCTCTGTGACCGCCTGGGGATGGATACCATTACTGCAGGAAATCTGGTCGCCTTTGCCATTGAGGCATCCAAAAGGAAGAAGATTAAAGAACGAATCGAATATGGAGAGGTGGATAGGATAGCTGAACTTCTCAACCAGATCGCCTATCGAAAGGGAATCGGCCGAATCCTTGCCCAAGGGGTCCGAAAGGCAGCCGCCCTCTGGGGAATGGAAGAAGAAGCGGTCCATGTGAAAGGACTTGAACCTGCGGGTTTCGATCCTCGGGTGCTTAAAGGAATGGGCCTCGCCTATGCGACCTCGGATCGAGGAGCCTGCCATTTGAGGGCCACGTTTTATAAATCCGAGCTCTCCGGACAGATTGGTCCTCATCAAATTAAGGGAAAGGCTCGACTCTTTGTGGAATATGAGGATAAGATGACCCTCTTCGATCTCCTCATCCTTTGCCGATTCTATCGAGATCTCATTACTTGGAAAGATCTCCAGAGAATGATCCGCTATACCTGTGGCCTTCCTCTTAAAAAGAAAGACTTAAAGAAGATGGCCTCAGGGGTGATTGATCTGGCCCGGGCCTTCAATCTCCGGGAGGGTCTCACTAAAAAGGATGATCGACTTCCCCGTCGTTTCTTTAGGGAAGTCCTTCAAGGGGCCGAGAAAGTCCTTCGTCCAAAAGATCTGGAATTCATGCTTGATGAATATTATCGTCTCAGGGGCTGGGCTTAAAAGGGAGGTACCTTTTTTCTTTTATGGTAAAATTAATTTAATTTTGGAGAAACGGATGGTATTAAGAAGTCTCAGAGCCAAGATTATCATCATCGTAATCGTCGCGGTAGCGGTCATCGAAGGATTTTTTCTCTATCTTAATATCCGATCGCTCTCCGAACAGATTCTCGCCAAAACCGAAGAGGAGGCCTTCAATCTCAGCGAAACCATCCGCCTAAGCATTCGAAACGCGATGATTAAGGATCGAAGAGACGAATATCAGCGGATCATTGATGATGTGGCTCAAAGAAAAGGAATCGTGGAGGTAAGAATCTTTAATAAGCAAGGGATGATTACGGTCTCTTCGGATCGATCGAAGGTAGGAACGGTGGTGGACAAGAAGGCGGAAGCCTGCTATGGGTGTCACCGAGAAGATGAAGCTAAAGTCCTTCTCCCTACTGATAGCAAAACCCGAATCTACCACACAGAAACCCAGAGCCTCATGGGATTGATCAATCCCATCTATAATGAGCCCTCTTGCCTCCCCTGTCATCCTCAAACGATCAATGTCCTCGGGGTTCTGGATACCACCATCAGCCTTGAAAGTTTTGAAAAGGAGAAGGCCCAGATATATAATCGAATGATCATCTCCGGGGTGGTCAGTGTCCTCATTCTCACCCTCTGTTTAAGTCTTCTTCTGACCCGATTCATCAACCAGCCGATTCAAAAACTCTTGAATGCAACCAAACAAGCGGCCCAAGGGAATCTGGATCAAACGGTGAGTATTCGGACTCGGGATGAATTAGGAGAACTCGCGAATTCCTTTAACCATATGATTTCTGAATTGAAACGCTCCCGAGACGCGATCGAAGAATGGACCCAAACCTTGGAGCAACGGGTGGAGGAACGAACCCGTGAACTTAAACAGGTCCAGGACCAACTGATCCAGGCAGGAAAAATGGCTGCTCTGGGAGAGTTGGCAGCCGGAGTGGCTCATGAAATCAATAATCCTCTTACAGGAGTACTGACCTTCAGTTCCTTAATGTTAAAAAAGGTGGATGAAAATCACCCGTGGAAAAGGGACCTCGAGAATATTGTCCAACAGACGACCCGATGTCGAAACATTGTCCGGGGACTCTTAGATTTCGCTCGGCAAAGAAAACCAGACAAAAAGGAATGGGATATTCATGCCTTGATCGAGCGGACCCTTACCCTGGTGGAGAATCAGGCCCGTTTTCAAAATATTAAAATCCTCAAGGAATTCAAGGCAGACATCCCGAAACTCCTTGTAGATGGAGATCAGATTCAGCAGGTCTTTATGAATATCCTCATCAATGCCGCCGATGCAATGGCCCAAAATGGAGGGACCCTGACCATTCGGACGGATAGCCACGATCAAACCGTGGAAGTCTCTTTCACAGACACAGGGTGTGGAATTAGCAAGGAGCATCTTTCCAAGTTGTTTACCCCTTTCTTTACTACGAAGGAGACAGGGAAAGGAACGGGGCTGGGGTTGGCCATCAGCTATGGAATCATTCAGAGCCACGGGGGAGAGATTGAGGTGGAGAGTGAAGTTGGAAAAGGATCTACCTTCCGAATTAAACTCCCTCTCGAAAAGTCAGAAGAAAAAACATCGTCTAAGTCCAAAATTACTTCGCCTTCTTGACAAAATCAGAAAATACCTTTTCAATATCCTCCTCCCTTTCAAAGCCCACCGCACCCAGAAGATAGAAACCCTTCTGAAGAATGAGAATCCTTCCTTGATATGGGTCTATCCCGGAGAGCTCTCCTTTTCCAAAACGAACTTGAGGAGAAGAGAGAATCTTTCCCCTTTTTGCCAGATCGGCCTTGAAGGACTTCAGGGTTTCTCCTGCTTCCTTGGAATCTTTAAAAACCGATAAAAAGAGATGAAATTCCTTTCCTTCGATCCCCTCTTTAGCCGAATAGAGACCTTGAAAACCCTGTTTTAAGAATTCCCGTCCCAGGAGTCCCTTGGGGAAATATTGGAGGGAACCCGGTTTTAGGCCCCTTTGGGGAAAGAAAGAGATTTCTCTGGGAGGGGGTGAATTATCCGAAATCCTATTGGAAACTCTTAGCGCCCACTCCTTTAGAAGCTCAGGATTGGATTCTGTGGCATAGAGCATCACAAAGTATCTTCCTTTATAAAAGTAACCTGAATTTTCATCAAAGTAAGAATCCAGCCCAATCCCTCCCGGCCGATCTTCGCTCCGAAATCTTGAGAAGATTCCAAAGGCGTTGAGGACATTTCCCATATCGTAGAGATCCATTTCTATCTGAGTATGATTCTTCTTTCTATGCTGATAAATCACAAAGACAGAACTTTGAAAACCATATTGAATAAAGAGTTCCGCCTGACCATTGATGTGTTCAAAAAGGGTCTTCTTATTATAGGTTCGAGGTCCTTCCATCAATCTCCAGCCTTCGGGAAGACCCTTCAGAGGAAGGAGGGTTTCTAAAGACCCCCCGAAAGAGACCTCTCCTTCCATAAAGAAAGAAAGTGCTAAAACAAATATCAGGATTCTTAAGATCATTTCCTTCTCCTTTTTAAGAGGGTAGCCGCCTCCTTAGGCCTGGATCAAGAATTAGCCAACCTCTCGATTTGAATCAACTTAGCCTTAAGGTCCATTCCCTGTCTACAATGGACAGAGCAGGCCGGGCATTCTTTGCAGACCTGAAGAGTTTTCATGACTTCTTCGCTAAAAAAATCTATCTTAAGAGCATCCTCTTCATATCCATCGAGATAGGCCCATATCCTTATCAGATCCTGAGGATGGATTCCTGATGGACACTCTCCCAGGCAACCTCCACAAAACGTGCAGATCCTTCCTTTTAAGAAGACTTGGTATCGTTTTAAAGAAGAGAGATCCTCTGACGTGAGGGAGGTTCCCATGAGTCCGACACACTCCTCAATCTGTTCGATCGTCGTCACCCCAGGAACTGCAGCAGAGACGTGGGAATCCTTAAGAATGTATTTAAGGGCTGCCTGATGAGGGGTGAGTCCTCCCATCTTCTCTTTTTTATAGCCACCTGCTTGGGTTTTCATTGCAATGATCCCGATCCCTGCCCGAGCGGCCTGGGCGACAGCTTCTTTTAAATCCTTAGAATGGGTGAAATTGTAAGCCACCAGAATGACGTCATGGTAATCTGTCTTGGAGGCTTCTCGTAAAAGGGTAACCATATGGCTATGAGTAGAAAATCCAGTGAACCGTGCCTTTCCCTCTTTCTTCATCATGGTCATAAAGTGGTAAAGGGAAGGATTAGAAACCTCCTCAGGAGAGTGAAGGTTATGCCACAAAAGGATATCGATATAATCGGTTCGAAGTCTTCTCAGGCTTCTCTCTACAGAAGCACGCATCTTCTTTTCCTCACCCGGATGAACTTTTGTTTGAATGAACACCTTATCCCGTTTCCCCCGAAATACCACTCCCACCATCTCCTCATTTCGCCCCCCCATATAACAGTCGGCCGTATCATACAGATTCACCCCTAAGTCATAGGCCCGATGGAGAACCGCCGGATCGCTGCAATTCATGACCCACATACTGACAGAGGTTACTTTCAATCCTGTTCTCCCAAGATTTCGATATTCGAGAAGAGGCTTCCTCTCATTTTTTACATAGGACTGTTTTTCTTTTAGGATTCCCGGAAAACGAATCCCCAGAAGTAAGGAGGGAAACCATTTGATCAATTCTCTTCTTCCTATCTTTGCTAAACCCATTTCTTCACCTTTAAATGAGGAATATTGGATGATATTATGACCTTCTTTCATCCTTTTTTTCAATGGTAAGAAAAAAAAGAGATGGTATCCCTCTTTGAAGGGAGAAATCATTTTAAGCCCGAGAGGAGTATTTCCAAAACCCATAGAACGCCGATGGATTACAAAGAGATTGATAACGTTTCGAAGAACATGTTATTTTTGAAAAAGAGTTGGAAGCAGAGGGAGGTATGAAAACAGGGGTTTTTTTTCATCCAGAGTTTGCAAATGGAGACTGGCCGGTGATCGGAAATAAATATCGGAATTTTCCGGAGGTCTTGAAAAAGATCCTGGCTATGGAAGGGGTTCAACTGTTCGAGCCAAAACCGGTCGCTGAATCATTGCTCCTTAAAATCCACACAGAGTCCCACCTGAAAGAAGTAAAGAGAGCTTGGTACTACAGAGGGGCCTCTTTGTCGGTGGGAGGATGTGTGGAGGCAACAGAAAAGCTTGTCACTGGAGAGCTTCAGAATGCCCTGGTCTTCGCCGTGGCCGCGGGTCACCATGCAGAACCTAACTACGCCTGGGGAGGAACCTACCTTTCCTGTATCGGTCCTTCTGTCGTCCATGTTCGAGAAAAATTCTCAATCAGGCGGTTTGCTATTATAGATACGGATAGCCACCACGGAAATGGGACAAGGGCGGTATTCCGAAACGATCCGAATGTGTTACATGTCTGTTTTTGCGATTACCATCGAATCGAAAATCACGGAACAAAAATAGATGTGGATGTCGGCTATCAAACCAACGATGAGGAGTATCTTGAAAAGGTCCGGCATCATTTTTTCAATCGAGTAAGAGAGTTTGAGCCCTTTATGATCTTTCATAACTTCGGTCATGACACTTGTGAGGGGGATTATGGAGATAGGGGACTGAGTCGAGACTTTTTCCTTCATCTGGCCGAGGAGACGGCAAAAGTCGCCAAAGAGGCCTGTCAGGGGCGATATCTCATCATCACCCACGGGGGATATCTTACTGAAGTGGCAGAATATATCTTCCCAAAAATCTTGGAGATGCTTATAAAAGTTTGAACCGAAATTGATTCTTTGTCTTTTTTAAATTATAAGAGGAGGGAAAAGGGGAGGTGAATCATGAGGGAATATACGAAAGAGCATGCTCGCTCCGGAATTGACGTCCCCCTGCCGAAGATCGAATGCTTTGAAAATCAATTCAAGAACTATGAGATCACCATTTCCATACCCGAGTTTACCTCCGTCTGTCCACGAACTGGACTCCCGGACTTCGGAACGATAACGATTCAATATGTACCAGATAAGTGGTGTGTTGAGTTGAAGTCCCTTAAGATGTACATCCTCGGTTATCGGAATCTGGGAATCTTTTATGAAAATGCGGTCAATCGAATCCTGAGAGATTTCGTTAAGGCCTGTAAGCCCATCCGGGCTCTCGTGAAAGGGGAATTCAACGTCCGAGGAGGAATGAAAAGTACAATCGAAGCCTCCTATCCCTCACGGCTCTTAAAAAATAGAAGGCAACGATGACACCTAAAAAAAGGGTACTTTTCATCTGTACAGCAAACTCAGCCCGAAGTCAGATGGCAGAAGGATTTTTGAACCATCTGGGCCAGGAACACTGGAGAGCTGAAAGCGCAGGTCTTTTTTCCTCTTTTGTCCATCCCCTGGCCATTCGGGTTATGGAGGAGACGGGAATCGACATCTCAGAACAGAGATCAAAATCCTTGGACCAATTTCTTGGTCAGGAGTTTGACTATCTGATCACCCTCTGCGACCATGCCGCCCAGACCTGTCCTGTTTTTCCAGGCCACGGGAAACGTCTTCATTGGTCCCTCGAAGATCCCGCCGGAGCGATGGGAACGATGGAAGAAAGGCTCAACGTGTTTAGAAGGGTCAGGGATGAAATTCGAGTCCGAATCGAAGAATTCCTCAAAGCCCATCCTTCTGAAGAAATTAAAAATCCACCCTCTTAAATTCATTTTTTAACGCTCTTAGATGGCAGGTTTCATTCATCAATGCAAGGTAATATTTCCCTTTCTGAGAACGAATCAAGTTGATGGCTGTGGTGTCCTGAAGGATCTGCCAAAAATGAGAATTATCTAAGCCCAGAATCCCACAAAGAAGAACCTTGTTGACGACTCGATGTGACACCAGAACAATCGTCCCTTCCGGATGAAGGCGGATGACCTCTTCAAGGGCCGCCATGGCTCGTTCTTTAACCTCGTCTAATGTCTCTCCTCCTGAAATTCTCGCTCGATGGGGTTCCTCCCTCCAGAGTCGATACGTTTCTGGATCCATTCTTTTAATCTCTTGGTGGGGATGCCCCTCCCACTTTCCAAAACTCATATCCATAATTCCCTGAAGAGGCTGAACCCGAATCCCATGAGGCTCAGCAATCCTCTCTGCGGTCTGCCAGGCTCGGGAGAGGGGACTCGAATAAACGGCATCGATCTTTATCTCTTTGAAATAGAATCCCACAAGCTCTGCCTGTTTTAATCCGATTTCATCGAGGGGAACATCGCTTCGCCCTCTAAAAATTTCTTCTCGATTCCATGCCGTTTGTCCATGTCTCACCAGATAGATATCGGTCATCATTCCATCCTTTCTTTCAAAGGGATTCAGAAATTCTTAGGATAGCAGAGCCTCGAATCTTTCCCTGTTTTAAAAGGGTTAAGGCCCTGTTGGCCTCTTCCAATTTAAACGCCTCCACTTCAGGAAGGATGGGAATCTCAGCCGCAAGGTTGAGAAACTCCTGGGCATCCCTTCGGGTCAGATTAGCGACACTTTTCATCTCTTTTTCGTCCCAGAGAAGCTGAGCATAGTCAAGAGGAGGAATCGGATTTCGTTTTCGAATCACGGCTATCACTAATCTCCCCCCTTTTTCCAGAACGTTCAGGGCTATAGGAACCGTCTCTCCAACCGGTGTAAAATCGATTGCACAATGGACCTTCTTAGGAGGAACCTCGTCCGGTCTTCCTACCCAGGAGGCCCCCAATTTTTGGGCCAGTTTCTGATGCTCCTCTCCTCTCGTAAAGACAAACACCTCCATTCCCCAGTGCCTGGCCACCTGAATGACGATATGGGCAGAGGCCCCGAATCCAAAAAGTCCTATCCTTTGTCCTTTTTTTATCTTTGCCAATCTGAGATCTCTATACCCAATCGCCCCGGCACAGAGAAGAGGCGCCGCTTCCGAGTCAGAAAAGCGTGACGGAATGAGATAGGCATAATCCTCCGAAATGACCATATATTCGGCATATCCTCCATAGGCCTGACATCCCGTTCCTTTAAATTCAAAGCAAAGGTTTTCCTCTCCTTCCTGGCAGAATTCACATCTCCCACAGGCAGAATAAATCCAGGCCACCCCTACCCGATCTCCCTTATTAAATCGTTGAGCCATTGGGCCCACCTCCATCACCCTTCCTACCACCTGGTGTCCCAAGATCATCGGAAGTTTGGGTGGAAGCCTCCCTTCGATTTCATCGAGTTCAGTATGACAGATTCCACAGACAGAGACCTGAATCAGTATCTCCTTGGGGCCAGGAACAGGATCAGGCCAATCTTCCATTTTCAAAGGCTCTTTCTCGATCGGGGATATCTCTCTCAGAACCATCGCTTTCATCGTTTCATCCTTCTGACAGGATTTCTTTCCCATTCCCATGGGCTTTAAGAATGGGTTTTTCAAAGGCTTGGCCGAAAAAAAGGTGGACCACTTTCTTCGAGGTCCTTTCTCTCACAAAGATCAGCTCATCGTTTTCCTTTCTTAAACTAAAAAAGACCCCCTCTTCGATAAGGGAAAGGAGGAGCCGTTTCCAAATCTCATCCCTATTGCGAAGGGTGGAACTTTTTAGGGACTGATAAAGATCCCTCCATGTTACCCCTTCTTCTATCTCCCCTTTGTCTATCTTCCCTTTTATAAAATTGATCGCCCTCACCAAACGGAGAAGCGTGACCAGATCGAGACGATCAAACTCCTCTGTTTCTATGGGCATTGCAGTGGATCGCCATTGAATGGGAGAAGGGGGAAGAAAACGGTTCTCTTTACAATAATGAAAAAGAGGAGTCCCGGGGGTAGGATAGTAAAGGCTCGGTCCTATAAGAACTCTCTTTCCCATCAAGTATGAAAGCGTTTCCACCATCTCCTTCAGGGTCTGTCCGGGAATCCCAAAAATGGCGTAGGCTACGACATTGAGATGGACCCTCTCCGCTTCTCTGAGAACCTCTTCGAACTCCTCCTTGGGTTTTGGCCTATTGAGCCTCTCTTTTGAAGACTGGCTTAAACTCACAAAGGAGAGGTTGATCGTTTGAAATCCCGCTTTCTTCATCAACTCTAAAAGCTCTCCATCTAACGAGGCATAGGAGAGTCCGTTCATGGCAAAAAGCTCAAGTCTTCCCTCTCCAAAATGTTCAAGGATGAGTCTCATCAGACTCTTTGCCCTTTTCAGGTCAAAGGTCAAATTATCATCTTCGATATCAAATACCTCAACCCCGTAACGCTGATGACATTCCTTCATCTCGTCAAGGATGTTTTCAGGACTTCTCGATCTGAAAATCGAACCCATGACAATCGGGGTTGAGCAATAGGCACATCGATGGGGACAACCCCGGCTGGTTATGATCATGGTAGCCCTTTTTCTGTGGATTCGATAAGAGTCCAAGGAGATAAGATCCCTCGCAGGGAATCGAAGAGAATCCAGATTTTCAATATAACTCCCTAAAGGGTTTATTTGAATCTCTCCGTCCCGTCGATAACCAATCCCGTCTATCCCATTCCATTTATGGAACTCCCCTTTTTCATATTTTCTTATAAGAATTGGAAAGCGTTCCTCTCCTTCCCCAAGGAGGACTAAATCCACAAAAGGAGAGCGAAGAACCCCTGAAGGGTCAACGGAGATATGAGAGCCTCCCATCACGACTTTTATCCTTGGATTTATCTCTTTAATCAATTGAGCCACTCGAAGAGCCTCCTGATGATACGGGGTAAAGAGGGAAGAAATCCCGAAGAGGTCAGCCCTCGACTCCTCAATCTTTTTCTTAATCTCATCCCATTCTAATCCGAAGTGGTAGTAACCGGAATAGAGTTTAAAAGGGCTTTGATCACCAAATGGATAGAAATTGGAAAGGTAGCTCAGTTCTTGAGGCACTGGGATGGAGCTCTTCTTTTTTAATCTTAAGTCCCATATCTCGACTTCATGGCCTTCCCCTCTTAAGGAGGCGGCTAAGTAAAGAAGCCCGATGGGCTGAATTCTACTTGTGGTATGATAAAAATCCTCGATCGGTGGCTGAATAAGAACGACCTTCACGATGAATAAAATTATAAGCACATTTAGAATTTTTTGTCCATCTGAAAACCATATAAATGGTAACCCCTCACTTAGGGGTGGAAATAAATTTAAGCCCGACAGGAGTATTTCCGAAACCCATAGAAGGCGGATCAATTTTATATATTTAAGGAATACGAATCGATCCATCGTAGAAATGGTTTTTTGATTAAAACAAACGAAAGTTAAGATTTCTATGGACCATTTAAGGTAGCGCACCATGGGTTTCTCCAATACCCCTCTCGGGCTTATCCCCCACTTCTGATTGAGGGATTACTATAAATGAGTAAAATTAACTACTGGAAATTTATACTCTAAAAGAGTTATAAGGGTTATACTTTTAATCGCTTAAGTGAAATAGAAGGAGAGGACAGAATGGATCAACTCTTTTATCCAAAATCAGTGGTCGTCATCGGGGTATCAGAACGACCTGATAATCTTGCAAGAAACATCGTTGAGAATCTCTTTGAATTTCAGTTTGATGGAGAAATCCACCTCGTTGGGAAAAGGGGTGGGATTCTTTTTGGAAGAAGGATCTACACCTCTTTAGACCCACTCCCTGAAGGAATTGATGTCGCTGTCATCCTTACACCTGCCCAAACCATCCCTGACCTAATAGAGGCTTGTGGTCAAAAGAGAATCCCCTGGGTCATCATTGAAACAGGAGGATTCGGGGAATACTCGGAAGAAGGAGCTCAACTCGAGAGGAAAGTCCTTGAGATTGCCCAAAAGTGGGGAATTCGAATCGTAGGACCCAACGGAATTGGGGTGGCTAACATCCATAATGGATTTGTAGTCCCCTTTGTGAAAATGAAGAGAGGCCCTGTCAGCAAAGGGAAACTCTCCATCCTCTCTCAAAGTGGAGGGGTTCTGTTGACCTACGCCAACCTTATGGTGAGCGCCAATGTGGGACTTTCAAAATTAGTCAGTATGGGGAATAAATTAGACCTCAATGAAATCGACTATCTAAAGTATCTCATCGAGGATCCTGAAACCGAGATCATTGGTCTTTATCTGGAGAGTCTCGAACATGGAAGAGAATTGATGGACATTGCCCGCTCTACGACCAAACCGATTATCGTTCATAAGGCCAATACGGGAGAAGGGAGCCGTCAGATCGCTAAGTTTCACACGGCCGCTCTGGCTAACGATGATAAAGTCGTAGAGGCGGCTCTAAGACAGGTGGATATCATCCGGACCAAAGACTTCCGTTCCTTTGTCAATGCGGTCAAGATCCTCTCACTCCCTCCCTGTCAGGGGAGAAATCTCGCCATCGTTTCTCGTTCAGGGGGGATAGGGGTAGTCGCAGCCGATTCTGCCGAAAGGCATGGATTTCGTCTTATCCCTCCGGATCCCAAACTGCTTCAACAGTTCCATAGCCTCTTTCGGGCAAAAGTGATCCAACCCACTAACCCTCTCGATCTGGGTGATCTTTTTAATTTTGACCTTTATACGACTATTCTCGAAAAGGGGCTTCAATTTCCAGCGGTCCATGCCATTCTCTTTATGCATGGTGCGACGGGAGAGGAGAAGGAACCCTCTCGAAGGTTCATCCAAGCCGTCAAAGAACTCTCCTCACGTTATCAGAAGCCTGTAGCCTTTCTTTATAATACCGATGAAGAAGAACTGGCTTATATTAAAAGAGCAATCGATTTTCCCATTTTTACAGAACCTGAGGATGCCCTGGCAGCTCTGGCTATCTCAAGAGATCATTATCGTCGATTGACGAGCTCCAAAGAAAAACCTCCCCTCTTCCCTATGGATCGAGATCGGATCTCTTCCATTCTCAAACAGGCGATCCAAAAGAAGAGGGACCTTCTTCTTCCAGAGGCGATGGAGGTCATTCAAGCTTGTGGGATTCCAGTGGCCGAATCCACTACGGTCCATCATAAAGAGGAGTTAGAAGAGGCGCTTCGTAAAATAGGATTTCCCGTTGCCATGAAGATGGTCTCCTCTGAAATCTCCCATAAATCGGATGTAGGGGGGGTAGCCCTTCATATTGACTCTTTGAATAAGGCCGAAGAAGCCTTTGAAAAGATGATGGCTCTGACTCCTGAAAATCGATGGGGGGTATTCATTCAAAAGATGGTCCTCAAAGGGAAAGAAGTCATTGTGGGAGCGAAGCGGGATCCTTCCTTCGGTCCTGTTCTCCTGTTTGGTCTTGGAGGAATCTATGTAGAGGTTCTCCAAGAGACCTCTCTTCGGGTGGCACCCATTCATCGTTCTGAGGCGGAAGAGATGGTTTCAGAGCTAAAAGGCTCGGCCATCCTGAAAGGGGTTAGAGGGGAGCCTCCGAGAGATTTGGAGGCCCTGACTGAAATCCTTCTCAGAGTTTCCCAATTGATGGTTGAATTTCCAGAGATCGAAGGGATAGATATCAATCCAGTGATGGCCCTTGAGAAAGGTGCCATCGCTGTGGATGCTCGAATCATCGTGAGCAGAGAAATAAGGGCCTAATGCTTCAGGTCTCAAATCCCCAAATCTTCCCCGACTAAGATAATCAAGATATTAGTTCGGATGGGTTTTTTGGCAAGGGTGACATAGATATTGCAGATTCGATCCGGGGCATTGCAATCCGAACAGAGACCTGTTTCCGTACAGGGAGTCTTTCGACCAAGCCGTTTGGCATTCTGAGGAGCCGTCCACTCCCTTACCTTCCTCTCAGCTTCGTCAAGATCTTTAACAATCTTATTCACCCCGGAGACAATGATGACCTGTTTCGGTCCAATAAACATGGCCCCAACCCGATTCCCTGTGGCATCGATGTTAAAGAGCTTTCCATCCTCTGTAATCGCATTGGTGCTCGTAAGAAAGATGTCCGAAGAGAAGGTTTTACGAATCAATTCCATTCGCTCCTCTTCGTTCTTAGCTTGCTGGATCGGCCAGATCAGTTCTACCTTTCGTCCCTTCAAGCCTTCTAAAATTCCAATTTGACCAAGGGTCACCGAACCTCCGATCCCTACCGTGGCTCCCTCAGGGATTCGGGCCATGACCTCCTCAACGGCCTGTTTTGCATCGGGAACATAAATGGCCTCAAATCGATTCTTTTTTAATGACTCCATCGTCCTTTCAACCTGCTTTTCTCGATAAAACTTCTCCCAGGGCTCCATCGGATTATCCTCCTTTTTTTAATATCCTATTAATTATGGAAGAAGAGCTGCTCTCTTGTCAAAACGTTCGATGTGGCATTTTCAAAAAAGAAGGGTTATGAAAAATTTATCCTTTGGAAGAAAGGAGAAACGATGGGCAGTTTTGATGCACTGGAAGGGATTGGAAGGGGGAGTCTTTCTCGAGTCATCATGGGAAAGTTGGCAATGGACACAGACCTTTTAGGCGCGATCAAAGCACTGGTCAAGAAGGAGGGTATAAAAACCGGAGTGATCCTTTCAGGGATTGGGGCTTTGAAAAAGGCCATTTTTAGAAATCTCAAAATCCTCCCACCCAGTTTAAAGGTGGAAGATCACCATCGCCTCTACCTTGAACTTGAACAACCCATGGAGATTGTCTCTCTTACAGGTTGGATTGCTACCAAAGAGAATGGAGAGCCGGAGATTCACGCCCATTTTTCTGCTTCTACAGTAATCCATGATCAAATTGTAACGTTAGGGGGCCATCTCACCTCAGGGACGACAACCTCGGTGAAAGTGGTCGTGATCATTGGAGTGATCGAAGAAACCAATATTCGGGTGGAACTCGATCCCCGACTCAACCAGATGGACCTTAAGTGCCTCAATTAAAAAAGACGGTTTTGAATAGACCAATCAACAGGAGGGAGGTGGCTGGAATCCAAGTCAAACGGTAAATTCCTTTCCAATCCGCCTTGAAATATTCTTTCGTTAAAATAAGACAGAGATGAAAAGGTGAAAGAAGATGTCCAGAAAGACCACTGATAAAGGCTAAGCTCATATAGTTAAGGAATTTGGGGTCCTCCCGAAATAGGGGGATAAGGACAGGAAAGGAAATTCCCACAATGGCAATAGGAGCCCCTGCCATCAACCCAACCAGCAGGGGAATCACCGTGACCATGAGTAAAGGAGGAATACTTGAGGAGGCCAATGTTTCAGAAATGCCCTCAATGGCATGACTGGACTCCAGCACCTTTTTAAACCCCATGATGACCGAAATGGTCAGAAAGAGTTCGAGATCCAAACTTTTGATAAACTCACTTTTTAATATCCTTCCTTCAATTCGAAAAAGGCCGATCATCACAAGGATGGAGAGAGATAGAGCGATGACCAATTCGATCTTAAAGAGGATGACCAGAAAAAGGGCCAGGAAGAAAGGAAACAAGTTTTTGCCAAGTCTCCAAAGAGAAGAGACATGAACCATTGATCCCGAGTCCGTCGTTAACCTTCGAACCCCTTGAAACCCTATTAAAAATCCACTGAGGATGGCGGTGAGGGTAAAAGGGAGGTGGAGCCATCCAAATCGTCTCACTGGAACACCGACCAGAGAGGCAAATAAAATCAGTCCCGGAAAGGTAGGAAGGGTAAACTCCCAGACATGTCGAAACCAATAATTAATGAAAGTCCTCCGCTCAGGAGAAAGTTTAAGTTTATCTGACCCTTCAACAACCATTGGCGCAGAAACCAAGGCTCCCCCTAAGATAGGCATGAGACCAATGATCGCAGGAAGAATGGCAATGACGAGCCGAATATCCTTAAAGAGATGAGCCAATCCTTCGAGGATTTCTCTCATCCGGCCTGTCTCTTTTAAGAGGTGGCTAAAAAAGAGGATCGCTAAAAGGGCGCTGATTAAAAGAACCGTTTTAGAGTCGACCGTCGCCATGAGAAGGTTTATCCCGATTTCAGCGAAAGAGAGGTGAAAGAGAAGCCCTAAGATCACCGTGGCCCCAAAGAGGCTGATCCAGAGTTTCACCTTTCGATAAAGAAGAAGGAGAATGATTAAAAAGACAATCCCAATCTTGATTAAAGCCATTTTAGGAAACCACCTCGATCTTCTATAATTTCCCTTCTAACTCTTCGATCTTCCTTTTCAACTCTTCTAACTCTCTGATCCAATAAGGATCATAAATCTTTCTTTCCCATTCTTTCCTTCTCTTCAGTTTTTTTCTCAATTTTCTATAATGGCGGTCGAGATGGTTCAGGAGGATTCGGATTTTTGACTCGGAAGGTTCTCTCTCTTCAGCTCGCTCTTCCTCCTTCGCCTCTTCTTCAAAACCAAACAAAACCTTTCTCTCTCTCCATTGCGGGACGGTCACTTTTAAATGGAACCGTTCCCGGATGAGCTGGGCCAGGGTTAAAGAAATCTCCTCCTCCCCATGAACGACAAAGACCTCTGAAGGAAGAGAGTCAAAATGGGCAAGCCAATCCAGAAGCCCCTTCTGATCGGCGTGGGCAGAGAATCCTCCTAAGGTATGGATGTGGGCCCGAACGGCAATCTCCTCACCAAAAAGTCTCACCGTCTTTGCTCCATCGATGATTCTTCGACCAATCGTTCCCTCTCCCTGATAACCAATAAACACAATATGGGAATTCTCCCTCCAGAGATGGTGTTTGAGATGGTGTTTAATCCTTCCGGCATCGCACATCCCACTGGCTGAGATGATAATTCCAGCACGGCTGTCCTCATTGATGGCCTTCGACTCTTGGGTGCTTTGGGTATAAATGATTCCTGGAGGCTCTAAGGGATTCTCCCCTTCAGAAAGAAGCCGTTTTGCCTCTTCATCAAAATATTCAGCATTTCTCTTAAAGATTTCAGTGGCGGAAATGGCCAAGGGGCTGTCAATATAAATTGGCAGCAAAGGAATCAAGCCCTTTCTTAAAAATTCGCTCAGCGTGTAGATAACCTCCTGTGTCCGCTCTACTGCAAAGGCAGGGATAATGACCTTGGCCTGATGGGCGATCGCCTCCTGGACAATATCGAGTAATTCTTGCACCGTCTCTTCCCTGGACTTATGAAGGCGGTTTCCGTAGGTGGATTCGATAAAAAGAATATCTCCTTCCCTGATCCAGGAAGGGTCTCTCAGAAAGGGTTGACCTAAATTTCCTAAGTCCCCGGAAAACACCAATTTTTTCTTTTCCCCTCCTTCTTCCATCCATAATTCAATAATGGCCGAACCAAGAATATGACCTGCATCTTGAAAACAAGCTTCGATTCCATCCACGAGCGAAACCATCTCCCCATAGGAGACAGGAGAGAAGTACTGAAAGCTCCTCTCTGCATCCCGAAGGGAATAGAGAGGGGACATCTCTCCTCGTCCTGCCCTTTTCCCTTTCCTATTCTCCCATTCTGCCTCCATCTCCTGAATATGGGCACTATCCCGCAAAAGGATTTCACAAAGATCAACCGTAGCCTTGGTACAGATGATCTTTCCCCGGAAACCCTCTTTTACCATTTTGGGAATGAGGCCACTGTGATCAATATGGGCATGGGTAAGCAAAATGATGGAGACGTCTTTAGGGTAATAGGATTGAATATCCCAATTTCTCTCCTCGAGAACCTTCCCTCCTTGAAACATCCCACAATCCACCAATATCTTCTGAGATCCTTTTTCGATCAGAATCGCAGAACCCGTCACGGTTCGAACACCCCCTAAAAATTCGATTCTCATCCTTTACCTCTCCAAATCGTTATTCAAAACGACCTAACTCCTCACTGAAGGGTGGAAATAGATTTAAGCCCGACAGGAGTATTTCCGAAACCCGTAGGATGCGGATCAATTTATATGTTTAAGGAATACGAATCGATCCATCGGAGAAATGGGTTTCTGATTAAAACAAACCAAAATAACAATTTCTATATACTATTTAAGGTAGCCGCGCCATGGGTTTCTCCAATACCCCTCTCGGGCTTATCCCCCACTTCCGAGTGAGGGATTACAAAACGACTTATCGAAACATTGACTTTGAACCCCATTTTAACTAATATAAAAATCTTAATTAATCAATCATCCTTATCTAAGCACAGGGAGGAAGAGATGGTCAGTAAACAGTATCTCATCGATGAGTTGACGGTAAAAGATACCTGGAGGATGTTTCATATTATGGCAGAATTCGTAGAGGGATTTGAAGCCCTTGCTGAATATCATCCCGCGGTGAGCATCTTTGGTTCTTCTCGAGCGAAAGAGGAAGATGAGATCTATCAAAAGGCAGAGCGGATAGGGCAGCTTCTCGCAGAGAATGGGTTTGGAGTCATCACAGGGGGTGGGCCTGGGGTTATGGAAGCGGCAAATAAAGGGGCAGCGATGGTCGGAGGGAGATCGATCGGGCTGAATATCGAACTCCCTTTAGAACAAACCCCTAACCCTTATACCAATATCAGACTGACGTTCCATTATTTCTTTGTACGAAAGGTGATGTTCATCAAGTATGCGGTCGCCTACATTATCCTTCCAGGAGGCTTCGGAACGTTCGATGAACTTTTTGAGGCGATCACCTTAATTCAAACCCACAAGATCAAACCTTTCCCGGTCATTCTCGTGGGCTCAGAGTACTGGAAGGGTCTTCTCGATTGGATAAAAGGAGTCGTTTTAAAAGAAGGGAAAATCTCTCCCCAGGATCTTGAGATTTTTCAATTGATCGATGAACCGGAAGAGATTGTGAAAACGATCAAAAGGACTGTGATCGTTTAAGCCCTTACCACTCCATCCCCCCTTCAATGGTTGAAATGATGGACGTCATCGACGACGTAATAGGTCAGGAGGGTGGTTAGCTCGATCAACTTCTGTTCTTCTTCTTCAGGAAGATAGCCTAAAGATTCGCTCCGACAGATGGCTTCCCACCGTCGAAGAGTCTTTCGTATCGAATGTTGATTGGACCCGGAGATCCAGAGGCTTACCCGTTGACTTAATATTCTGGCGTATCTTCGAATCAGCCTCCAGGCAGGCAGAAGTCTCCGACGGTGGTCTCTGGATGGAGTAAAAAGCTCGTTCATATCCTTCAAATATTCCTGGAGCTCCTGGTCCAACATCTCGCCATCGAGCCCATACCATTCTGAAACGGTATCCTCAATGGTCGTATATTCCCCTTCTCTCTTCCTTTTTAGATTGATCGGTTCTTCACCTGCGATCTCTCTCATCACCTGATCCACATAGTAAAGTTTTTCTAAGGCATTGGGCCAGGTTCGGTACCTCTCTCTCCAATTGGAGCGAGGAGCGAGCCAGATCGCAAAAGTCTCAGCCCAATCCTCATCCGGATGTTTCTGGGCATAATGAGGATCTCCTAAATAGTGAAGATGACGAACATAACTTTTCGACCATGGGTTGACTCGGGAGAGATAACCCTCCCGATATTTTTTATTAAAATTTCCAAAGGTAGCTTCCCAATCCTTTCTTCTCCAAAGTTGATAACCATAATTGATCGCATGCCCCACCTCATGGCGAAGCGTTTTAATAATCTCTTCGTCTTTTAAAACTTCTCCCTCCAATTCCTTCAATTCATTTTTTGCATAATAGAAAGGGATACTGATGGATATCGTTTTATTAACACATCCCCATTCGTTTCCAAAATAAAAATCTGGCCAAAGGAGGATGCGATGGTTTCTTAATTCTTTTTTCAGCCGCCTGAGAAATGGACCAAGGCTTTCCTCTACATCCAGTTCTAAATCACATATTCGAGTCGTTAGAAATTTTTGATATTGAATCTCATCCATTGAAGAACCCTCTTAAAGTTAAAGGAATCGGTCAAATAATATAATACGTCTCTTCCTTTGGGTCAAAATAAAATTTTCACAATTAATTCATTAATTATATCCAATAGTTATAAATTTAAGATTTCTTTCTATTTTATCGGGTATCGATGACTCTAAAAAAATATTAAATACTTTAAGTTTTCAAATAGTTGGATAATTTGTGGGGATTTGTTGTTGGATCTGTGAAAATGGAAAATTTTAATGTAATATTAATAAGTAATATCTCCTAACCATGGAGGAAGAGATGGATGTCTACGTTTCGGGTGTAGGATTGACGAAATTTGGAAAGTCCAAAGAGTCCCTTGAAAAAATAATGGCTGAAGCCGCTGGTTTAGCCCTCAAGGAGGCACAACGGGAGAAAGTGGATGCCATCTTTATTGGTGTCATGAATGTGGAAGAATTTGTAGGAGAGTCCAATTTTGCCACTCTTCTTGCAGACACGATCGGTTTAACAGGGATTCCTTCGACCCGCGTAGAAACCGCCTCTTCCACAGGGGCAGGGGCTTTTGAAACCGGTTTCTATGCCGTGGCCTCAGGCTACATGAAGAATGTATTGGTTCTCGCAGGAGAGAAGATGACCCACCTCACCACTTCCAAAACGACACGAATCCTTTCAGGGGTCATCGACCGAACAGAACGAAGATACGGAGCCACCATGCCCGCCTTTGCCGCCATGATTGCCCAACGATATGCCCATCAATACCAACTCTCTTTCTCTAAACTCGAAGAGATCCTGGCCCAGGTCGCTATAAAGAATCACGCCAATGGGGCTCTCAATCCCTATGCCCAGTTCAGAAAACCTATTACAAAAGAGGACTATCTGAGTAGCCAGATCATCTCTTATCCGTTGCGTTTATATGATTGCGCCCCCATTACAGACGGAGCCGCCGCTCTCCTTCTGACTTCGGAACCCACTTCGATTAAGGTCACGGGGATAGGTCACGCTACGGATACCCTTGCCGTAACTCACCGGGCCTCCTTAACTTCTTTCAACTCTACTAAAGAAGCGGCTCTAAAGGCCTATCGAATGGCTCAACTCAACCCCTCAGAGATTCAATTTGCAGAAGTCCACGATGCCTTTACTCCTTTCGAAATTATCGGGACGGAAGATTTAGGTTTTTTCCCCCCAGGAAAGGGATGGAAGGCCTTGGAAGAAAGAGTCACCCACCTCCGGGGAAGGCTTCCGATCAATCCTTCGGGAGGATTGAAATCAAGGGGCCATCCTGTTGGGGCCTCCGGACTCGCCCAACTCGTCGAGATTGTTTTCCAACTCAGGGGAGAAGCTGGAGAAGGAAGACAATTGGAGAAGGCAGAGATTGGGTTAGCCCAAAGCATTGGAGGATTGGGAAACAATAACTTTGTCATCATTCTTGAGAGGAGGGATCGGAAGAAGGTCTATGGAAAGGGCTGGAGGCCAGAGTATCAACCTGAGATCCAAACCGTTTCGAAATCCTCTCTCCCTCCACCCTCCGAAGGGATGGGGATTCTCGAGACCTTTACCATTCTTCATCATCCTCCCGAAGGATTTCGCTCCCCTCTCGCCCTTGGATTTATCCATCTCAAAGGAGGGGGAAGAATCATGGCCTGTAATCCGGAATACAAAAATCCCAACTCCTTAAAAATAGGAAGAAAAGTTCTCTTTGAGCCTCGTGAAGGCCTCTATGTCTTCTACCGATTAACCCTCTGGAATCGCTTGAAGTTATGGCTAAAAAAGGGAGAAAAGGCTAAGAAGAAATAATTCGTGCAATCTGACCGGCATAGATCACAATATATCGCATGGCAAATCCCCCGATCAGGACCGAGGTGGTGATCACGCCAGAAATCCATGGATTGTGCTCCCGCAACTCTTTATGGGCGATATAATGAGGAATCAATTCATAGACTTCAAGGGAAAGGGGAAGAACGATACCTATTCCAACGACAAAGAACCAGAAGAGGAAGGTAAACTCTCCTCCCATAATCAAATGGACGGCAGCAACGGAACTCCTTGGAGAGACATATAACCCCAGGATGAAGAGAAACACGGCAATGATGGAAAAAACCATCAGAGTAAAATCGACCGAATGAATCATAAACTTATTGGTATTAATATCTTCTCGACTCATTCCTCGAAATCCCTTGATAAAACAGCCCACAAAACAGATGGCCGCAGAGCCGGTCATCATCGCTGAGATTAAAAATAGCATCGGAAGCATTGGGTTATTCCAGAAAGGTCTGGCCGCCAGGGCCCCCAGAAGGACTCCTGTATAAATGCCTACCCCGATGGAAATCGGGATCCCAAAACCGGCAATCAGTCCTCTCACCTTGGTTAGATTTTCTCCCTTAAATCGACTTAAGAAGCGATTGGACTGAATCCTTGGAATGAGTCTTAAATAATCCAACTTCTCTGGAAGCCAGAGATAGAGATGAGCAAAACTGAAAAGAGAGAAAAAGAGCAGCAACCAGGCTCCCAGAGACATGACTGAGTTGGGCTGAAAGGTGAGAAATAATTTCCAGAAAAGGTGGGGTCTCTCGAGATCATAAATGAGTGCAAGAATCCCGATGAGGACAGGAAATGGGGCGATAAACGCTCCGATCCGGGTGATATTCTCATATCGTTCTCTTCCAAGAAAATAGGCGGTCGCTGAGATGATAAATGCCCCGGCACTCAATCCCGCTGCAAAAAGGTCAATTGCAACAATCCAATCCCAAATGATGTGGATTTGTCCTTCCATCCCTTCCCCCTCTTTTTTTCGGATCCGTCACCGACGGATATCCTCTTAACTTCAGCCCCCTCCCACTTTGGGAACAAAAGAGGGATCCACCTTTCCCATAGAGGCATCCCGATAAAAAACGGGGGTCTCTTTGGTGAAAGGAAATTCTATGGGTTCTTCAATCTTCTCCTCGCCCTTCACTAACTTCCAGAGCCTCTCCTGGTTCCCAAAAGGTTGGGCCTCTTGCTTTGCTTTACATCCGACAAGAAGGAGGAGTCCCCCTAAGAGGATTCCCTCAAACAGCTTCTGAATGAATCCCCTTCGCTCCATGGTTTTGGTTTTCCAACCTCCTTATTTCATGATGGATGAAACGATCGAGCATCTCGATCAAACCGAGATAAAAAGGATGGGCATGGCTCTTGATACATGCCTCTTTCAACGAAGGGATCCAATCCAAATGATCCTTTAGAAATTGATAGATCTCATCCTCTGCCTTTCCTTGAGAGTAAAGGAAGGATAGAAATTCCAATTCGATGGCCAGATGGTCTGGAAGTCCCTGAAAAGGGGCTTCCACTTCCAATCCATATGCTTGGAAAAGGGCCAAAAGATGGAGGGCAGAGTCCCCCATCAAAAAACCCTTCTCTTTTGCAAATGGGAGCGTGCAATGAGGATCCTCCGTCCAGGGTTTATAACACGATTCCACTAAGGAGATCTTCTCCGGACCGAACTCTGAAAAAAGACGGTCATATTCGTGTTGTAATTCTGCTACAAGGTGAGAAGGATCTTTGAAGGAAAGGAATCCCTTTAACACTCCCTTTCCCTCCTCACCCCATAAAGAGAGCCAGGGCTTAAAAAGGCGATAGAGACAACCGGATTCAATCTCTTTTGCGATCTCGGAAGTAGGGGGAAGAAAGAGGGAAGAGAGTGTTTGGCAAAAAAAGGCCTTGTCTTGATGATTCATCGAAACCCTATCCTTTTCGATAATAGATTCTTGGCTTGGTATTCAGTTCGGCTTTATATTGTCTCAATTTATGCTTAATAATGAACTGAGAGATTTCGCTATTTGGATCCTCCAGATCACCGAACATTCGAACCCCTGTCATACAGGTCGTCACACAGGCAGGTTCTTCCCCTTTTTCCACAAACTCGATACAGAATCGACATTTTTCTATATAGCCTTCCTTCTTAATGATCCGAACGTTATAGGGACAGGCGGCAATGCAATACTTACAGCCAATACATTTATTCTTATCCACAAGAACGACCCCATCTTTTCGTTTATGGGAGGCTCCTGTGGGGCAAACCTTTACACATGGAGGATTGTCGCAATGCTGGCACTGAACCGGTAAAAATTCTCGGGTATAGTTTGGGAATATCCCGTACTCTCGTTCTTCGAGATGATTATAAGCCTCCTTCTCTTCCAAGCCATTCTGATTATGGCAGGCGACCCGACAGGCATGGCAACCCACACATTTCGTCTCGTCAATCACCATTCCATAACGTGGCATTTCTCTCACCCTCTCTTCTCTTCCTTCGTCACCTGGACAATGATTTCGGAGGCCATCGCGTGTCCCACCGTTGGATCAAAATAGGTGGGAAGAAAATCATTATAAGAAAGGCCCACGTCATAGGCTGTTTTTAGATATTTTGAAAAAATTCCATAGCCACTCGGAAGCCAAACGCATGAAGGGTGAATCCCTTCGGTGAGTCGAACTCGAATCCTTCCTTCTCCCACGATGGATTTGATTCTTACCCAATCTCCATCCTTCAGTCCCAGTTGCTCCCCTCTTTTTTTATTCATCCACAGGCGAATTAAATCGTATCGATGACTCAAAGCCATCAGGACCGGTTGGTTGGCCGTCATAGAATGGGTATGGATGGCCTGCTTTCCATGGAGTAACCGAAAAGATTGAGGATCTTTTGGATCGGGGGAAACCAAAGGTTCTTCCCATCTTGGAATGGGAGGAATATCGAGACGATCTAAGGTCTGGCAAAAAATTTCCACCTTCCCGGAGGGAGTATTGAGTTTATCAAATCCCTCCTTCCATTTCTCCCCAACAAACAAGATCCCTTTTTCCTTCAGTTGTTCAAGGGTCACCCCCAAAGGCTTCAGCCTAAGGCGATTCGCTTCTTCGATAGTAAAGTTAAAGTATTTCCCTACTCCTAAATGTTTGGCCAATTCAATGATGATCTGGGTCCCGGGTCGGGTATCGAAAAGGGGCTTGATGACTTGCTGCTGAATACTGACCTGGGCCCTCTTCCCACTGTGTTTGGTATCGATCGCCTCGGTTCTCTCGAGATAGAAGGACTCGGGCAGAACGTAATGAGCAATGGAAGCGGTCTCTGAGAGCACCGTATCGATGACGACCAATAATTCGAGTTTTTTATAGCCTGCAATGACTCGCTTGGGATTCGGATTGGTTCGAAGGGGATTATAATGGTAGACAAATCCAGCCTTCAATTCTCCTCTGAGGGCAAGCTCAGGGATGGCGTGGGCAATCCCATCTCCATAACTTCCCAGGGGATATCGTCCAGGCACTCCCGTTCCATCCAATTTCCCCATTTGGGGAAGATCTGGGGCAGGATGGGTTGGTTGAAGTTCCCCCAACTGGGCTGTCTGGGGGAAATAGATTCCTCCCACTCGATTGATGTTTCCAAGAAGGCTGTTGGCAATGGCTAAGGCCCTGGCCGTTTGGAAACTATTTAGAAACTGGGCTCCAAACGCTCCGTGATAACCACGATGAATTAATGCCTTGGGTTTGGCTTGAGCGATCTCTCGAGTGATTCGAATGATCGTCTTTGCAGGAATCTCACAAACCTTCTCCGCCCATTCGGGAGGATAATTGACGATCTGCTCTTCTAATTGATCGAATCCTGTCGTCTTTTCAGCCACAAACCTCCTATCATAGAGACCTTCTTTCACCATCACATTGATCATGGCTAAGAGAAAGGCCAAATCCGTTCCCGGTTTGATGGAAAGCCACTCATCGGCCAGGATCGCTGTCTCACTATGTCTCGGATCGATCACGACTAACTTGGCTCCTTTTGATTTGGCCTCTACAATTTGTTTCACCTCCCCAAGATCAATTCCTCCTGCAGGATTCCGCCCAATAATTAAAATATACCGAGAATTTTCGAGATCATTGGAAGGCAACTCCCCAACGGTATAAACCCATCCTGCATTTCTTGCGGTATAACACGTCGATCCATGGGTAAAATAATGGGGACTCCCCAAGGCATGCATCAACCTCAGGGCATAGAGATGATTAGGTTGGGGATAATTCACCCAGAAGATACTCTGGGGACCATATTCCAGCAATAGGAGGTTAATCTTTTGGGCAATCTCTTGATAGGCCTGTTCCCAAGAGATGGGTTCAAAACGGTCCCCTACCCTCTTGAGAGGACTTTTGATCCGGTCGGGATTATATAGATCATGAAGATATCCATGACCTTTTGGGCATACTACTCCCCGATTTCCGTTGGCTTCGGGGTTCCCTTCGATCTTCCAAAGTCTTCCATTTTTGACATAGGCAAAAATTCCACACCGATTCCCACAACCATTGCAGATCGTGGGAACTCTAATGATAGGAGATTGGACCGATGCTTCGACCCATCTTTTAAAATCAATAAAGCGCCCCCCAAGAGCAAGGGCCCCAGCCGTGGCCCCTGTAACCTTTAAGAACCCCCTTCTTGTGAGTTTAAAATTTTCCATTTGAAAAATAACGAAATGGAGGAGGATGGGTATATTGAATTTTGGCTACCCATCCTCCCATTCTTATCCCTCATCTTTCAACCGGATAGCCAGCCTTGATCCACTCTTCAAAATGGGCATCCATGAGGATTGCATTTTTATAACCCATCTCATAAAGAGTCTTTGTTGCCAAGGCAGAACGAGCAGCAGTTAAACAGTAAACATAAATCTTGGCCTCTTTGTCCTGAATCTTATCCCAGATGACAAATTCAAGCTTTCCCCGGGAAACGTGAATAGCCCCGGGCAAGTGTCCTGCCTTGAATTCATCTGGATCTCTCACATCCAGGATGTAAGCCTTCTCTTTCTTGTCTATGGCAGCCTTTACTTCTGCAATTCCTACTTTCTTGACTTCAGCTTTTGCCTTTGCAACCCAATCCTTTACCACCGTCGTCTGCCATGCAGGAACCTTAGGTTTATCCTGAGCCATGGGTAAAGCAACCATAGAAAGAACAAAAATGGAAGCCAATATCCATACCGAAATCTTCTTCATCTTTTTCACCTCCTTTCTCTACTAAAATGCCAAGTAATCAACCGGTTTTTCCCTCCTTCTCTTATCTGGATAATTTTATGATTTCTTCAAGTTGTTTCAGATTAAAAGGCTTTACCAGATACCCGGAAATTCCTGCCTTCAAGGCTTCTTGCCTCAGATGTTCATCACTTTTCACCGTCATTAAAATAGAGATCAGTTTTGGATTTCGATCCATCCATCCTTTTAGTAGCTCTAAAGCCTCCCCATCCGGCAGAGGTTCTCCACAGATCACCATATCGAATGAAGAATTGTTAAAAAGGAATTCCCCTTCCTTTCTGGAATCAGCTGTCAGAACTTTGCATTTCATTTGATTTTCAATGAAGAAAGAAAGAGACTGGCTTATTTGTCTGTCTTTTTCTACGATAAGGATTTTCATGATAATTATGGTTTTACAAACATAGATATAAAAAGCAAAGAAGGTGCCAATCCTCTTTTAGAGGATGAGATAGAGACTTAGGTTTGAATTTCTTTTGCAATTCAAAGAGTTAATCTTAATAAATCGATCTTCTATAGCAAGGGGATAAAGGAGGTGAAACCAAAATCTATTTCGTAAAAAGGCTAAATATCACGATGTCTGAAGGATAATTTACTGAAATATCAGAAGAATTTTAATAATTGTCTGATTTTAAGCATTCTGTCTGTAATCAAACATCTAAATATCGCTCCGACCTTTGATTCCGTATTTTTCCATCCGGTAGAGAAGTGCAGATCGGGAGATGCCAAGGATTTTGGCAGCTTGCATCTTATTTCCCCTTTTCATCCTTAAGGCTTCGAGGATATATCTCTTTTCAATCTCCTCAAGGACAATTCCCTGGGGAGGGATGAAAGGTTTAAAATCAACCTTTTCTTCTCGTTCCAAGAGAAAGGCAAGGTGTTTTCGGTCAATCGTCTCCCCTTTTTCAAGAAGGATGATTCGTTCTACCGTGTTCCGAAGTTCTCGAATATTGCCCGGCCAGGGATAGGAGAGAAGAATCTCTTCGGCTCCCTCTGATAGAGAAAGAAAATTCTTTTTAAACTGTTCATTAAAATAATTCATAAAAAACTTAAAAAGGGGGAGGATATCTTCCTTTCGCTCTCTCAAAGGAGGGATGGTCAGTTTGATGACATTTAATCGAAAGTAAAGGTCGTCTCGAAAATTTCCTTTTTTGACCTCCGCCTCTAAATCCTTATTGGTAGCGGCAATGATTCGAACATCGGCTTTTCGTTTCTCCACTCCCCCGACTCTATAGTATTCCTTTCCTTCAAGGATTCGAAGAACCTTGACCTGGGCCGATAGGGGGAGCTCTCCCACTTCGTCCAGAAAAAGGGTCCCTTTCTCAGCCGCCTCCACCTTTCCTATCTTGCCCTTCTCCAGGGCGCCTGTAAAGGCCCCTTTCTCGTATCCGAAGAGTTCACTTTCAAAAAGGTCTTTGGGGATCGCCCCACAATTGATAGGAATGAAGGGAAAGGAAGAGCGAGGACTTAAAAAATGGATGTATTCAGCCAGAAGCTCCTTCCCTGTCCCTGTCTCACCTTCGATCAATACGGTCGTCTCAGAGCCCTGAGCGACCTTTTGGGCCAATTCCAAGATCTCCCTCATTTTCGGGCTTACTCCGATCATTTCCCAAGTTCGGAAACGGTCCTGATACTGGGATCGGAGCCATTCGACCTCCTTCTTTAAGCGAATTCGTTCCAATCCTTTCTTGATCAAATCCTCCAGTTGTTCAAGTTCAAAAGGTTTCACCAAAAAATCGAAGGCCCCCATCTTCATGGAGTTGACCGCCATCTCAATAGATCCCTGAGCGGTCATAATAATGACAGGAGTCTCTGGGGAGGTCTCTTTGATTCTTCGCAGGACTTCATCCCCATTGATTCCCGGAAGCCAGTGATCTAAAAGAACCAGATCAGGCTGAGCCCTTTGAAATTGTTCTAAGCCTTCCTCTCCACTCGAGGCAGTCAGGACTTCGTAATGAGACTCTTTCAGGGCGATTTCGAGAGAGCCTCGAAGAAGGGGTTCATCATCAATGATTAAAATTTTAAACTCCATCTTCTCTTCTCACAGGAAGGTAAATCGTAAAGGTTGACCCGACTCCTTCCTCACTCTGGACATCAATGCTCCCACCGTGAGCCTCAATGATTTTGAGGGTGATCGAAAGTCCAAGACCCGTCCCTTCCGATTTAGTGGTGAAAAAGGGGTCAAAAATCCTCTTCAGATGGGAAGGTGAGATTCCCACTCCAGTATCCTTCACCTCTACCCCAACCCTCTGCCCATCCAAAAATGTTCGAAGGGTTAATCTTCCACCCCTCTCCATGGCTTGAATGGCATTGAGAATCAGATTGATGAGGGCTTGCTGGATCTGATGAACGTCGATCCATACCTTTGGAAGCCCCTCTTCTTTCAAGAATTCAAAAGCGATATTGGCTTTTTTAAATTTGGTCTGCAGAATGTTGAGGCTATCTTCCACCAGTGAATTGATCTGACCCTCTCTAAACTCGGCTGGCTTCGGTTTGGCGAAATGGAGCATATCTTCAACAATCTTCTGAATTTTTTCGATCCCTTCCTCTGTACTTTCAAGAAGCCTTCTTTCTGTTTCAGAAAGATCTTTTCTCCTTAAAAGGATTTGGGTATTGATTTTTATCCCGGCCAGGGGATTTCGAAGTTCATGGGCCACCCCTGCTGTAAGTTCTCCAAGAGAGGTCAACCGCTCCGTAAGGAGGAGTCGTTCCTCCGCCCTCTTCATCTGGGTGACATCCTTGCAGATTCGCGTGACTCCAATGATTCTTCCTTCGGCATCCCGAAGGGGAGAAAGGGTCATGTTGGTGATGATCTCCCGACCCTCCTTGGTCTGTCTCCTCACCTCCACATTGGGAATCACTTCTCCTTTGAGGACCCTGGCCATTAATTCTTTCATCAATCTCTCTTCCTCTTCCTTTAATTTTTTATCCTTAGGATAGAGAAACTCTGAAACCTTTTGACCAAGGACCTCTTCCTTTCTGTATCCATAGATCCGCTCTGCCCCCTCATTCCAGTAAAGAACTCTCCCTTCGAGGTCCACGACTGAAATGGCATCTCCAGCCTTCTCCACGATGGACTCCAAAAAATTCTTTGTCTCGATCAACTCTTTCTGAAGACGGACCTTTTCGAGCATCAGATGGAATCCCCGAAGGGCTCGGTTGGCTACGAACGGGAAGGCCTTGGCACACTCCGGGGATCGATTGATATAGTCAAAAACCCCTTCCTTCATTGCTTCCAAGGCCACCTTAGAATCTCCTTGATCAGTAACAAAGATGGTCGGAATTCCAATTCCCAATCCATTGAATCTCCGAAGCCACTCCAACCCACTTCCATCCGAAAGCATTTGGTCCAAGAGGAGGAGATCGAAGTGTCCTTCTTGGAGTCTCCTCAGACATTCCTCTCCTGAAGAGACCGTCTCCATCTGATAGGGATCATCAAGAACCTGAAGGGACTCTTTGATCATCTCTATGAAATGGATATCTCCTTCGGCAATTAAAATCCGGATAGGCCGCTCCATTTCCAACCTTCCTTTCCAATCAGAATACCCTATTTTGGTCTCATTGACAACCCTGAGGCCTTCTATTTATGATGGTATACATGATACCCTTTCTGATCCTTCTCCTCCTCTCCCTTTCTCTTTTTGGTTTTGGAGGAAACCCTCCCGAACATCCCTCTCAGGTCTGGAAGGTGGGGGATCGTCGATGGACGGTGGAGGAAGAAATCCTTTTTTCAAGATGGGTGGAGGAGAATATAGGTGAGGACTTCTTCCTTCGATATAAAATCCCTGTCGATTGCGCCGATGTTCCTTATGCGGTTCGATGGATCTATGCCCGTATTGCCCACCTTCCGGCTGCGGCGACGACCAAGAATCATCAACTCATTGGGCACTGGTCTACCCACTGGGGGCATCTTCCAACCCATTTGGAGTGGCATAAAGATCAGCGCTTCCGAAGGGCCCTTCTCCATATGCTTACCGAAACCACCACCCGCACCCTTCCTATGGATACCTATCCCATCCGGATTGATCGGGACTCCGTAATCCCTGGGACGATCTTCTTTATCACCGAATCTCACTCCGGAGTGATCGGTCGAATTGTCCTTGACGGGAGCACGCTTCACCCCATCCAGACCTGGGAGGCGACCACACCCGCAAAGCTTCAAAAACTAACCCTTAGAGATTTTTTAACCCCAAGACCTGAATCGACCATCTTTTCGGGAATTGTAAAGTTCCGCTGGCCCGTATGGGAGAGCGGAAAATGGTCTTACCTTCCTTCGACTCAGCATCCCTTTTACTCTCTGGAACAGTATTCCAAGGAGTTTACGGAAGGGCATTCTGACTTTGTCGAGGCCGTGGCTAAAAGGATCGATCCTACGATATACGACCCGTGGACAAAGGTGGAGAAACTGATTGAAACCCTCACGGTCTATCTGGAGGCAAGAATCCCCATCGTTCTTGAAGGCTATAAAAAATGCCAGAGAGGAAGATGTCCGGAAGGCTCTCCCCTCTGGGAAGTCTACAGTACCCCCGGCCGGGATGGAAGAATCACCCTCCTGATGGATCATCTCCATCAACTCATTGAATCCAATGCTCTGGACCCCGAAGCCATTCGGAATAGAATGGAAAACATTCTCTTTCCTATTGGAGAGGGTCTTACGGTCAGCTTTTATCACCTCTATCAGAACTATCCATGGCTCTCCCCCCATCCTGGAGATTCGATCGAAGCCCGATGGGGACTCAAGAAATGTGAGATGATCCTTAAACAGATTCAATCGACCGAGCGCTCCATTTCGTTCATTGAGAGAACCTATCGAAAGAGAGATTCCCGATACGCTGACTTCGCTCTTCAGCAACAACAGGAGATTCTCCGAAGATTAAAAGAGGAGTGGGGGAAGGCTCGATGCACTGCTTCGGAGCCCTTTCCAAAGAGAGAGGATCGAATCAAAAAGAAACGTTGAAGGGAATCTGTAATCCCTCACTCAGAAGTGGGAAATAAGCCTGATAGGGGGTATTGGAGAAACCCATGGTGCGGCTACCTTAAATGGTCCATAGAAATCTTACCTTTCGTTTGTTTTAATCAGAAAACCCATTTCTGCGATGGATCGATTCGTGTTCCTTAAACCTATAAATTGATCCGTATTCTATGGGTTTCGGAAATACTCCTGTCGGGCTTAAATTTATTTCCGCTCTTCAGTGAAGGGATACAGAATCTTCTAATTCTTCTTTTCTTTACGGACGAGTTCTTCTATCTTCTTGAGCAATTCTTCTGCTTCGAAGGGTTTTGAGAAAAAGGCATCGGCCCCGACCCTCTTTCCAACCTCTTCAATCTCCTGAGGAGTTCTTCCAGAGAGAAGGATGATCGGAATATCCTGAGACCGAGGATCGGATTTTAACCTCTGGCATACCTGATACCCATCTATTCGAGGAAGCATAATATCCAAAAGGATCAACTCAGGCTTTTGTTGATAAGCCTTCTTTATCCCTTCCTCGCCATCGCCTGCGGTATGAACCTCATAGTGATGGGCCTCTAACCTCATCTTCAGCATATTGGAGAGGATGGGTTGGTCTTCGACAATAAGAATTTTCCTCTTTGGTTTTAGAGGGTTTGGAAAAGTGGAAGGATCTCTGGAAAAATGTTCCCGTGCCGTATGGAGGATCTCTTCCCAGGACTCCCGGGAAAGCTCCTCAATCGACTGAATCAAAGTATCCGCGCTCTGCTTCCCGTTGGAGAGCAACTCCTTCTGTTTTTCATTCAATTTCCCAGGAATCTCATCTAAAACCAGAGAAAGGCTCTCTTTAATGATGGCCAGAGGGGTTCGAATAATATGGGAGATCATCCCTAAAAGTTCATAGGTTAGAAATTCTAATTCATACCCCTGAAGTTCTTCTGCTCCGTGGCCAATCTCCACCGAGAAACGGTCTCTGTTCTTCACCCTCTCTTCCTCTTTTCTCAAAAGCTCTTCTTTGATCGATTTGAGCTCTTCTTCCTTTTCGAGCAGTTTCTCCTTCAACCTTATCAGTTCATCCTCATGGATGGAAAGAGAAGGCTTCAGGATCTGGAGGAATTGGGAAGAGGTGAGTCTCTCTCCGATCAACCTATTCAATTGTTCTATGGATTTCATCGTATGTCTCAATAGAGCAAAGCAGTTGTCACAATTCGACCCGACCAATTTATCAAGGATAATACTTGCCCCTTCACGAATGACCATGATCTCATTTCTGAGGTCGTGTCTCACGGAAGAAAGGTAGGCCTCTATCTTTTCATCTTCTCTCATTCTAAGGAACCTCCCTTTGGAATTTGAGTCAGCGCCTCTTTACAAGTCTTTAAAAGAAATCCCACCGTCATCTCCTCACAAAATTCGACCTTTTCCTCCTTCGGCCTTTTCTCCAAAAGCCGAAGGGCATTTCTCAACATCCGAGAGGCCTCCCTCCTTCTTCCCTTCCGGAGGTAGAGCATTCCAAGATGGAAATAGGCAATGGGAACACGGGGGGAAAGATAAAGAACCTTTTGAAATTGACCTTCGGCCTCATCCAAATGGTTAGAATTTAGAAACAGGATTCCTAAAAGATGGTGGGCCTCTGCAGCCGTTGGATCCTCTTGTACCATCCTCTTCAGAAGATCGGCTGCCTCCTGATAGTGTCCTTCATTCGCCAGTTGAGAGGCAATGGAAAGGGTGGAACGGATCCCAGGAGGAGATAGAGCTTTCCCCTCCGAAGCCTCCCCGGTTTTCAGAGAAAGGTCCTCGGGGACTTTGCTGTGAACCCTTTTTCGATAGATAAAGGTCTGGGGGAAGACCAGGGTCTCAAATTGGTGATCCATCTGCCAAAGGATCTCGGCGTGACCGAGAAAAAGGTATCCCTCGGGGATAAGACAATGATAAAAGCCTTCAAGAATCTTCCTCGCACTTTGCTCATCGAGATAGATCAAGACATTCCGACAAAAGAGAAGGTCAAGATTCTGCATCCTATCGTCCGTGAAAGGATCCTTTGACAAATTATGAGCTTCAAATTGAACCATCTCTTTTATCTCCGGATTCAGACTGAAGCCTGACCCTTCGCTTTTGAAATATTTTTTTAAGTAGGCCTGAGGTAGAAAAGCCAGATGCTTCTCTTCATAAACTCCTCTCTTTGCTATAGCTAATCCTTTACGACTGATATCTGTCCCTAAAATGGAAAGACGCCACCGAGAAGGGGAAGGGAGGCTCTCCCGGAGGGCGATGGCAAGGCTATAGGCCTCGTCTCCTGTGGCACAGCCGGCAGACCAACAACGAATCTCCTTTTCACGAGACCTTTCCTTTCGCCGAACTATCTCGGGTAAAATGGATTCCATCAGAAGATCGAATTGGGCTTTATTTCTAAAGAAATGGGTCTCCTTCACGGTAACGAGGTCGATCAGTTCTCTGAGCTCCGAGCTCCCCTCGGGATGGTATTTAATAAAATGATAATATTCCTGGGAGGATTGGAATCCCCTTTCCTTTAATCGGTTAAAGAAAGCGGGCAAGAAGAATGGGTTTCGTTCTCGGTTCAATCGAATCCCACAGACCTCTAAGAAGAGACTTTCAAAAAGGCCGAGATCTTCCTGGGACAAAGATAATTCTGTGGTCATTTTCACCACCTCAAATCGAGCGATCTTCAATGGAGGTCAGAATCCTTTCAGGATTGAGTAAAGGGATCATTCGCCCTCCGATCTGAGCGATTTCCGAGACGAGTTCTCTCCCACTGGGCTTAAAGAGGATCTCTGGAACGGGGAGGATCTTTTCCTTGGGAAGAGAGAGGATCTCTCCCAATTCCTCTACCAGTAAACCAAAGGTTCTTCTCTGGATTTGACAGACGATCATCTTACGATCAGGATCTTCTGATTCTTTTAAATTCAGTCTCCTTCTTAAACTCATGAGGGCAATGAGGTGTCCTCTCAGATCCGTGACCCCCTCCATCCATTCCGGACTGTGGGGGAGAGCCCTGACCTCTTTCACCTTTACGACCTCCCGGATATAAGAGAGATCCAGTCCGTACTCCTCTTTTGAAATTCGAAAGATTAAAAATTTCCTTTCGCCTTCCTTTTCAAAACAAAATCCATTCGCTTCGGAAATATTTTTCCCTTTCCTTCCTATCATGATTCCATTTAATGGATGAGGGAGAGAAGCTCCTCTGCAATTTTTTCCAAAGAAAGGACTTGATCCACGGCCCCTGTTTCAATGGCTGCGTGGGGCATTCCGAATACCACACAACTCTTCTCATCCTGGGCAATCGTCTTCCCTCTGACCTGTTTGATCGCTTTAATTCCCAGGACCCCGTCCTTTCCCATTCCTGTTAAGATGATTCCAATGCTTCCTTTTCCATAAACCCTGGCTACAGACTCCAGCAATATATCGCCCGATGGCCTGTGTCCGTTCGTTGGGGGTTCATCGGACAGACTGATCCTTCCTCCCTCCACCACCCTCATCTGAAAATGGTCGGGGGCAATATAGGCCACTCCAGCTTGGATGATCTCTTGATCTTCTCCAACCTTGACCCTGATCTTACATTCCTTTTTCAACCAATCTACCATCCCCGGCAGAAAACCACTGGCGATGTGCTGGACAATCACGATCCCGCAGGGAAAATCTTCAGGTAGAGGTTTCAGGATTTTTAATAAAGCCTGAGGCCCTCCGGTCGAGGCGACGATAGCCACCATTCTATGGGAGGCTCCTCCCTTTGTTTTTTTAAGCAGGACCTCCCTTTTCTCTTCTCGAAATTTGAGAAGAGTTCGATCCAGAGGTTTTACTCGAGTCAGGCTTTTTATCTTCTCAATGAGCTCCTCCCCTGCTCTTCCTTCTCCTTTTGAAATCAGGTCACTCTTGTCCATCACATCCAGGGCCCCCCAGGAAATGGCTCGAAATACCTTCTCCATCCCTGTCTTAAAGACCGAAGAGGAGACAATGAGAATGGGGGTCGGATACCGGGTCATCACTTGACGGGTGACCTCCAACCCATCGGTCACAGGCAAGTCCATATCGAGGGTTATGATATCGGGTTTAAGATGGGGAAGAAAATCCAATGCCTCTTTTCCATCCCTGGCCACCCCAACGACCAAAATTTGTGGGTCATTGTTGAGAAGGGTCACAAGGATTTTACACATTAGAGGGGAATCTTCGACTACGAATACTCGAATCATCTTTGGTTCCAAAGAGTCCATTTTATCCTATCAATCGGTCGATCGTCTCCAGCAAATGGATCTGATCAAAAGCCCCTTTCACAAGATAGGCCGAAGCCCCTACCTCCATCCCTCTTTTCCTGTCTTCCTCTCGTTGAAAGGAGGTGAGGATGACAAAAGGAATATCTTTATGGGCTTCACTTTTTTTGAGTATCTGGCAGAGTTCAAATCCATCCATCCTTGGCATCTCGATATCGCTCAGGATGAGGTCATAGGAGTTTCGGCTGATCTGATTCAAAGCATCTAATCCATCCACGGCTGTATCGACCAAGTATCCATGATTTTCAAGGATACTCCTTTCCAGTTCCCGGGTCGAAAAAACATCCTCCACCACCAGGATCCTCCCCTTTCTTTGAGTGGATGCAGGAGTGGAAATGGCCCTTGGGAGATAGGAGACCGGATAGGGTCTATAGGCCATGAGGTCTTCTACATCCAACACGAACACAACCTCCCCATCCAACATCAACACCCCCCCGCTGATCAATTTTGCCTTTCCTAAATGTTTCCCGAGGCTCTTTACGAATACCTCTTCATCCCCAAGCACCTCATCCACTATGAGACCCGCCTCTCTTTTAAAGTTGGTCACAACCACGACCCAAAGCATCTTTTCTTTCCCTTTGGGGTCTTCTCGAATCTCTTTGATTCCTAACAACTCCTTTAAATCTAATAGAGGAAGGAGACGGCCTTCGAAGGAAAAGGACATCCTCCCATCGAGGGTTGAAATCGCCTCTTGCCCCATTCGAATCACTTTTATAAGGGATGGGAGAGGGAGAAAGAAACGCCTTTCCCCCACTCGGACTAGAAGGGCTCGAAGAAGAGCGATCGATAAGGGTAGAGAAAGGGTGAATCGAGTTCCTTGACCTTTCTGAGTCTCTATGCTCACCCTACCGCTCAATTGACTTATTTCTTTCATGACAATATCAAGCCCCATCCCTCTTCCAGAAAGCTCCGTAACGCATGAGCTCGAGGAGCAGCCTGGGGCGAAAACCAGATTCAATATCTCTCTTTCTGTCATCCTCAGAAGCTCTTCTTCCCTGACAAGCCCTTTCTTTAATGCATTCGCTTTGATCTCCTCCACATCGATCCCCTTCCCATCATCCTCTATGGACAGAACAACTCGATCCCTCTCATTTCTGGCCGAAATTTTAATGGTTCCCTCCCTTGGTTTTCCGATGGCTTCTCTCTTCCGGGGCTCCTCAATCCCATGATCAATGGCGTTGCGTAAAAGATGGATCAGAGAACTTTTGATCCTCTCGATGACCTTTTTATCCAATTCGGTCTCCTCCCCGGAAACGAGCAGACGGATTTCTTTCCCAAGTTGGGAAGCCATGTCTCGGACCATTCGGGGAAAACCTTCGAAGATCGTCGAGAGAGGAACCATCTTAAGCTCCCTTGCCTTGGTCTGTAATTGGTCAATAATGGGATCGAGGTGAAAGGTTTCGGAAGAAATCTGTTCATACAACCTTTGGAACTCCTCTCTCAGTCTCTCCAACTGAGCTTCCCATTGGCTGAGGAACGAAATCCACTCCCTTGATGAAGAGGGACGATCTTCCTTCATTGCCTCTTTGAATTTCGATATACTTCTCTGAACCTCTTTCATCGACCTTAAAATTCTCTTCGTTTGAGAGATCCGGGCCGAAGATTTCATCCTCTGGATAACCACTTCCCCGATTAAATAAAGGAGCCTATCCAATCGACTTAAGGAAACCTTTAAATAGACTTCACTCGGTTCAGAAGGGGAGAAGCCTTCTCTTTGAGTGAGGGGAAGGGTGTCCGGACCGCACGAAGCCTGTTCTTTATCCACCTCGTTTCTTGAAAGGCAGGACTCTAAACCTTCCTTGATCTCGGAAAGGTCTACAGGGGGACTATCCTCCCCGAGGATTCGACCTAAAAGGATTCGGAGGGTATCAATCCCTCTGAGCATTCGCTCCATAGAATAGGAATCGAAAAGGATCTTTCCAGAGGAAATGGCCTCCAGGACATCTTCCATCCGATGGGTCAGGTCTTGGATGTCGGTAAACCCAAAAACCCGAGCAGCCCCTTTGAGGGTGTGGACCTCCCGGAGAAGTCTCCGGAGAAGCTCTTTATCCCCGGACCTTCTTTCTAATTCGATCAGCCCGTTTTCGAGTTTGGTAAGATGGTCTTCACTTTCAATCTTAAAAATAGCGTGGAGATCTTTTAACTCGGACATATCCTCGATCTCTTTTTAGGCCCTCCTTTCTGCCGAAGGACTCTCTGAAATGGCCTTCTTTAACTCCTCGGATAACTGGTTGAGTTGAAAAGCGGATTCTGCCATTTGACGAGTAGAGGAGACAAACTGTTTGGTTACGGAATCGATTTCTCTCATGGCCTGAACGACCTGCTCCGAAGCGATCCTTTGCTGTTGGGTGGCAATCGAAATCTCCTTCGCGGATCTGGCCGTCTCTTCCATCATCTCCAGTCCCTTTTTGACCCATTTCGTGGAGCCTTCCATACTCATAATGGAAGCATTTGTTTCTCCTTGGATCTCCTGAATGAGTTGACGAATCTCTTCGGTGGCCTCAGAAGAACGTTCGGCTAGCTTTCTGACCTCCTGGGCCACCACCGCAAATCCCCTTCCGACCTCACCCGCCCGAGCCGCCTCGATGGCAGCATTGAGGGCCAGAAGATTGGTCTGATCTGCAATTTCATCGATGAGCTTTGTGATGTTTCCGATCGATTGGGATTTCTCCCCGAGAGAGAGGATCTTCCGTGAGGTCTCGTTGACCTTTTGATCCATCTCCTTCATCCCCGCTAACGTCTCTCCTGCCAGTCGAGCCACATTTTCTGCATTCTTGGCAATATGGGTCGCCGTGGTGCTTAGCTCTTCTATCGTGGTGGTCACTTCGCTGACCCCGGTGGACTGTTCTGCCGCCCCCGCAGCCTGGGCTTCGGATGCAGCACGGATCTGAGCGGAGGAGGTACTGATTTGAAGGCAGGCATTTCGAAGGTGTTCGATCATTCGTTTCATCTCCTCATAGGCCTTCTTAAGATCCGAGATATCTCGAACGATTCCCCGAAACCCGATCGGCTCTCCTGAAGGATCCTTCCTTAAAGAGATCGATACCTCTACCACTTTTCGAGTTCCATCCCTCCGGATGAGTTCGTAATCGCATCCTCCTCGGGCGAGCCGTTGGCTATACACGTGATGAAAGGCTTCGAAGACCTTGCGGGCATTCTCTTTGTCCAAAAACTGTCGATCGTTCATCCGAAGCATCTCTTCCTTGGTATATCCATGGATTCGGCACATCGAATCATTGACAAAGGTAAAGTTCCCCTGAAGGTCTGTCTCATAGTACCCCTCTTCGATACTCTCAAGGATGCTCCGATATTTCTCCTCGCTTTGACGAAGCACCTCCTCGGAGAGCTTTCGTTCGGTAATATCTTTGATCGTCCCTTTGTAGCCAATGATCTCCCCCTCTCGATTCTTCCTTGTATTGACAGTGAGGAGGGCATAGATCTTGCTCCCATCCTTCTTTTTAAGTTCTACCTCCATATCCTTCACATAATTCTGTCTCGCCATGATCTCCTGAAATTTTTTTCGATCTTCCGGGTAGTAGTAGGTTTCCACGACGTTGGTCTTCATAAGCTCTTCTTTACTTCCATACCCAAAAAGCTCCACCATCGCCTCGTTGAGGTCCACAAATCTTCCATCGGTCGTGGTGATGAATAAGGGTTCTTTGGATTCATTGAAGAGGGTTCGATACTCCTTTTCTGATTCTTCAAGGGCCCGCTCCATTCGCTTTCGCTCCGAAATGTCACGAACCAATCCCCGAAATCCGATGGGAGTTCCTGAACCATTCTTTCTTAAAGAGATCGAGATCTCGACAAATCCTCTACTTCCATCCCCTCGATGGATCTCACATTCTGATCTTCGGACAGGCTGTCCAGTCTGAAACACGTGATGGTAGATCTGAAAAAGTTTCGCGGCACTTTCAGGGACTAAATATTGTCGTTCATTCGTCCCCATGAGTACCTCTTTTGGATATCCGAGGAGTTGACACATGGACTCATTGAGAAAGGTAAAATTTCCCTTCAGGTCCACTTCATAAATCCCATCGTCGATGGTTTGAAGAATCTCCAGAAGCCTCTCGGATTCCTTTAAGGGTCCCCTTTGTCCTTTAGAAAACACTCCAAATAGAACTCTCTTCATCTTTTCCCTCACTCCCTTTCTCTAAGAGTTTTTCAACATGAACCAAACCCACCCATCTCTCTCCCCATCTCCAGGCCCCCTCTAAAACCTCTTCCATCTCCTCTCGAAGGAGATGGGGAAGGGGTTCTATCTGATCGATCGAGATCCCAACGGAGTCTAAAACCTCATCGACCAAAACTCCGGTCTCCATGGATCCTGATTTCACCACGATCATCTTGGTTTCTTCCACTCCTTCCTCCTTTGGAAGACCAAGAACCCTCTTTAGATCCATCACGGATAGGATATTCCCTCTGAAATTGGTCACTCCAGAAATCCACGGGGGTCCGAAAGGAAGGGGGGTGATTTTGGGTCTTTTTAAAATCTCTTTTATTTTTGAAATCTCTATGCCATAATGCTCACGATGGAGTCGAAAGACAATCCAGTGACGTTTTTCCTCTCGAACCTCCTTATCTTCATATAACTTGGCCCCCTCACGGAGCATCTCCTCAATAGACACCAGAGATTCATCCCTATCTCGTTTCAACACCGGGCTCTCCACCTCCCACTCCATTTAGGGATTCCCCCCTCTCTTCTCGATAAAATCTTTAATCCTTCTTACCATTTCCTTCCCTTCCAAGGGCAAACAGAGATATCCATCCCCTCCTGCCTTTTGGGTGAGGGAGTTCAACTTCTCTTCGTCTTGGGCGGAGATAAACACAATGGGTAGAGAGGGATCTCCATTTTTCAGGATCCGACAAACTTCGTCTCCTCTCATCCCAGGGAGTTGATAATCTAATAAAATGAGCTGATATCGATTCTTTTGAATCTCCTCAATCCCTTCCTCCCCGGTCTCTACGGTTTTTACCCCAAAGCCTTCCGCCTCGAGTCTGAACTTCAGCATCGCATTGATCGATGGGCTATCCTGAATGATGAGGATTTGATCCATCCGTTAATTCTTTCTTCCAGCAAGAAAATATCTGGCAATATCAATATGATATTTCATCGGATCCAGAGTCTTGAGGATACTCCTCCTCCATCTCCCTTTCTCATCTCTCTCCATGAGGTCAGCCAACGTCACCCGTTCTTTTCGATCCCCTCTTTTCTCGATCAATAGGACTTGAGGTCGATCCAGATGTTCAGGATCTGGATTCGTCTTATAGACGATTCCCATCTCTTTTGTATCCAGGAGAACGAGGGACCCAATGGGGTAAAGCCCAATCACTCCGATAAATATCTTCAAAAGAATAGGATCATAATGGGTGGTCTGTTCCTTCAGCAGAAGGGCTAAGGCTTGCTCAGGGGTAAAAGGAATCCTCTTGTAAATCCGGGGAGTGGTCATTGCATCGTAGGCATCAGCAATTTGAATGATTCGGCCAAAAAGGCTGACCTGTTTTTTCCTAAAGAGTTTGGGGTAACCTGTGAGGTCATTCTTGAGATGATGATCAAAGATCCCTATCACCATTCTGGGGTTGATCTCTCCCAACTGTTTTAGGTTCAACACAATCTCAACACCCATCAGGGGATGTTTTTTCATGACTCCCCATTCCTCCTCATCCAGGGGGGCTGGTTTATTTAACACCTCGAGAGGAATCCTCGACTTTCCAATATCATGAAGCATCGCTGTAATCCCTAATTCGCTCAATTCATTTCGAGTGAGTCCTAATCGTCTTCCGATGGCTAAGGCATAGATGGCTACGTTGACAGAATGGTTGAAGGTATATTCATCGTAATTTTTAATGGTTGCCATCCCGAGCAGAATCGATTCGTCCTCCATGATCAGGTGAACGGCTTTTCTGACCAGTCGTTTGAGCCTTCGAACATCCGCAGAGGGTTTTCCTTTAATTTGAGTGAATACCCCTTTGATGGCTCCTATGCTCTCAAAGAACACCTTCTTTCCTATCTCTCGAGAATCCTTCTTTTTCGCCAGCTGACCTTCCTCTTGTTCGATCTCTTCCAAGGGATGGATTTCGATAGAAAGAATCTGCTTTGCCTTTAAACTTTCCCACAACCGATCTGCATTCTCCTTCTTTCCCTCTTCCAGACCCATAAGAAGGTAAATGAACTCCCTCAGAGGAGTCTCTTCGATCACCGCCTTGAAACGGACCTCCCCGATTCTTCTTTTCTTTAATTGGGTGAGGAGATACTTATAGCTATTGAACCCTTCCACGGAATATCGAAGTCTATGCTCATTGAGAAAGATGTCCTCTCCAAAAATTTTTAAGCAGAGGTCTCCTTGCTGGTGGATGAACGTGTTGATCGCCTCCAGACACTCCTTGGCAAATTGATGAAGCGCAATATTTTTAGAGTCGTAGATCTGAGAGACTCTCATGAGCACGTGGAGTTTCGTCAGAAGATGGGTTCCCAATTTTGACAGATCCCTTTCCCATTCCCCCTTTGGGATGGAGGCATCTTTTGAAGTCGGTTGGGTGAAGGGGGTCATCTCCATCTGGTTCTCCTTTTAATGAATCGATTGAGCCATAGAGGCAACCTTCTGTCTTTCTTGGGTCTTGCTCAAGACTTCATCTCTCCCTAAAAGTTGAAGGGTATGAGTGGCACAGAGTCGCATCTCTTCCCATTTTTCCTTCTGAAACCATCTCTTCTTTTCAGCAATCTTTTTTAACATTGGAATGACCTCCGGAGAGCCAGTTTCTCCAAGGGCCCTGAAAAAGGCGATTTTCTCTTCATAGTCTCGTTTTAAAAACTCTTTGGACAGGACAATTTCACTCAGGATTTTGACGGCCTCCTCTTTAGCCACTTTGGCAAAAAGAAGCGAGGCTTTAGCCCGAATCTCAGCCATAGGGTCTTCGAGAAATCTCTGAATCAGCCCCCTCCCTTTCTCGCCAAATCTTTTAAGTAACTGGAGGGTCTCCTCTCTCACTTTGGGGTCTGGATGGGAGACCAAACTTTCTAAATACAAAGGGGTAGAGGGATGACCGATCTTTCCAAGGATATAAAGAAGGTGAGAGATCAAAAAGGGGTTGTTCTCTTTTAAGAAAGGGAGAAAAGGCTGAATCTCCCCCTGGGAGAGCTCGACGAGGCGATCGCAGACCATCTTTCTCCACTTCCCAGATTCAAGGCTACTTAAAAGATGATAGAGAGGCCCTATGGCCTTCTTCGAGAGAAGTTGAAGATATTGAAGCACCCATTCCGATCCCATCTCCCCGGCTTTCAAGATAATTTCTTTGAGCAGCGCTGGGGAACGAGGAGTAGAAAAGGCTTCAAGGATTTGACGGACCGCAAAAATCTGTTTGTCCTTCAATACCATCGTCTCAAGCGTCTCGTTAAGTCTTCTCAATATGAATAACGCTTGCTGAATCTCCCCCCGCTCGAAAAAGGAACCGATGGTCCGCTCAAAGTAGGAGATCATATTTTCATAAGCACTCATATCCTCCCCAAGATGAAGAAGGATCTCGATCAGATTCTCAATTAAATGAATAAGGTGTTCGGGAGCTCTTTCCTCCTGAAGTTCCCGATTGATTTCCTCAAGTTCAAAGGGAGTGAGCTCACAGGCCTGGACCAAGGATTGACCGGGTTTGGGGTTCAAGAGTTGCCTCAACCCTTCCTTCTCGAAAGGAGGAGCCCCTTTTTCCATTTCAAAGGAAGTCGAATCTTCGAATCCACTTCCCTGGAAACCTCTGAACTCTAATCGTTCTATAAAATCCTCTTCGCTCCCAGGAACCCAGCGAGTCTCTCCATCTAAAAAATCATCGACGATCGTGAAGTGGATATGGGGAAACTCTTTTTCCCAAAGGAGGGTAACCAGATCGTCCTCCATTCGGTTCACCGTTTCACTCTTTTTCACGATATGGAGAAAATCCATTATTTCTTTAAATTCGAGCCCGCGAAGAAATTTTAATTCCCGGATTCCATCTTTAAAGAAGAAAAAGGCTAAACTCTCTTTGATATCCTGATTTTCATAAATGACCTTTCCACAATAGAAGAGTCGGCCTTCTCCGACATGGATGGAAAAGGAGTCGAACTCTTCAAAATAGAGATCGAAATCCCTTTTCAGACGCTCCAAGAATTTATTAAGGATGGGGTGATTGGGTTCATAAAGGCGAAAGGATTTTAGGGTCTGAAGAAGGGTTTGAATCAAGGCCCTCGTGGCCTTGACCGATCTTTCTTCAACCCAATCCTCTTCTCTTTCTAATCGCTCAATCGATTTTACTTGTCCTTTGATCTCTTTTTTGGTAGTTTCTCTTTTCTCCATTAGCTCACCATCTCCAGGGTTAACCATTCTCTCCTTTCAGGAAACGGTCTAATTCAGACTTCAACACTTTCCATCCTCTACCCGCTTTTGTTCCTTTAATCCTTCCCGAATAGAGATACTTCATATAGGTTGGCCTCGAAATCCGAAGATACCGACAGGCCTCTTGAGTGGTCATCACCGTTTTCTCTTCAGTCATTGACATCGTTTTACACCTTTTGAATAAGATTTTTCAGCGTTTAGCTGCATTTTCTATACCAAAAATGGAAGATAATCTAACTCTTTGATATTCAAAATTAATTTTAAATTTTGAATCGCCCCATAAATCTCAAACGACATTTCTTGTACTCCCTTTTGTTCATTTTTTACCCATCTCCTCTACCTCCAGGGTTGAAAAAGTTTGATTTATATATCCTCAATAATGCGTGAAAATGATATTTTTTCTTCTGAAACCTGCATGAACACTGGATTATGAAAAGCCGTTTACTTGCAAGTTCGTGATTTTTGCGGAACTTTGAGTTGGTCGATTCTTTTTAAAGC
>Ga0209479_1000504_pt1 | contig 60562 bp, 59 predicted proteins | sample DewCreD2012metaG_2_FD_184112 | JGI IMG/M metagenome (GOLD analysis project Ga0209479, IMG submission 184112) | Hot spring sediment bacterial and archeal communities from British Columbia, Canada, to study Microbial Dark Matter (Phase II) - Dewar... ...
GTGTGTTCCTCAACTACTACATAAAGGGCCAAGATGCCAAGATACAATTTGGTGCTGATGTTGTGAGTCTCAAAAATAAAGCTTCAAACGAGAAGAATTACACCGACTGGACACTTGCCCTTCAAACCCAGTTCTAAACTCTCATAAAAGTTCAGCCCCGCCCTGTGCGGGGTTTTTTATTACAATCTTTATAGATGCAAGCCCTACCAAGATAGAAGCAAAGGTTTAATTCCTACAAAAAAGCTCTAAATCAGCTAAACAGTGCAATATTGCTTTCTAAGGAAAGGGAATTATCCCTTTTGGAAAAGCAAGGTTTAATTCAGGCTTTTGAATTTATCCATGAGCTTGCATGGAACCTACTCAAAGATTATTTAGAATACCAAGGTTATCAAAATATTAAAGGCTCAAGGGATGCTATAAGGGAAGCTTTTAGGGTTGGGCTTATTGAGGATGGTGAGGCTTGGATGGATACAATAAAGGCACGAAACATTACATTACATGTTTATGATGAAAGCATGGTGGAAGAGATATTTGAGGTAATTGTGGAAAAATATGCAGACCTTTTTAACAAGCTTAAGGAAACCTTTGAAAAGATTGAAAGGGAAGAGGACCCATAAATGGACATACCAGAGCATATTTTGAAAAAGATACTGGATGTTTTAAAAGAGGAGGGAAACATAGAAAAGGTTATTATCTTTGGCTCAAGGGTAAAGGGCACTTCTAAGGCGAGTTCCGATATAGATATAGCCCTTGTGGGCGAAAACATAAACCTAAGGCAGATACTAATGATAGGCTCAAAGATAGAGGACCTTGACCTACCCTATAAGGTGGATTTGATAAGCTACAAAGATATAAAGGACAAAAATTTAAAAGAGGAGATTGATAAGTTTGGCGTAGAGATAGAATTAAAAAATTAATTTATAAAAGTCCTGCCCTTTTTAATGCCTCTTCTATTTCTGGATTTCTTTTTGCTAAATCTTTTAAAACTTTTTCTATCTTATCGCTTTTGTCTTCCAATTCTTTTGTCTTCTTGGCTACGGGAGATAGGGCAGTTCTTCTGTCCCATAGTATAAATCCAATTAGAGCGATTATTCCTACTATAACCGTAAATAAAGCTCCCAAAACAATGCTCATATAATTCCTAAAATCGCTCCTCAACTCATCAACCTGTTTTTGAAGGAGATCCATGCGCTTTTCCAAGGCGTCTACTTTTACCTCAAGCCTTTCAACCTTTATTTCTATGCTTCTTAACCTATCTCTATCCTCTTGTGTAAAAGGCACTTCCTTAGAGAAGGCAAGGCCAAGGAAGCTTAAAAACACAAAGACCAATAAAAACTTTCTCATACTTTAAATGTTAAACTTTTAAAGGTCCATTGTCAATTCAAGGTTTAAAGCAATCCCGCCCGTTTTAAGGCTTGCTCTATCTTTGGGTCTTCTTTGGCCAATTCCTTTAAAACTTTCTCCACCCTATCGCTTTTATCTTCCAACTCCCTTGTCTTTTTTACCACAGGCGATATGGCGGTCCTTCTGTCCCACATTACCAAGCCTATTAAAATTCCCATACCACTAAACAATACACCAAAGCCCCAGAGCATCAAAGTCCTTAGGTCATCAATCTGTTTTTGCAAAGACCTTTGTCCTTCTTCCACTTTTACCTCAAGCCTTTCAACCTTTATTTCTATGCTTCTAAGTTTGTCCCTATCCTCCTGTGTAAAAGGCACTTCCTTGGCTAAGGCTAAGTCAAGAAAGCTTAGCAGTATAATAGCTAATAAAAACTTTCTCATAACTAAAATGTTAAGCTTTGAAAGGCTTACTGTCAATTTTTAAAAATATTTGAAGCACACCTATCTTTTTTCCTGTATATTCCCCACACATACAAAATCATGGCTCCAAAGCTTGATAGAAAAATAGCCTGCTTTAAGCCTAAAGGAATCCCCACATCCAAGTCAAAATGGGAAAGGACTTTAACAGAAAAAAGTATTAACTTACCCATCACTTCCATTGGAAAAGCGGGAAGGCTAAAGAATGTGATGATTTCCAAAATACCATAAACTGTAAAGGGCAAAAACATAAAGCCAACCAAAGGGCTAAAGATTATACTACCCGCACTGCTGGTGGTAAAGCTCCAAAGCAAGGGAGACACACCCAAAAAGGCAAAGAAGGAAAGTAGAAAGGAGTTTAAAACCTTCCACTTTAGGCTGTTTTCTTCCCTTCTAACTATTCTCAAGCCCAAAAGTATGTAAAGGGTGGCAAAGAAAGAAAGCCAAAAAGAGTAAGACCTTACAAAGCTTGGTTCAAAGAGTAGTAGAAGACTGCAAGAAAAAAGTAGGATGTTTAAAGAGTTTGGCACACCTTGAGAGAGCTTTACCAAAACCCAAAGCAAAAACATAAGCCAAGCCCTCAAAGCTGGTGGATCCTGTGGTGTCAAAAAGATCACATAAAGGCTTGTGCCAATGGTGGCAAGCAATACCCCATAAGGATAGGGTAGGGCATATTTTAGTATGAAAAAGAACATGGCTACATGAAAGCCAGATATGACAAGTATATGAATCAAGCCCGTCTTCCTAAAGTGATAAAAAATATCCTGTGGTAGAAGCTCTTGAGACTCTCCAAAGAGATAGCTAAGGGTCAAGGCCCTTACCTGTGGGTCTTTTATTTTCTCTTCCACCTTTCCCATATATCTTTCCCTTAGGCTCTTTTGCCTCAAGGATGGCCCTTCTATATCTTTCCAGCTGGCGCTTACAAAGACCTTGTTTCCTTCTGCCCTCACCTTACCGTATAGCCAAAAGGCCCTTGAAGGGACGTCCTCTGCACCATAAAGGCTAAGGCTTATCTTTTTACCATACAGCTCTGGAAAGTCTCCGCTTAGGACCTTTGCCCTTAGCCTTAATCTTCCACCCTCTTCCACCACAGGGCCTTCTACAAGCACCTCCAAAAGACCCTCATCTTCAAAGTACAAAAAGGCCTCTTCCCTTTCTACCTTCCAAAGAGAAAAGACCAGAAGTGTAAAAAATAGAAAAAGCTGTAATGCTTCAGGCCTTTTTGGCAAGGATAAGATAGACAACTCCCAAAAGCCTCTTTTGGACTTCCACCACATAAAAACCCTCCTCCTCAAGCTCCCTTTTTACCTCTTCTGTGCTAAGGGAGTTTTCAAGAGAGTGTATAAAGAAAGCCCATTTATCGCTACCAAATAGAAGAAGACCAAGGGGCTTTAGAGGGTATTTCATCAGAAATATCAAAAGTGGGGTTATAAAGAACTTGTTTATATCCAAAAGGGCCATATGGCCATTATCTTTTAAAACTCTTTTTGCCTCTTTGAGAAAGGCCTTTCTGTTCAGTAGATGTCTATAAACTAAGGAAAGGCTTATGGAAGAAAAAGAACGGTCTTTAAAAGGCATATTCTCCGCATCTGCCACCAAAAACTTACAAGCCTTGCACTTTGACCTTGCTATCTTTAGCATCTCTAAGGAAAGGTCTATGCCTACCCTTAGGCCCTTGTTTTGAGACTTTAGAAGCACCTCGCCAGTGCCAGTTCCCACATCAAGCCTGTTGCCCTCATAGGGAAGCATATCAAGAAGGTCTCTCTGCCATTGATCTATTTTTCTTAGAGTTACAAGGTTTAGGAAAAAGTCGTATTTTTTGCTTACCGCAGAAAAAATTTCTTGCACTTGTTTTTTCGTTATCATGATAATATTCTATATTAATTGAAGGTATATATTATGTGGGAGGTTTATGTAGTTCTTACTGTGGCTTTATTAATGTTCGGTGTTGGATACTTGGTAAAAGATCTGTTTTTTAGAAGGCTTGCCCTTTTGTACTCGGCCGCTTTTCTGTTGTTGGTGTCGGGTTATTACTTAAGGTCCATAGTTAATGTAGGAGCGTATGGTAGCCTTATGGATTTCCTTTCTTATGCCATGTTTTTATATGCTTTTTTTCTTAGCTACAAGCTTGTAAAAACTCAAAGAAAAGAAATGGGCAAGAGGTACTTAGATCCTATGACAGGGCTATTTAATAGGTTATATCTTGAGGAGGTTTTACCAAGAAGGATAGAAGCTATATTAACCCTTGGTTTGAATTACTTAACCATATTTCTGGACATTGATAATCTAAAACAGGTTAACGATACTTATGGCCATTTAAAGGGAGATGAACTCATAAAAAATCTTGCAAAAGCTATAAACCAGTCCATCAGGGGTCATGAAGATGTGGCAATAAGGTATGGAGGAGATGAGTTTTTAATTGTGGCCCCCATAAGGGCTTGTGGAGATAGTTTAATACTTCTAGAAAGGATAGAAAGAAACATAGAGGAGATGAACCAATCTCTTGAAATCCCCTTATCAGTATCCATTGGTTTTGCTTGTTATCCAGATGATGAGAAGGATTTTAGGAAGCTGTTGGAGGTTGCAGACAAAAGGATGTATCAGATAAAAGTGGATAGAAAGGGCTTTAGCTCCACATAAGTCAAAAGCCTTTCTTGTGTTCTGTTTCTTCTGTGGGATGGTAGGCTATGATGACATATGGTGCAAACTTTGTATATAAAAAGGTGCTTTATTCCGCTCTTTTTTAACCCCCAAATGGCCTCTTCCTGCGTATCCATATAAAAGCTTTTGTTCTTAAAGTGAAGACATGAAAAGTAATTTTTAAAATCTTCTCCCACCTCATAACAGCAAGCCTTTGCAGAGGGGCCCACAAAGGCTAAAAAGCTATCCAATGGCTCAAACTTGGAAAGTGCTTCCACAGTCTTTTCCACTATGCCATCCTTTAGACCTCTCCAACCTGCGTGTACAACCGCCACCGTTTTCCCCCCAAGGAAGGCCAAAGGCACGCAGTCTGCAGACCTCACACCTATTTTTAAGCCCCTTTTTTGTGTAATGAGGGCATCGCCTTCAAGGCCATCTGTAAAGCTATCCAAAACATAAACCTTGGAAGAATGCACCTGTCTAAGGGTCAAAACATTCCTGTCCTCTTCCCACCTTTTGATTATGAGCCTTGCATTGCCTTTTTCCAGAGAAAATATCATAAGAGCCTTTTGGCCTTTTCTGAAGTCTTTTGGATACACTCCATTACTATGCCAGCAAAGCCACGTTCTTCAAGCACCTTTATGCCTTCTATGGTGGTCCCTCCGGGAGAGGCCACCTTGCTTATCCAATCCTCCGGATACCCTCCCATCACCTTCAAAAGCTCACAAGAGCCCAAAAGCATATCTATGGCTATGGACTTGGCAAGCTGATAAGAAAAGCCCTCTCTTACCCCCGCCAGAGCCAAGGCATGCACGAACTTAAAGGCAAAGGCAGGACCAGAACCCGCAAGGGCAGTAAAGGCGTCAAAAAGATTTTCCTCTATCTCATACAGGCTTCCAGCCTTGGAAAAGACCCTTCTAAAGCTTTCCTTTTCCTCTTCCTTTACTCCCCCACCAAAGGCGCAGGCTATAGTAGCCTTACCCACAAGGGCGTTTATATTGGGCATAAGTCTTATTATCTTTGAAGTTTTACTCATCTCCTCCATCTTTGAAAGGCTAAGGCCAGCAACCACGCTTATCAAAAGCCTATCGCCTATCTTTTCCCTTATTGTTTTTATAACACCTTCCACATCCTTTGGCTTTACCGCAAGCAAAAGCCAGTCTGAACTCTCCAGTAAAAACTCCAAACTATTTGCCACCCCAAAGCCTTCCGAAAGGGCCCTTTGTCTTTTCTCATCGCTTACATCATAAACTAATATCTCAGCATGCCCCTTTATAGCTTTTGAAAAGCTTTCTCCCATATTGCCGTAACCTATCACTCCTATAGTCATGTTTATCTCCTTAGCTTTGATAGTAATCTTTGCCAAAAGCTCATGGGTTGAGGTCTTATATCCAAGGATAGCTTTGATAAGGCGTTGGTAAGATCCCTTGTAAGGCTTTCATCAAAGGGGTTTTGGTTTATTATGTTCCTTATCATCTTTGGGTTAAACCTTATACTTCCCAAATACCTTACTTCTGCAGAAGTGAATTTTTCGCATACCACCTTTATGCTTTCAAAGACCTTTATGCCTTCCTCATCGCTTTGCACCTTATTTACAAGCAGATAAAATTCTTTTAGCTTTTCCTCTTGGTTTAGCACCTTTATAAGCCCGTAGGCGTCTGCTATAGATGTGGGTTCTGGTGTGGTTATTATAAGGGGGATATGGCTGGAAGATACTAGGGCTGTGGTATCAAAGTGAATGCCTGGTGGCGTATCAAAGATAACCCATTGGTAGTTCTTTTCTGCGTATTCCTGAAGCCTGTATATTAAGCTTTTTAATTGAGCTGGTGGTAAGTTTACCAACTCTCTCACGCCACTACCGCTGGATATGAAGGCAAGGTTTTCTTCAATGGGGACCACCACCTCCTCAATGGGCGCTTCTCCCATAAAGAAGTGGTACAAGTTCTTTGCTGGAGTTATGCCAAGCATTATATGCACATTGCTAAGCCCCAAGTCTCCATCTACTATAAGCACCTTTTTGCCTTTTTTGCTTAGTATTCTTCCTATGTTTATGGTTATGAGTGTTTTTCCTACTCCACCCTTGCCACTGGCTACGGCCATATAGCCCGTCCTTTCCTCTTTACCCTCTGCCTTTAATAGGTGCAAAGCCTGTGCTTCCATCACGCTACCCCTAAGAATATCTTAGCCAAATACTCATAACTTGCCATAATAAGGTCCTCTGGCACCCTCTGCCCTGTGGTAAAACAAAGCACAGGTAACTGGGTTCTATAGGCCACGTTTATGGTGGTACCAAAGTAGTTGGTTTCATCCAGTTTTGTAAATATTAATCCAGCGGGTTCTACAAAGCTAAAGCTTTCTATAACTTCATACTGTACCCTTTCCTCTGCGTTGGCTCCAAGGGTTATATAGGCTTTTAGGGCTGGAAGCTTGGCAAAAAAGGGAGAAAGCTCCCTTATCCTTATCTCATCATACTGGCTTCTGCCGCCCGTATCCACTAGCACAAGATCAAGGGAAGAAAGTTCTCCTATACATTCCCTAAGCCTGTAAGGCGTATCTGCAATCCTAAAAGGAAGCTCCATTATGTTGGCATAGGTCCTAAGCTGTTCCACCGCTCCAACCCTGTAGCTATCTATGGTTATAAGCCCCACCCTTTTACCTTTGTTTTTCAGCATGTACGCCAACTTGGCTATAGTGGTGGTTTTACCCACGCCAGTGGGGCCAAGGAGCGTTATTACGCTAAAGCCCTCCTCGGGAAAGTTCTCCACAAGCTTTATGTTTTTGCTAAAACCTTCTATAAGAGACTCTATGTTTTCACCCTTTAGGTCAAGCCTTTTTAGTTCAAAGTCATAACCACAGGCGGATTCCACTATCTTTTGAGCCACATCCCTTGAAACCCCCCTGTTTATAAGTTTGTTCATAAGGTGCAAAGCTCTTATGGAGTATTCCGATTCCAAGTCATCCTTTTTTGGCTCTTCCTTTTCCAACTTTTGTTTTTTTACAAGGTCCATAACCTCCTTTAGGTTTTCCTTTAGTCTGTTTATCTCTTGGTATAAACTCTCTTCTTTTTTTAACTCTGTGGCAAAGTCTTCCTTATCTGGTATGCCAACGGTTATCTCCAGCTTTGAACTTTTTGGAAAAGGTAAAAAGGGTATAAGCTTTTGTTTTACAACCCTTGTGGACAGAATAACCGCCTCAGACCCATATAAAGCCCTTACCTCCTCCACTGCCTCCTGAAGGGAATCCACCACCAGCTTTTTAATCTTCATCTACCACACCTATAACCTTTAGGTTTAGCTGTCTATCAAGTTCATTATAAGACAGCACAGTAAGGTTTGGCATGTAATTTTCAAGCACCTTCCTTACATGCCTCCTTATGCTTCCAGAGGTGATGATAAGTGGCATAGCTTGGTATTGGTTAAACTTAACAATCTCCTGCGATAGCTTGGGATATACCTTATTAACCAAAAGGTCCAAAAATTCATCTTCTTTACCTTCCTGAACATATGCGGTTAGCTTGGCTTCAAGCTTGGGAGATATTATCATGGCGTACAATGTTCCGTTAGTGCTATACAACCTTGTTATTCTTTTAGAAAGCCTTTGCCTTACAAACTCTGTAAGCAGGTCTGGGTCCTTTGTCTGTTCTATGTAATCTGCAAGAGTTTCAAGTATGGTAAGAAGGTCGTTTATGGGTATGCCTTCCCTCAAAAGGTTTTGGAGCACTCTATGTAGTATGGATATGGGTACTACATCTGGCACAAGGCCCTGCACCGCCTTTGGATATTTTTTAGATAGGTTCTCCACAAGTTCCATAACCTCTGCCCTTCCCAGTATTTCATAAAGGTTTCTCTTTATGGTTTCACTCAAATGGGTAATTATCACTGTAGATATATCCACCACCATATAGCCAAGCCTTTGGGCCTTATCTTTTAGTTCTTCCCTTATCCAATAGGCTTTTAACTTAAAGGATGGATCCTTTGTTTCTATACCTTGAAGGGGTTCTCTTGCATTGCCAAGGTCTATGGCGAGCCAATGTCCTGGGAAAACTTCAAAGGAATCTACTTCTATGCCTCTTACCAATATTCTGTACTGGTGGGGCTTTAGCCTAAGGTTATCCCTAATATGCACAAGGGGTATTATCACACCGTAATCATTTGCCAGCTGTCTCCTTATGGACTTTATCCTATCTGGAATGTCTCCACCCTGCGACTCATCCACGTAGGGTATAAGACCATAACCTATTTCAAGGGCTATAGCTTCAGGCTGTGTGAAAAACTCTTCCTCTTTCTTTTCCAAAGCGGGCTTTTTCTGTTCCTTCAATACCTCTTCAAGTTTTCTAAGTTCTTCTTGTTTTAAGGCTTTGTTTAGTGTGTAATAAAGGCCCCCAAGTATGCCAGCCATGAGAAAGAAAGGTATCTTAGGGAAGCCAGGTATAAGGCCTATGAAAAGCAGAAGACCAGAGGAAAAAAGAAAAACTCTTGGTTCCTTTGAAAACTCTGCCAGAAGAACGCTTCCCAGCTTATCCTTTGAGGAAGATTTTGTCACAACCACACCGGCGGAGGTAGAAAGCATCAAAGCTGGGATCTGGCTGGCAAGCCCCTCTCCCACTGTAAGCAAAGAATAAGTCCTTATGGCATCAAGAAAGCCCATGCCCTTGAAGGCTAAGCCAACCACAAGGCCGCCCACAAGGCTCAAAAAGAGTATGATAAGGGCTGCGATGGCATCACCCCTTATGAACTTGCTGGCACCGTCCATTGCCCCATAAAAGCTTGCCTCTTGCTCAAGCTGTGCCCTTCTTCTTTTTGCCTCTTCCTCCGTTATAAGGCCAGCGTTTAGGTCTGCGTCTATGCTCATCTGCTTTCCGGGCATTGCATCCAAGGTAAAGCGTGCTGCCACTTCTGAAACCCTTTCCGCACCCCTTGTTATCACTATGAAGTTTATAACTATGAATATAAGGAAGACTATAAGACCAACTACCACATCCCCACCCACCACAAAAGTACCAAAACCCTCTATTATATGCCCGGCTGCATCCGTTCCCTCGTGTCCGTAAAGAAGTATCCTTCTAGCTGCTGCAATGTTAAGAGAAAGCCTCAAAAGGGTTCCCAAAAGTAATATGCTTGGAAATACGGAAAGTTCAAGAGGTTCCTTTATAAAGGTGGTAAGCACAAGCACAGTTAAGGAAAAAGTAATGCTAAGAGCCAGTAGAAGGTCCAAAAGAAGAGCTGGAATAGGTAAGATTATGGCGCTTAATATAACTATAAAGGCGATAATTATCCACCCTTCCCTCAACATAGACTATAATATACTCTATTACGACTGGAGGGAGATAGATGGAACTTGACCTTATTGAATATGATATAGATCCGAATGTGAAAAAGCAAGTGGAAAATGCCTTGCAGAATCTCTTGACAAAAACCTCGGCTAGTGTGGTCATGCTTACGGATGATGCAGGAAGGATAGTGAGTATAAAGGGCGGACATTATAAGGAAACGGAAAGGGATTTTCTCGCAACGCTTATCAGTGGAGTTTTCGGCGCTGCTGTGGAGATGGGCAAAATCCTTAAAATGGAAGACCTTGAAGTCCTTCAGTATGAAAGCAAAAGCATGGATGTGGTCATAAAATTCATACCACCCAGGTTTCTCCTTGGTGTAATAGTGGAAGAAGGAGTGGCTCTTGGTACTGTACGGCTTTTCTTAAAGGATGCAGGGGAAGCCCTTGAGAAAATACTGGCAGGGGCCAAGATGGTTCCAATTAGGGAAATAAAGATAGGCATTAAGGAGCTTGAAGAAAAGCTCAATAGAATACTCGGGGGGAATCAATGAAGCTAAAAATCGTATATTTTGGTTCAAGCCTTGCCGGCAAAAGTACTAATGTAAAAACTCTATATCAGATACTAAGGTCAAAAAACCTAACCAAAGGTGATATGGTTGTAATGGAAACGGAGGAACAAAGAACTTTTTTTGTAGAAATGTTTATAAGCTCTATAAATATTGATGGCTATGATATTGAGTTAAAAATTCTAACTACACCAGGTCAGTTTAGACTTCACCCACTTAGGAAGGTAATAATGAAGGGTGTGGATGGGCTTGTCTTTGTGGTGGATAGCTCAAAGGAGAGGGAGAAGGTAAACTTCTTGGTTATGCGTGAGACTGCGGCTGTGCTAAAAGAGCAAGGTGAGGACCTTATGAGGTTTCCTGTGGTAGTTCAATACAACAAAAGGGATCTTCCAGATGCTATGGACATAGAAGACATGGAGGTTAGATTTAATCCATGGGGTACAGATTATGTACCCGCTGTAGCCATTAGGGGGGAAGGCGTGCTTGAAACATTTGAAAAGATAGTTAAGAACATACTGGTTAGAAAATATGCGAGGAACACCAGTATATAAGGATGTAAGCCTTGCTACGGTAAAGTTTGAAAGTATAGCGGAAGAGATAAAGTCTAGGTCCTTTACTGGGTTTGTAAAGGTTAGCTATTGGGATATGGAAGATTACCTTTACTACTTGAGGGGTGAGGCCATAGATGGTATCAGATGCTTTCCAGATGGTAAAAGGGAAAGGGTAGAATATAGATACTACAAGCCGTCCAGCAATAACGGCGTTTTCTCTCTTTACGCCACTTCACCGCTGGACATATTTGCCTTTAAGGAAAGCTTACAAGATAGGATTACACCTTACACTTTTGTGGGCTATGGACAGGAGCTTATAGTACCCATACAGCTTTCTCATACAGACCCTAACCGCATACTTGAAGATATGGCTTCTTTTGAAGCCTATGGCTATATGGTTATGTCTCAAAGGGATAGCTTTGGGCCCCTTATAACCTTTTCTGGGGGGAAGCCCGTATGTCTTTATAAGTCTGGCATTTTCAAACATTCTGGTAAAGAAAGCCTTTGGGTAGATACCCATGATTCTTACGTGGCAGTCTTTCGCACAGAGCCAGAGTTTGTAAACTTCGTGACTTCTTTGGACAGCCTTAGGAGGCTTGAAGATGTAAAACTTAAAAGGCTTACCGATATTAAGAACATAGTTGGTAAGTTGGAGGGTGGTTTTACCCTTTTAGAAATTGTGCTTTCCTATGGGTTGCGTTTGTTTATGTTGCTTAGCGGTAGGTCTGTGGTTTTTAAGATGGTAAGAGATTGTGCCCAAGTACTTACAGAAAAACAATTACCCACTTCAGAGGGGGAATACCTTTTAAGGCTTTATGGTATTGATATAAGGGGCCAATTTACACCCTTAGAGATTAATTTCTCTTCCTTAGAGGAGGAGGTGGTGGAATATGTACCTAGGGAGGAGCTTTCTGCCATAAACAAGGCTTTTATAGAGGAATTGGGTCCCATAGGTGCCGTAGTATGGAAAAAAGTCTTTGAAAGGTTAGGTTTTGAGGCCGATAAACTACCAAAGAATAGATTAGAAGAGTTTATAAATACATTAGCCAAAGAAATACCAGATGAAAAACATGCCAATAGATTTATAGAAAAGACAAGGAGGTGGATAAGATGAAAAGAATTCTTCCCAAAAGCATAAGATGGAAGATAAGCCTTCCCATATTGCTCTTTGGTATGGTGGCAGGCCTTGGTACTGGTATATACACTTACAAAACGGAGATAGATAAGGCTGTATATACAACAGAGGAAAAGGTAAATGCGGCCATAACCTTTAGCGACAGTGCCAGGGAATATGTTAGGAAAACCCTTAGGCCTGTGCTTTTTGATTTCCTTTCCAAAGCAAAAGGCTGTATTCAGGAGGACTTTATACTTGAAGGTCAATCCTCTAGCTTTTTTACCGCATCCATCTTTAACATGGTTAACGAAAAGATGCCAGATTTTCAATTAAGGCAGATTGCCTTCCGTCCTATAAACCCAAAGAATGAGCCAAAACCGGAGGAAGCAAAAATAATAAATTTTATGAAAGCTACCAATAAAAAGGAATATAGTGGTGTGGTAGAAATAAACGGACAGAGATACCTCGTTCATGCCTATGGTAAGGTGGCGGAGGCTGGGTGTATGCAGTGTCATTATAAACGTGAAAGCATGCCAAAAACCCTTATAGCTAAATACAACCCACCCTACGACCCTAACTGGAAGGTGGGTGAGCTTGTGGGTGCAGTTATGGTCTCTGTGCCTTTTGAAACCATAATCCTAAGAGCACAGTTGAATGGCCTTATAAGGGGTTTGGCTGTCTTCGGTATATTTTTAGGAATTACCGCCTTTATACTCATAGCCCTTGATAGGCTTGTCTTTAAGCCTGTGGAAGAACTGCAAAGAAAGGCGGAGGAAATAGCCAAGGGTAATGTGGATGAGCCTATTGAGGTTAAATCTGATGATGAAATAGGTAGGTTGGCAGAGTCCTTTGAGAGGATGAGGGTAAGTATTAAGAAGGTTATGGACCTTCTCAAATGATATAATGGAATAAATGCGTTGGAGCAAGTATTTTTGGTATACATCTAAGGAGGAGCCCGCCGATGCGGAAGCTCCTTCTCACAAGCTTCTTATAAAAGGCGGCTTTATAAAACAGGTTTCTGCGGGTGTATATGAGCTCACTCCCCCCGGTGTAAGGGTCCTCAGGAAGATAGAAAACATAGTGCGTAAAGAGATGGACAGGAGCGGCGCCCAAGAGGTCCTACTTACTGTTTTGAACCCAGCAGAGCTTTGGAAGGAAACGGGAAGATGGGACCTGTATGGAAGGGAGCTCTTTACTCTAAAGGACAGGAACGGGAGGGAGTATTGTCTTGGACCAACCCACGAGGAAGAGGTCACAGATCTTGTAAGAAGCTATATAAACTCCTATAGGCAACTTCCTGTAGTTCTTTATCAAATACAGGTAAAGTTTAGGGATGAAAAAAGGCCACGCTTTGGGCTTATAAGGGGAAGGGAGTTTATCATGAAGGATGCTTACTCCTTTGATGCGGACGAGATGTCCGCCATGATCTCCTATGAAAGCATGAAGTTTGCCTACCACAGGATCTTTAAAAAGCTCAGGATAGACACCCTTATGGTGGAGGCGAGCGTAGGTACCATAGGTGGTATAAGCTCCCATGAGTTTGTGGTGCTTACCGATTATGGAGAGGCAAGGGTTGCCTATTGTGAAAACTGTGGCTATGCGGCAAATGCAGAGATAGTAAAACTTCCAAAGCCAGAAGAGGAAGGAGAGGAAGAAAAACCCCTGCAAGAGGTGGCCACACCCGGTACAGACACTATAGAAAAGCTTTCTTCTTACCTTGGAGTGCCAGCAAGAAAGATCATAAAGGCTGTGCTTTATGTGGTGAATGGTAAGGACCTTGTGATGTTTATGATAAGAGGAGACAGGAATGTGGATGAGAACAAGGTGGAGGCAGTTTTGGGAACGGAGAACTTCAGGCTTGCAGAAGATAAGGAAGTTTGGGACCTTTTGAAGACAAAGAAAGGCTTTATAGGACCCTTTAACCTTCCACCTTCCATAAGGGTTTATTGGGACAACTCCACCTACGGAATAAAGAACGCAGTTATAGCCTTCAACAAGCCAGACTATCACTACATAAACGCAAACCCCGGAAGGGACTTTTCTTATGGTGATTTTGTAGATGTGTGTGAGGTGGAAGAAGGAGACCCTTGTCCCAAGTGTGGGTCTTCTTTGAAGGTAAGAAGGGGCTTGGAGCTTGGCCATATATTCCTTTTAGGTACAAGGTATTCGGAGCCTATGAGGGCATACTATAAGGACCCTCAAGGCCAAGAGAGGCCCATAATCATGGGCTGTTATGGTATTGGTATATCAAGGTGTATATCGGCCATAGTGGAGCAATACCACGATGAGAAGGGTATAAAGTGGCCCACACCTGTGGCGCCCTTTGAGCTGAATATCATATGTGTAAATCCTTCAGACCCAGAACAAAGAGAGGTAGCAGAAAGGCTTTATATGCTTGCACAAGAGCATGGTATAGAGACCATTTACGATGATAGGGATGAGAGTCCAGGCTTTAAGTTTGCGGACGCAGACCTTTGTGGATTCCCTTACCGCATTGTGGTAGGCAAGAAGGTAAAAGAGGGTAAGGTGGAGCTTCAAAGTAGGCACACGGGTGAAAGGTGGGATGTGGATATAGAAAAGGCGGTAGAAGAGGTAAAAAGGCTAATAGAAGAGGATAAAAAGTAGTTTTGTGCAATTAGCGGATAAGCCTTTAATAAACTGCTTATTTTTCTAAATTTTTTGTAATAAAGATATTACTGTTGTTTCAAATAATTGTAAAAGTACTATGCAGGTTGAGAAATTAAAGCCTTAGGTTTCCGCTCTGTTGATTTTTTTGGTGTATGTACTTGGCTTTACCTTATACACAATCTGGCACCCGCACGTTGCTCCATTACAAAAAATAAATGTCTTTGTAGGATACACCGATGTATACTTATGGAGGCACTATACAGAGCGCAACTACATCAAGGAATTTCTTACCCGGCCTTTGTTGTTTCAAATAATGTAATTTTGCAAAATTTGTGACCACCCCCACCCCATTCAAGAGCTTGTGTTTCAAAGATTTCAAGGGTGGACTGCAACATTATTTTCGTGTGAATTTAACATGTTGCAAGTGGCCACAAAAATGATATAGATCATAAATTGGCTCAACCAGTGCAATTTTGGTAAAAATTTCCAAAATTACAGAAAATTAAAGTCTAATAACACTGAAAATATACCAAACAATACCTACTCACTTACCAATCCCTTTACATCTTTCTCCCACACGGTTCAGCCTGGAGATACGCTGTCAAAGATAGCAAAGAGATACAATGTAAGCGTAGAAGACCTGCTTAGAGCAAACCCATGGATAAAGAACCCTGATTACATACAAGTAGGATGGAAAATCAAAATTCCAGGCTATGCTGAAAAAGTCCGCAACAGTCTTCGTGAAGGCACACGGCGTATTGACCCATTAGTTATAGACCTTGACGGAGATGGTATAGAACTAACGGATATCAACGAATCCAACGCCATGTTTGACCTTACTGGCTCTGGATTTGCAAACAAAGTGGGGTGGGTTTATAATTTTGCACAAAGGAGGGTGTGGGTATGAGAAAGATATGGTGGATTAGAGCTATGCTAATAGTTTTTTTGGCTTTGTTTATAGCTGGAAGTGTTTTGGCGGGGGAACTTAAAAATATAATTAAAAAATTTACTTGTAATAATATAGAAATTACAGTTTTAAGTCAAGTTTCAGATGAAGGTGATATTCAACTACAGAGAATTATCTTTACAGATAGAACTAATATGAGAAAGATAAAGGAAATAAATAATAAAGATTACCCGTTAGTAGAAATAAGTTGCTTAAAGAGCACTATAGATAATAGGCATTATTTTGAGTTTTATTATACCACTGGTGGAAGTTGTGTACAGTGTGAATACTTTGAACTTTATAGCGAACACGGTAAACTTATAGCAAGTGATAAAGAAAAGATTTATTTAAAAATAATCGAGGATAAAATGGGTAGAATTTTACCCAAAAATGAAGCTATAAAATTAGATAGAATATTTAAAAAATACAGGGATGAAATTACGAAATTGAAATTAAAAGAAGAAGATAAAATTTGGATAAAGGAGGACTAATATGGGTACTTATTTTTATGATCCAATTGATAAAAGTCCTGGACGATTAGCTGGTAATAGTAGAAAATGGGGTGATGCCCCACCCGAAGTAAAAGAAAAAGTAAAAGAGATTATTGTTGAAAAAGCAAAATACTATGGTTTAGACGAAAGAGATACTGCATATCTTTTAGCTATAGCACATGTAGAATCTGGTTTTAATCCTGATGCTGCAGCCAAAACAACAAGTGCAGCTGGTATAGGGCAATTAATAGATAGTAAATGGAAGAAATACGGTAATGGTGATAGATTTGATGCGAATGCTAATATAGATGCAATGATAAAGCTATATTTAGATCTAAAAAATAAAGTAGAAAAGTATGGATTGTCTGATGAGTATATTTACAAATTATATCACGATGGTGAAGGCAGTATAAAACCCGATGGCTCAATTATCCCAAAGTATGATCATGGTGGGCTGGATCTATCGAAAGAGAAGGTTATGCCTTTGGTAGAAAAATATTATGCTTTACTATCTCAAAATGAAAGTTCCTTTTCCAGCACCACTCCCCACACCCACACAGTCCAGCCTGGAGATACGCTGTCAAAGATAGCAAAGAGATACAATGTAAGCGTAGAAGACCTGCTTAGAGCAAACCCACGGATAAAGAACCCTGATTACATACAAGTAGGATGGAAAATCAAAATTCCAGGTTATGCAGAAAAGGTGCGAAGAAACTTAAGAGAAGGAACTCGCAGGATTGACCCACTTGTAATTGATTTAGACGGAGATGGGATAGAGCTTGTGGATATTAAAGAATCCACTGCCATGTTTGACCTCTCTGGTTCTGGTTTTGCTAACAGGGTTGGATGGGTCTCTTCTGATGATGGATTTTTGGTTCTGGATAAAAACAACGATAACAGAATAAAAGATATTTCTGAGATGTTTGGAAATGCCACTCAGTCTGGTTTTGCAATGCTTTCTCTTTATGACACAAATAGAGATGGAAGAATAGATGCCTTTGATGATGTGTTTAAGAACTTAAAAGTGTGGCAGGACAGAGATGGTGATGGAAGGACAGACGAACGAGAGCTTAAAAACCTTGCCGAGCTTGGAATAAAAGCCATAAATCTCAATACAACGCATACAAACATAAATCAGGGTGGGAATCAGATAACAGAGATAGGCAGTGTTGAAAAGGAAGATGGAACAGAAACGCAGGCTGGCAATGTGAATTTTGAGCTTGATAGGCTTTACAGCTATTACAACCGTGAGGTTATTCTAAATCCCGAGATAGTAGGGCTTCCCTGGGTTAAGGGATATGGCTTTATGCCTGACTTGCCTATTGCCATGAGCATGGATGAGACGCTTCTTCAGATGGTAAAGGATGCGGTAGAAGAGACAGACCTTGCAAAACTTAAAGAAAAATTTGAAAAGATAATCTTCAGATGGGCTGGTGTTGAGAATATAAGAGAGGAAGAACTTGGTATAAGCTGGGCAATCCTTAGTGGAAATGATAGAGAAAATAGGTTTCTTCATTTTGACGGAGGAATAACACTTAGCTACGAGCAGGTTGGTGCTATTATAAAGTTTGTAGGAGCAACTCCAGAAGAAGTAAGAGACGGAATAAGACATAGATCAGGGAGATTTCTTTTAGAAGCATGGAACACAATGTTTCAAGGACTGTTTACAAGGTTTGTTGTGGATGCTGGGCTTCTTGAAGATATCTTACCTGCTTACTATGACTTTTTCACAGACAGAATCATTCTTGCTGAGGAGTTTGATACAGGAGCATTCAGAACTCAGATAAAACAGATGTTCTTATCTGATGACCCAAACCAGTCAGTTCTTGCGACACTTTCCCTTCTTGTGCTGAAAGAAGTTAATGCCCTGGATTCTGTTGTAGATTTTTATGCTGACGAAAATATCTTTTTTAAGCTTTTAAGCAGTCCTTACGCACAGTTCATAATACCCAAACTCATCAGTGGCACTCAAGGAAATGATTGGCTTTATGGAACTGACGGAAATGATGTGATAGTGGGGAAAGAAGGAGATGACAATCTTTATGGGTTGAGATATAATTTTACCCAAAGGAGGTTATGGGTATGAAAGGAACTTTTAAAAGCTTGATTTTAGTGTTTGTCTTGGTTTTGGCTTTTGTTGGAACTGGAGCTGGGGAGGAGAAGCAGGTAGGGCAAATTGAGAAAAAATATCCTCCCTACCCTGATGTGTGGGATTTTAAAGTATTGACGAAAGAAGAAGTTAGTAAAGGAATATGGACTACTAGGCCAGCAAAACTTCCAGATGGAGATTATGTATTTATAAAACTGCAAGAAGAAGGGAAAGGGAAACAAAGTAAAATAAAAGTTGTAGGATGTGTGACGATGTTTGGTAGAAGCGAATTGCCGATTGAAGAGTGCAAAAAAATATACAAAAATGTCTCTCTTTGCAGAAAAACCAAAAACCCTAATTACTGCATTTATATGCCAAAATATTTAGAAATCGATGAAATAACTGCAAAATATGCAACATATCCTGGACCTGTATACCCTTTAAAATATGAAGATGGGACTATTATAGAACGGAAAAGTTTATGGTTAGGAAATTGTGCTCCTATCTTTAATAATAGATTAGTGGTTTATAAGTACGAAAATGGTAAGAAAGTGGTACTTAAAGAAGTAGTTCCTGTTCAACTATTAGACAAGCCCAAAAAAGAAGAAGTAAATACAAAATGTGAAAGGAATTGGGATTACAAAGGGAAATACATGATTACACGTGTTGAGCCAAGAGTAGGAATCGGATACATTTTAGATGATGGAACAACCTTTAATTTGTTTTATATAGGGGGTGAAGAATACGCCATAAGATTTGACAAAAATCTAAATAGCAAGAGTAAGTTTTTTAATACTAAGATATTCTTTATTGATGCGGAAGAGTTTGATAAATATAAACTTGGGGAAGGTGATGATCAGCAGGTTGTTAACAAGGTATATAACTACATCAAATCCAAGTATTTAAAAACTTCAGAAGGAGGTTAAGCCATGAGTAAGTTTCCTGAGCCTACTTTCAGTGATCTATTTAAACAAAAGCTTCATGAGGTATTTGTCAGAAATGAACTTGGAGATTGGGATAAAGCATTCAAAATAAGCCATGCAAAAATAGGAGATAGTGGTTATAGCTTTGGACCACCACAGTGGGATTTAAAAACTAATGGAGAGGCAAGGGAGTATTTATACAAAATAATAAAAAATTATGATGTTTTGTATGAGAAAATAGATAAAATTATAACTCAGTATGGAGAATATCAAGCAGGTAAATCTTACAACGATTTAGCTAATTTTATTTCTCAATACAGATCTGACATAGACAGAGCTCTTCAAATGCCTGAAAATGTTCAAAAAATAATTAATTGGTATGGAGAGTATTTAGATGCCAAAATAAGCGAGCTTAACGCTCTCATCAACAGGATTGAACAAGCTGGGAGAAAAGATGTTGCAGATTTTATAAGAAATAGCGATTATGCAAAGCTTGCGATTATAGATTATATGAATCAGTATGGCAGTTATGATAAGCTTGAGGCTTATTTAAAAACAGGGAAAGTAAGTCTTGATGGGAAGATTATAGCTTTTGAAGGAGATTTTGACGATAGCGATTTACTTAGGTATTTTCTTAACACGCGACATGCTAAAAACCACCCAAAGGATATAAAAAGAAGACAGAAGAATATACTTTCTTTAACTCCTTATGAAGAGAGAATTAGTCTCATGAAAATATTGGGAGGAATCTATCCTGAAAAAACCCGCTCTAACCTTAGAGAAGGCACACGCAGGATAGACCCCCTTGTTATAGACCTTGATGGGGATGGTATAAAGCTTGTTAACATAAATCAATCAAATGTAATGTTTGACCTTACAGGTTCTGGCTTTGCAAATAAGACTGGTTGGATAAGCAGTGGGGATGCGTTTTTGGTTTGGGATAGAAATAATGATAATAGAATAAATGATATCTCTGAGATGTTTGGGAATGCTAATCAGTCAGGCTTTAAGGCTTTAGCCCTTTATGACACAAACAGAGACGGCAGGATTGATGCCTTTGATGATGTGTTTAAAAATTTAAAGCTTTGGCAGGACAGGAATGGAGATGGGAGGACAGATGAAGGGGAGCTTTTGAGTTTAAGTGATGTAGGAATAAAATCAATAAATCTTAATACTACACAAACCAACATAAATCAGGAAGGGAACACGATAACAGAGGTAGGAAGTGTTGAATTTGAGGATGGAACAAAAACACAGGCAGGCAATGTCAATTTTGAGCTTGATAGGCTTTACAGCTACTACAATCGTGAAGTCAAGTTAAATCCAGAGATAGTAGGTCTTCCATGGGTAAGGGGGTATGGATTTATGCCAGATTTACCTATTGCCATGAGTTTGGATGAGACACTGCTTAACATGGTAAAGGATGCGATAGCAGAGCCTGATCTTACAAAGCTAAAAGAAAAATTTGAGAAAATCATTTTCAGATGGGCAGGGGTTGAGAGAATAAAAGAAGAAGAGCTTGGTATAAGCTGGGCAATACTTAACGGAAACGATAGAGAGCATAGACTTCTACACTTTGACGGTGGTATAACCCTTAGCTATGAGCAGGTGGGAGCAATAGAGAAGTTTGTGGGAGCAACACCTGAGGAAGTCATAGATGGTATAAGGCACAGATCGGGGCAGTTTCTTCTTGAAGCGTGGAACACTATGTTTCAGGGGCTTTTTACGAGGTTTGTGGTTGATGCGGGGCTTTTGGAAGGTGTATTGCCTGTATATTATGATTTCTTCACAGATAGGATTGTTCTTGACGAAAGCTTTGATGCTCAATCCTTCAATGCCCAAATAAAGCAGATGCTTTCTTCAGACGATAATAATCAGTCAGCAATTGCAATTATTTCCCTTATAGTACTCAAAGAAGTTAATGCTCTAGACGAAAACCTTATAAAAGAGCTTTATACGGATACATCGACACTGTCAAAATTTATAAACAATCCTTATAGGGACTTTCTGGTAAAAGCAATAATAGGCACTGAGAGTAACGAATATCTTTATGGAAGTCAAAATGATGACATAATACTTGGCAGAGGAGGAGATGATTATACTTACGGTTTTGGTGGCAATGACATTCTAATAGGCGGTGAAGGAAACGATACTCTTTACGGAGAAGATGGTGACGATATTCTTGTAGGCGGTTCGGGTGATGATTATCTATCAGGTGATAGTGGTAAAGATACCTATATTTTCAATAAGGGAGATGGAAAGGATACGATTTACGATTATTCATACTCTGATGAAGAAGTAAACACCATTGTTTTTGGTGAAGGCATTAATAAGGATAATGTTGAGTTTCTAAAGGATAATGTTGAGTTTCTAGTAGATGGCTCAGACCTTGTAATAAAGTTGAAAGATACAGGCGATAGTTTAAGGATAAATTACTGGTTCTGGTCTGATAACTATTCACGATTCCAATTTAAATTTGCGGATGGTACAACTCTCAGTAAGGCAGATATAGATAGCGCTGGATACACTGTAGAAGGTACAAATGGTAATGACTGGCTATACGGAAGTTATTCAAAAAACATAGTACTTGGTAAAGAAGGTGATGACCGCCTTTATGGTTACGCAGGTGATGACATTCTCTTTGGTGGAGAAGGAGACGATACTCTTTACGGAGGTGATGACAACGATACTCTAATAGGTGGCCCAGGTAATGATGTAATGTATGGTGGAGCTGGTTCAGATACTTACGTATTTAACAGAGGAGATGGAGAAGATATAATTCTTGATGAGAAATATAACAAAGAAGAAGTTAATACCCTTGTATTTGGTGAAAGAATAACAAAAGATGAGCTTGATTTTGTAAAAGATGGTAATGATCTTGTAGTAAAGATAAAAAGCGGTAGTGATTCAATAAGAATAAAGAAGTGGTTTGTTGAATACGAATACTTTCCTCTGCCTGTTGATTACAAAATAGATATTTTTAAATTTGCAGATGGAACAGTGCTCACAAAAGATGAAGTTGAAAATTCTGGATACAAAGTTTACGGAGATGAAAAGGATAATTATCTTAACGGTAGTGATAAAAATGATACTATTTACGGTTACGGTGGGAATGACTCGCTTTATGGTAATAAAGGAGATGATATAATTTACGGAGGGGATGGAAATGACAGCCTTCAGGGCGGAGATGGTAATGATGTTCTTGTGGGTGGAAAGGGAGATGATTATATGGAAGGAGGTTCTGGCTCAGACACATACGTGTTTAACAAAGGAGATGGACAGGATACTATATATGCAGATAACGAGGATACACTAAAATTTGGAGAAGGCATTACAAAAGAAGACCTTGAATTTACAAGAAATGGGTACAATCTTGTAATACATATCAAAGGCACCGAGGACAGAATAACGATTGAGGACTGGTTTAACTCAGAGAGTTCAAAAATTGGCAAAATAGAGTTCTACGACGGTACAACTCTTACAAAAGAAGAAATTGATAGAATAAGCGACTATAACACAATAAAAGGGACCAAGGAAAGCGATATCCTGTACGGAACGAGAGACAATGATATCATTCTAGGATTAGATGGCGATGATTATATATACGGTTGGGATGGTGATGATACTCTTGTAGGTGGTCCCGGAAATGATTACATTGAAGGAGGTCTGGGCAATGATACTTACATATTTAATAAAGGAGACGGACAGGATACTATATATATAAACGAGATTATAGGAAACCTTTATGCTTATCCCACCGGATACCTTTATGTGAAAGTACCTAAATCGGGTGCTAAGAGAGTCATCCTTGGAGAGGGTATAAACAAAGAAGACCTAGATTTCATAAAAGAAGATAAAGACTTGGTAGTAAAAATCAAAAACACACAGGATTCCATAAGAGTAAAAGACTATTTTGTATCAGAAAATGGAAGTATTTGCTTGGGAGGAATTACATACGTAGACCACAAAATAGATGAAATTATTCTATCTGATGGAACGATACTAAAAAAAGATGAAATTGAGTTGAAGGGATTTAAAGTTATTGGAACTGACGGAGACGATAATCTCAGCGGTTACTATGGAAATGATGTTATTTACGGAAGAGCGGGAGATGACATTTTGTATGGAGACAATGGTAATGATACGCTCATAGGAGGTGCGGGAAACGATTTCCTAGAAGGTGGAGATGGAGAGGATATTTATATCTTCAACAGAGGAGATGGACAGGACACAATTTATGAATACGGCAATGAAATTAACACAGTTAAATTTGGCGACGGTATAACAAAGGAAGATGTTGAATTTAAGAGAGATGGGTATGACCTTGTTATATTAGTGAAAAACAGTTCTGATAGTATAAGAATACTTTACTGGTTTGATTATTACTGGGTCATTAATCTTGAATTTTCAGATGGAACAATATTTACAAAGGAACAGATAAACAGTATACCAGAACTTTTTACTCTCATTGGCACAGATAAGGATGACTACATTAGGGGAGGCGAATTCAACGAAACAATTTACGGGCTTGACGAGAATGACACTATCTACGGAGACCTGGGAGATGACACATTAATTGGAGGCAAAGGTAATGACTATATTGAAGACCATTACGGAAACAATACCTTTGTCTTTAACAGAGGAGATGGACAGGATACGTGGGACTTGATTCCATATAATGGCTCTTCAGTTACTATAAAATTTGGTGATGGTATAAAAAAAGAGGATTTAGTATTTGAAAGAAAATCCGATGGTTTACTTATAAAAATAGCGAATACAGAAGACAGCATACTTATTCAGGTGAATAGGTGGTATGTAGATAGAGAGTGGTGGTCTGTAGATGGAGAATTTTATCCTCTACTTTTAAACTTTACAATTGAATTTTCAGACGGTACAAAATTTACAGTGGACGATATTATAAATCAGCTTGCTATTAAAGGTACTGACAGCGAAGATACTGTTTACGGAACAGAATACAACGATATTCTAATTGGCAAAAAAGGTAATGACATAATACATGGAAAAGCCGGCGATGACATATATGTCTTTAATCCTGCTGATGGAAAAGACACAGTAGTTGATGAAGAGGGAAAGGATGCTTTAGTTTTCAATACAGACAAAGAAAGAGTTGTTCTATTTAAAGATGGAGATGATCTTATTGTTGGTTACTCTGAAAATGACTTTGTTCGTGTTGTTAATCAGTTTAAGGAAGAAGATTATCAAGGAATTGAGCGAATTCAGGTAAAAGACGGACACTATATAACAAGATGGGATATTGAAAATATTGTTAACGCCATAATTGATTTTAACTCTGATAAGGGCATGGATTACACGCAGAAGTATAATGAGCTGATAAATAATCAGCAGTATATGGCTTTACTAAGTGGAAGCTGGCATAATACCTCTTTATTTAGCATAGCTTAGGTCTAAAGCTGTGGGGAGAGCTGGGTTTGTGTGGAAGTTTGGTTCAGGAACGAGACTTATCTATTTTAAAATATCTGTTTTTACGTTTCTTACCTTGTTTTTTAAACCTTGTCTCCTTTTTGCAGAAACAGTAACCTACGAGGAAGTAGTTAAATTGGTGCTGGAACACTCCCCCAGAGTTAAAATAAAGTTCTATGAAATAAACATTGCTCATGCGGTATATAAACAATCTCTTTCTAACTTTTATCCTCAGATTTCTATTGGTAGCAGAGTTGAGAAATTTGAAAACCTAACAAAAACCACAGGTTTTATAACAGCAGGTGGACAGGTAATCGGTGGACAGCCCGACGAATGGAGAACTGCTGTGTATCTTACTGCAGAGTATTATATTTCAAACTGGTATAAAAGATGGTTTGATACTTCTTACTATAACCTGCTTAAAGAAGCATCCTTTTATGACTGTCAGGCTGAGATGAAAAGATTACTTGAAGATATAACTGATTTATACTCGCAGGTTGTGGAAGCAAAAACTAAGCTTAAATACAGTGATCTAATCCTTGGAAAGCTGAAAGAGATTTATGAATTAAAGAAACTTTCCTATGATAAAGGAGAACTTTCTTATGAGGAATTGCTAAAAACCAGTGCTGAGATTGAGTCAGCTCTCAAGGAGCAAACAAATATGAAGAGAGAGCTAAATGTATATATTTCAAACCTTTCATGGTTAACGGGGAAAAAGCTCTCCCATGAGCACAATTTTGTTGAAATGCCAGCAAAAGGGAAAATTTCTGTAATTCAGCTTTCAGATAATATTAAGAATTCACCAGAGTATAAAGCTCAGATAAAGCAGGTTGAAGCTTTTGAAAAAAGGCTTAAGGCTACAAATGTCAGTTTTTTTCCTGACATAATTTTTTACGCCAGATATGACCTTTACGGAAGTAGTTTTGAAAGTCTTGGTAACTCTCTTGAAAATATTCGGAAAACTGCATTTACTACAGGAGTTTTCCTTACAATGCCTCTCTTTGACGGAGGAAGGATAAAATGGGAAAAAATGAAGGCTCTGTACGAGCTTGAAAGGCAGAAAGAGAGGCTCAGGGCTACTGAGGAGGAAAAGGGAATGGAGATAGAAAATCTTTATCTAAACTACAAAGAAGTTCAGAATAATGTTAACCGATACAAAAATCTACTGCAACACTACAAAAAAATAGTTCAGATAGCGAAGAAAGCCTATGATCTCGGTGAAAGAAGTATGATTGAGCTTCTCGAAGCGGAAAAAGATTTACTTGCAATTGAAAGGGATATGAAAATTACAGAAAACACCTTGGCAACACTTGAGAAGAAAATCGAGATCGAAACAGAAGAGGTTTTAGAGTATGCGAGGAAATATTTCGGTTATGACGGGGCTTGTAAGTATTGAGCTTGTATGCAAGTATTACTCCATTGATATTGATGTTGAAAGTTTAAAGAGAAAGTATTTTATTGCAGAGGAACTTTCTGCAGAGGAGATTTTAAGGATACTTAAGGATATCGGGTTTAAAACGGGACATAAAAATTTCCGAACTTTGCAAGAACTTAAGAAATATCCCTTTCCTGGGATAGTAATTTTGAAAGATAACAGTTTTGCAGTAGTGTTAGGGTTAAAAGATGAAAAAGTTCTCTATTTTGATTGTGCAGATAAAAAGGTATATGAAGTTTCGGCTGAAAAATTCAATAATCTATGGAAAAATGAAGCAATTGTGCTTTATCCAAAGTTTAAAACAACTATACTTCATCTAAATTTTAAATGGCTTTTCAGTGAATTTTTCAAATATAAATCCATATTTTCACAAGTTATACTTTCCTCTGTTTTTATTCAAATTTTTGCTCTTATAACACCACTTTTCATTCAGATTATAGTTGATAAAGTATTGCCACATTTTGCCATGTCAACGCTTCATGTTGTTACAATTGCCTTTTTAATAATTATTGTCTTTGATGGAATTTTTAACTACATGAGAAACTATCTGCTTTATCATACCGCAAACAGAATAGATGCAGGACTTGGAGCAAAGGTTTACAGACATCTTCTTTCCCTTCCTTTCAGATACTTTGAGACAAGAAAAGTTGGAAACATTATTGCAAGAATAAGAGAGCTTGAGAACTTAAGACAGTTTATGACAAATATATCCCTCACTGTGCTTCTTGATACGGCCTTCTCTGTGATTTTTATCTTGATAATGCTTATTTACAGTGTTACCCTCACACTGATAGTCCTTATATTTATTGGAATTCTTGCTTTGGTATCTTTTCTAAGCACTCCTATTGTAAGGCAACATCTTGATGAAAAGTTTCAGAAAGGCGCACAGATGCAAGCTTTTTTGGTTGAATCAATTACAGGTATTCATACTGTAAAATCGGTAGCTGTTGAGGGTGGAATGATCAAAAACTGGGAGAATCATCTTGGAGAGTATATTTTTTCAAGCTTTAAGCTCTCAAATCTTGCAAATAAAGTTTTCACTTTATCTCAGACTCTTCAAAAGCTCATGATTCTCGCAGTTATATATTTTGGAGTAACTCAGGTGTTTGAAAATAAAATGACAATTGGACAACTCATAGCTTTTCAGATGTTTGCATTCCAGCTTACCGTTCCTATTCTGAGGCTTGTTCATATGTGGCAGGATTTTCAACAGGCGAGGCTTTCTCTTGAAAGACTTGGAGATATTATAAACACACCTTCTGAGGTAGAAGGAGCCAGTCTAAAACTTGCGAATTTGAAAGGAGAGATCGTCTTTAAAGATGTTAGCTTTAGATACTACAGTGATGGTCCCTATGTACTTAAGAACGTAGGCTTTAAGATTTACCCAGGACAGCTTATTGGAATAGTAGGTAGGAGCGGTTCAGGAAAAAGCACTACTGCAAAACTTATTCAAAGGCTTTATTTACCTACAGAGGGCAGTATTTATATAGATGGGGTTGATATAAAACAGCTTTCTCCATCTTTTCTAAGAAGTAGAATTGGCGTTGTACCTCAGGAAAGTTTTCTTTTTAGTGGCACAGTTAGGGAAAATATTGCCATAGCAAAACCGGGTGCCTCGATGGAGGAAATAGTAAAAGCAGCTATACTTGCAGGTGCTCATGAATTCATTCAGGAAATGCCTTTAGGATATGACACACTGATTGAAGAAGGTGGAAGATCACTTTCCGGAGGACAAAGACAGAGAATTGCCATAGCAAGAGCGCTAATTTTGAACCCAGGAATTTTAATATTTGATGAGGCAACAAGCGCTCTTGATTATGAATCTGAAAGGATTATCCTTGACAGTATTAGAAGATTAAAAGGAACAAGGACAATAATATTTATTTCCCATAGGCTTTCTTTTATGAGAGAATGCGATATGGTTATAGTTTTAGATAAGGGGGATATTGTTGAAATGGGAACTCATGAGACCCTTATGAAAAGGGGAGGATTGTATGCACATCTATACAAACAACAGGAGTGTTTACAATGAATGAGCATGAGTTTAAACCTATTCTGGCTGAAATTCAGGACAAACCACCAAACCCCTTAGGAAGATTGTTTTTATGGATTCTTTTAACTTTAATGGTGTTGGTGATTGCATGGATGTATTTTGCAAAGGTTGATGTTGTAGTCTCTGCAAGAGGAAAAGTGGTGCCTGACGGAGATTTAAAGGTACTTCAGCCATTTGAGATAGGTGTAATTCGCAAAATTTTAGTGAAAGAGGGTGATTATGTAAAAGAAGGGCAAGTGCTTGTTGAGATAGATCCTACTGTAGAAGTGGCAGATATCCAAGGTAAGGAAAGAAATCTGTTTTTTCACAAACTGACTAACAGGAGAGTAAAGGCCATCCTTTCAGGTAAAGAATTTTTAGCATCCGACGTGACTACAGAATCTCAGCTACAAACAAATCTCTATAGAGTACAGAAAGAACACTTAAAAGCAAGCCTCAAGGCAAAGGAAAAGGAAATTGAAGAGATTAAGAAAGTTATTTATTCCCTTAAAGAAGAGATATCCAAACTAAATCATCTCATGAATGTTGTTTTAGAGGAGGAGGAAAAGCTCAAAGCTCTTGTCATAGCTGGAGCTGTAGCTGAAGCAAAATACAGAGAAAAGGTTAAAGAGAGGCTTAATCTTGAAAGAGAAATAAGTCTGAAGAAAAACCAAGTTGAGGAGTATATGCTAAGACTTGAAAGGGTAATGCACGAGATAGATACAATAAAAAGTGAATTTTCAGAAAAACTTCTTGTGGAGGCAGGGAGCTCACTTCAGCAGGAGAATCTTTTAACTTCTGAGATAACAGCAGTAAAATTTAAGAAGAGTAAGAGATTTATAACCTCTCCTGTGAATGGATATGTACATCTTATTGCTGTAAAAACCGTGGGAGGCATAATAACACCAGCCCAGCCACTAATAAGTATAGTTCCGGAAAACACACCCCTTGTTGTAAAAGCATTCGTTTTAAATAAAGATATTGGATTTATAAAACCAGATCATAATGTGATTGTAAAAGTTGATACTTACGATTTTCAAAAGTATGGCACACTTAAAGGTAAGGTTAAAATAGTGAGTCCTTTTAGTGTAGAGGATAGGGAAATAGGCGTTGATGGATACCCGGTATACATAAAGCTTGATTCTTCAGAATTAAAAACTAAAGATGGAAAGATCTATAAGATTAAGCCTGGCATGACCGTTCTGGCGGAGATAAATACAGGAAAGAGAAGGGTCATTGAGCTGATTCTATTTCCTTTTGTCAAGTATATAGATGAGGGATTGAAGGTGAGGTAATTGAGAGAGCAAAGGCTATTAAAGCTTACCTATGAACAAGGTGCTTGTGTGGGTCTTGTTGTGAGTAGACAGTTTGCAGTACTTCTTAAAGTGAGAGGTTATAAGGTCTATGCGGGAGATAAAAGGAACAGAGCAGACTACAGAGAGTATCTTGAGGTTAGGGATACTGTCTTGTAGCTCAGAAAGTGAGGTTAGCTCTGCTGATAGGTGAAGAATATTTAAAGCGTGGAAAGGTGCTACAGTTATTGAAAAATTAAACAGTCTGAAAGAAGCTGTAAAGGTTGCAAAAACATATCCTCAGAAATTCTTTGACATGTTTAAGGGCTATGTGGGACACTTTTTAAAGTGTTGGAAAACAAGCTTCCCAGAAAGCGATGTTAATTTTAGTGTCCAATAATTTCTGCAAATGTAATTTTGCAAAATTTGTGACCACCCCCACCCCATTCAAGAGCTTGTGTTTCAAAGATTTCAAGGGTGGACTGCAACATTATTTTTCGTGTGAATTTAACATGTTGCAAGTGGCCACAAAAATGATATAGATCATAAATTGGCTCAACCAGTGCAATTTTGGTAAAAATTTCCAAAATTACAAATAATTATAAAAATCCTACGCCGTGCTAGAAATTAATGTGGGATAGTAGCGTTATGCAAATTTTTGCTGAAAATGAATGAAACAGCCAATGTAGGGGCGAGTTCTAAACTTGTCCTTGGGTTCCTAACACGCCTATGTATCATCCCACGCTGTTGTTTCAAATGAGTATAAAAATACGTTCTATAAAAAATTAAAGCATCAGACTCTCAGCCAGTTGATTTTCTAAATGTAGTGGCAGGGTGTGCCCTAGTCCAAATTTAGCATCTGTAAGTTGCATAACTACAAAAGCTTTGTAAGGAGGGCCAAGTACATGCCAGACCCTTTATAACTTACAGGTTTAGAGCCGACCCCTACGAGCACGGAACATGGTGCCACAACAGAAAGGAATCTCTTACTAGGCATGTCAACAATATGCCATGAAACATGTTCCTCCAGAAGTTGTATTTCTCATGCAATCCATTTTGTCTCAAATATTTTTTTGCACGTGGCTTGCAAAAAGGAGGGGGAAGCCTATATTAATTTAGGTGAATAATTATTCAGGAGGTGGCCATGTGTGAGGAGTGCGGATGCTCCATAAACCATAAGGAGGATACACACAAAGAAGTTGTCATCTTTAAAAAGGTCCTTGAAAAGAACGACCATCAGGCGGAGGAAAACAGAAGGCACTTTGAAGAGCATGGCGTCTTTGCCATAAACCTCATGTCCTCACCGGGTGCCGGGAAAACAAGCCTTTTAGAGAGGACCATAGAGCTTATGAAGGACTTAAGGATAGGTGTTATAGAGGGGGACTTGGAAACGGACAGGGATGCTCAGAGGATAAGGGCCAAGGGTGCGCCAGCGGTTCAGATAAGCACCGGCTCTGCCTGCCACCTTGACGCCTTCATGGTGCACAAGGGCATACATGACCTTCCCCTTGAGGAGCTTGACCTTGTCTTTATAGAAAATGTGGGAAACCTTGTATGCCCAGCAAGCTACGATGTGGGAGCTCACATGAACGTGGTCCTCCTCTCCGTGGTGGAGGGTGATGACAAGCCAGAAAAATACCCGGTTATGTTCAAAGGTGCACAGCTTATGGTTATAACAAAGATAGACCTCCTTCCCTTTGTGGACTTTAACATAGAAAGGGCTATAAACTCGGCAAGAAAGGTAAACCCCCATATGGACATAATAAGGCTTTCTGCAAAGACGGGAGAGGGCATGGAAGATTGGCTGGATTATATAAGGTTTAAGGTAAGGGCTTATAAGAGGGCTTTGGTATGAGGGTTTTGTGGATACAGAGATTGTCTTGCTGTGGCAACACACATTCCTTCCTTAACTATGAAAACTGGGAAAGCCTTTTAAAGAGTGTGGAGTTTATATACCACCCTTCCCTTTCCTTGGAACCACAGGATAGGGTAATAGAGAGAATTCTTGAGAGGGGAGAAGATATAGACCTTTTGGTGCTTGAAGGTGCGGTAAGGTATGATGATGAGGAGATAAAAAGGCTATGCCAGAGGGCCCTTTTTGTTATGGCCGTTGGCAACTGTGCCGTGTATGGCAACATACCAGCCCTTTCGGACCAAAATATCTGTGGCCTTTCTTACAGGTTTAAGGAAAGAGGTGGCCTTTTGGGCGGTGATTTCCTCTCAAAGGGAGGCTTGCCCGTTATTAACCTCTCTGGATGTCCGGCCCACCCAGAATGGATAGCGACGACCATGCTTATGCTTGCGGAGGGTATAAGACCAGAGCTTGACCAATGGGGCAGGCCCCTTGCCTTTTACTCCTCCCTTACCCATTGGGGATGCACAAGGAACGAATACTTTGAATGGAAGGTGGAGGCTGAAGAGCTTGGGTCAAAAAAGGGATGCCTTTTTTATCACTTTGGCTGTAGAGGGCCTCTTAGCTACAGCTCCTGCAATCAAACCCTTTGGAACGGTGTTAATTCAAAGACAAGGGCAGGAACTCCTTGCTTTGGATGCACCGAGTATGACTTCCCACGCATAGGTCTGTGGGAAACAAGGCAATATGCTGGCATACCGGCGGAGCTCCCCATAGGTGTTTCCAAGAGGGGCTACATAATGCTCTCCGGCGTGGCAAAGATGTTTGCACCCGATAGGTTAAAGGATGAGGGTTGAAGGTATAAGTCTTCCAAGGGTTGAAGGAGAGGCAAGGCTTGAGCTTTTTTGGAAGGATGGAGAAGTGGCTGATGCAAGGATAAACATCCTTTCTACAAGGGGTATAGAGAGGGTGCTTGTGGGCAGGCCCTATATGGATGCCTTGGTTATAACACCAAGGGTGTGTGGCATATGCGGACATGCACATCTTATAGCCACTGCAAAGGCCATAGAGGATGCCCTTGGTATAGGTCCTACCAAAAAGGCGGAGCTTGTTAGGAACATAACCCAAAGCCTTGAGGTCCTTCAAAACCATATCAAATGGTTCTATCTGTTCCTTATGCCAGACCTTGTCCTCATAGAAAACAGCCTACGGGACCTTTATGGGCCCTTTGTTGGCAAAAGATGGAAAGAGGCCATAGAGGTGGCATCAAGCATAACCAAGGCCATAGCCCTCTTCTCCGGACAATGGCCCCATGCTTCTTACGCCATACCCGGCGGCATAACATCACAGCCCACACCCAAGGACATAGTATCCTTAAAACAGACCCTTTTGGCCCTCAAGGACTTTTTCCTCAAGTTTGTGGTGGGTATGGAAGAGGGAGAGTTTAACCAGTGGCTTTATAAGGGTAGCTGGAGGGATGTTAAGGGTGATATGGCTATTTTTCTTGAGGTTTGCGAAAGGGAAGACCTTTTGGAGGCTGGAAGGTCCTACGATAGGTTTATAAGCTTTGCAAGCCTCTATGGCCCTTCTGGATACTACATGAAGAGGATGGTTCATGGCAGGCTAAAGTTTGGCTGTGTGGAGGAGATGGAAGCACCAGAATACACAAGGGCAAGGCCTGTAAGGTACAGGGGCTTACCCTTTGAGACTGGACCCCTCTCCAGACAGCTCTTGGCGGGCACACCCATTATAAAGGCAATGCATAAAGAATTGAAGGACTCCTTTGTGGTAAGGGTTTTTGCAAGGCTTTTGGAGGTTTGGACTGTGGCAAAGAAGATAGAGGATTGGACGGAAGAGTTAAAGGAAGTCTTACAAGATAGGTCCTCAAGTATAAAAAGGCCTCCCTTAGAGGTCAATGGCTTGGGCTATGGCGCTGTGGAGGCAGCAAGGGGGACGCTTATCCACAGGATAAGGATAAAGAAGGGCATTATAGATAGCTATTTAATAATTACACCATCCCAGTGGAACCTTGGGCCAAGGTGTGAAAGGTTTTATGGGGTGGCAGAAAGGGCCCTTTTGGGCCTAAAAAAGGAAGTTCATGCCCAGATGATACTAAGAAGCTTTGACCTGTGTTCTGTATGCACAACCCATTGAGGTGATAAGATGAAGAGGATAAAACTTTCTGAAGGTGGTGGTGGAGAAGAGACCTGGAGGCTTATAAGAGAGCTTTTTCTAAAGCATTTTAACAACCCCATACTCTCTTCCCTTGAGGATTCTGCCTTGCTTGAGGTGGGTTCAAAGGTGGCCTTTACCACCGATGCCTTTACGGTAAAGCCCCTGTTCTTTAGGGGTGGAGACATAGGGAAGCTGGCGGTGGCTGGCACCATAAACGACCTTTCGGTAATGGGTGCAAGGCCCCTTTACCTCTCTGTGGCCTTTGTGATAGAGGAGGGCTTTCCTTACGAGGACTTAGAAAAGATAGTGGAAAGCATGGCAAGGACGGCAAGGGAGGCGGGAGTTCTCATAGTGGCTGGTGATACAAAGGTCATACCATCCGGCAGGGGCGAGGACCTTTTTATTACCACCTCCGGCATAGGGAAGGTGGTCTATGAGGGCCTCTCCTGTAGGAACATAAGGGAAGGGGATGCCGTAATTGTATCTGGGCCCATAGGAGACCATGGTGCCTGCGTGTTGGCAGAAAGGGAAGGTTTTTACTTTGGAGAGGGCTTTGGGAGCGACTGCGAACCACTCTGGGACCTGGTGGAACACATGCTAAGGAGTGGTGTGGAAGTCCATGCCATGAGGGACCCAACCAGGGGAGGCCTTTCGGCCGTGCTTCATGAGTGGGCGATGGCCTCTCAAGTTTCCTTTTTGGTGGAGGAGGAGAAGGTGCCAATCAGAGAGGAGGTGCTTGGTATATGTGAATTTTTGGGCCTTGAGCCATACCACCTTGCCTGTGAGGGCAGGATAGTCTTTGCAGTAAAGGGAGAGGAGGCAGAGAAGGCCCTAAAAGTTCTAAAGGAACACCCAAAGGGAAAGGAGGCAAACATCGTAGGCTACGCCATAAGGCCTGAAGGGAGGCCATCGGTCATACTGAAGACTCCTTATGGGACAAAAAGGTTCCTTGAGCCACCCATGGGAGAGCTTTTGCCAAGGATCTGCTGATGCATGAGTTTTCCATAGTCCAAAGCCTTTTGGAGGTTATAGAAGAGGAAGCAAAAAGGCACAAGGCGCAGAGGGTGTTAAAGGTAGAGCTTTTGGTGGGTGTGCTATCCGGTGTGGAGCCTCATCTTTTGGAGCTTGCCTTTAACACCTTTAAGGAAGGGACCATTGCGGAAAAGGCGGAGCTTCTTTTGGAGATAGAAAGGCTAAGGCTTTGGTGTGAGGACTGCAAAAGGGAATACGAAAAGGAGGAGCTAAACCTTTTGTGCCCAGCCTGCGGCTCTTTAAACACCCATATAAAAGGTGGACAGGACCTATTTCTGAAAAGCTTGGAATTGGAATGTGAGGATGAGGTTAAGGGTAAAGCTTAAGGGAGCCGTTCAAGGTGTGGGCTTTAGGCCCTTTGTCTACAGGCTTGCTCAGGATTTGAGCCTTAGGGGCTGGGTTATAAACAACTCCTCCGGCGTGGAGATAGAGGTGGAAGGAAAGGTGCAACTTCTGGAGGAGTTCTTACTTAGGCTTCAAACAGAGAAGCCTCCCTTGGCCCACATATACTCTCAAGAGATAGAATACTTGGAAGAGGTAGGCTATGAGGATTTTGAGATAAGGGAAAGCAAGGAGGAGGGGAAGAAGGAGGTTCTCATACTGCCCGACATAGCCACATGCCAGTGGTGTCTCAAAGAGCTTTTTGACCCAAAGGACAGAAGGTATATGTATCCCTTTATAAACTGCACCTACTGCGGTCCAAGGTTTACCATCATTGAAAGGCTTCCCTACGATAGGCCAAACACTACAATGAAGGCCTTCCCCATGTGCCCTCAGTGTAAAAAAGAGTATGAGGACCCAAGGAACAGGAGATTTCATGCCCAGCCCGTTGCATGCCCCTCCTGCGGTCCAAGCCTTAGCCTGATTACAAAGGATGGAGAACTTTTGGCGGAGGGAGAAGAAAGCATAAAGGCCACCCTGCAAGCCTTAAAAGAGGGAAAGATTGTGGCAGTCAAGGGCATAGGTGGTTTTCATCTTATGTGTGATGCCACAAGGGAAGAGCCGGTGAGAACCTTGAGGGAGAGGAAAAGGAGGAAGGAAAAGCCCTTTGCGGTCATGTTCAGGGATATGGAACAGCTACTCCTTTATGCGGAGCCAACGGAGCTTGAAAAGGCTTTGCTTTTGTCTCCAGAGAGGCCCATTGTGCTTATAAGGAGTAAGGGAGGGCTTGCGCCCTCTGTGGCCCCAGGCCTCAAAAGGATAGGAGCCTTTTTGCCCTATTCACCCCTACACCATATAATCTTGCACTCTTTGGACTTTCCAGTGGTGGCCACCTCTGGCAATCTCTCGGATGAGCCCATAGTAAAGGACAACCAAGAGGCCATAGAGAGGCTAAGTCCCTTGGCAGACCTTTTGCTTCTCCACAACAGGGATATAAAAAGGAGGTGCGACGACTCTGTGGTCAAAGTCATAGGTGGTTTGCCCACACCCATAAGGAGGTCTAGGGGCTATACACCTATGCCCATAAGGCTACCCTTTAAGTTAAAAAGGAAGGTTTTGGCCCTTGGGGGCATGCTAAAGAACACCTTTGCCATAGGCTTTGAAGACATGGTAATACTAAGCCAACATGTGGGAGACATAGAGAACATAGAAACATTAAAAAGCTTTGAGGATATGGTCTTTGACCTCATGAGCCTGTATGAGTTTGAGCCAGAGCTTTTGGTGTGCGACCTACACCCCAGGTATGAGACCACAAGGTGGGCAAAGGAGTTTTCTCAGAGGAAAGGCATTCCACTCCTTCAGGTCCAGCACCACTTTGCCCATGTGCTTTCCTGCATGGGAGAGAGGGGGATAGAAGGAAAGGTGCTTGGCATAGCTTGGGATGGGACGGGCTATGGTGAGGATGGAAGCCTTTGGGGTGGTGAGTTTTTAGTGTGCGATTACAAAGGCTATGAAAGGGCCTTTTACTTTAGACCCTTTAGGCTAATAGGCGGTGAGAGGGCTGTAAAGGAGCCAAGGAGGGTTGCCCTATCCCTACTCTTTGAACTCTACAGAGAGGATGCCACAGGCATGTCCTTAGAGCCTGTAAGGTCCTTCAGGGAAGAAGATTTAAAAAACCTATACATAGCATGGTCCAAGGGGATAAACTCACCCTATTCCAGCTCTGTGGGAAGGCTTTTTGATGCGGTGGCCTCTTTGATAGGGCTAAGGCAAGTGGTCTCTTATGAGGGCCAAGGCGCCATGATGCTTGAGGACCTCTACGACCCCCTTGTAAAGGACCACTACCCCTACGCCTTGGAAAAAAGGCAGATAGACTGGAGGCCCATGCTTGAGGCGATCATAAAGGACAAGGAAAGGGGAAAAATTCCATCAAGGTTTATAAACACTTTGGCCCATGTATGCCTGCATGTGGCAAAGGAATTGGCCATAGAAAGGGTTTGCCTCTCTGGCGGTGTGATGCAGAACGATCCCCTTGTAAGCAAGATAAAGGAGCTTTTAGAGGCCGAAGGCTTTAAGGTCTATACACATCAGAGGGTGCCACCTAACGATGGGGGCCTCTCTCTTGGTCAGGCACTCTTTCAGCCTCAAGAGGGCTAAGAAGCGCCCTTATCCTCTCTTCCAAGACATTTATAGACTCTTGCACATCCTCCCTTTGCGCAGAGGCCAATTTTGGAAAGTAGCTTATCTCTACAGTCTCCAGAATGGGCTTGTTGTCCCTATCGTAGAATACACCTATCCACACTCCATATATACCTGTCTCCCTCCACTCCACCTTTTGACTTTTAGAGTTCAGCGTTATCTTTATTTGACCCTCCCCCAAAACATCCAGTATGGCCATCCGGTCTTCCTCCGTTATGGGCACCTTGTTGGAGTATATGATGTGTTCCTTTCCTTTTTCGTAGAGGTCCTTTAGGGCCTGTAGGATCTCGTTGAGTAAGGCGGGAGCGTTCATAAGCATGCCAATCCTCCTAAAAGTAGGTCTCTGTTATGGCTTTTACATACTCGTTCCAATTTTTTATACCCCTTAGCACATGAACAACTTTTCCATCCTTGAAAAGTATGAGGGAAGGGAGGGGAAACTCCTTTAGCACATCTGGCTCCTCATCCGCATTTATGGAGAAAAAATCTAGCCTAAAGCTCTTTTCCAGCTCTGGCACCACCACATCCGTATCAAAGACCTCCCTTATCCTCTCCCTTGCCCTGTCAGACCTCACATATAGTATGAAATCCCCTTTTTCTTCCTTAAGGGCTTGAAGCTCCAAAAGGCTCACCCGCCTCATCTCTCACCTCCACATTCCACTCTTTTAGCTGACTTATGACCTCCTCAATAAGCCTGTCTAAATTATTTTTTACAGAGGGAGAAAGGTCCAAAGAAATCTCAAAGCTCTCTGGCTCCAAGCCCAAGACCACTATCTCCTTAGGAAGCCTATCTGTTAAATCCGCCAAGGCAAGCACCTCTTGAATGCCTATATCATGGGCAGAAAGCTTTCTACTCTTAAAGTAGGTCAAGACCTCCTCACCTTTGAATTTGTAAAGAGAGCCCGGGGGCAAGCCCCCCAGCACAGCATCCACCACCAAAAGCCTCTCCACACCCTCCAAGAAGTAAAGTAGGTCTATTCCCAAGGTGCCACCGTCTATCAAGAGCACCTCCTCCGGAAGACTATACCTCTTCCTTATCTCTTCCACCACCCTTACTCCCAAGCCCTCATCGGACAACAGCACGTTTCCCACACCCAAGACGGCTATCTTCATCCCTTTATATCCTCCACATCCACAGGATCCTTTTCAAAGACCTTATAGCCGTTAAACATAGAAGTAAGCTCGCCATTTCTCTTTATCATCTCCTCTCTGATGACAAAGTAGACATGGAGTATGGCAAACACTATTATGATCCAAGCTACCCAATGGTGCCACATGTGCGCCATGAACTCACCACCAAGGAACCATATGACCCATCCAAAGAGAGAAGCCCAAAAGCCATCGGGCTTAGACATGCCGTACATGGCAAAACCTGTGATTATCATAAAGAGAAAAAGAAGGTAGACAAGTGGGTATACAGTCCTTGCGCATGCGTTCCTTATGTACTCGCTTCCCTCCTTGTCCTTCATAATAAGGGCATACTTTAGCGTCACCTCTTTTAGCCCTATCCAGTAATCCCTTCTCCAGAGAGGTGGAATGAATATCCTGTCCCTTTTGCTAAAGAGTGCTATTATGACCCTGAAGATAAAGCCCGATAGGAACACATAGCCTGCTATGAAATGGACCTTCCTTATAAAGTCCATGGTTATTCCCTTATCGTAGGCATAGGTGGCCTCGTAGCCCGTAGGTCCTAAAAAGAAGGGGTTGCCTATGTAAAGGCCGGTTATAAAAAGGGTAAGGATGGAAAGGAAGTTTACCCAGTGCCAAAGCCTAAGGCCTGGGCTAAAAACATAAATCCTTTTGACTTCCATGGTTTATACCTCCCTTAGTAGCAAGCTTGAGCTCCTTGAACCTTTACCTCCACTATCTCCCTTCCTTCCGTATCATAAACATGGGTAGAGCACGCAAGGCACGGGTCAAAGGAGTGTATGCCTCTTAGAGCCTCAAGGGGCTTGTCTATAACCTTAACGGGTGAGTCCTTCATACACTCTTCAAAGGCTCCCTGTCCGCCCATGGGGTCCCTTGCACCGCCGTTCCATGTGGTAGGAACCACGCATTGGTAGTTGGCTATCTTGCCATCTTTTATGATGACCCAGTGTCCCAAAGCACCTCTTGGTGCTTCCGTAATTCCCACACCCTTTGCCTCTTTGAGCCATGTGGAAGGGTCCCACTTTTCCATGTTGGCAACAGATGTATCTCCAGCCTTTATGTTGTCGTAGAGCTTTTTGAGGAAGTAGAGGTTTGCCGCAGCTCCAAGCTGGGCCTCCAAGCCCCTTGCGGCAGTCCTTCCCACCGTTGTAGGAAGCCATACATGGGGTGGCAACTCCAGCACCTTAGAAACAAAGTCTATCTGTCTTACCACCATCTCATCCATCCAAGAGGGCTTTATATGTCCTTGCTTTACGGCAGTGTAGGTCACTATATACCTTGCCAAGGGACCCATTTCGCAGGGCTTTCCTCTCCACCTTGGAGACTTTATCCATGAATATTTGCCCTTCTCATCAAGGTACTTCCAATTGGTCTTTGTTCCTTCCTTTGGTCCTGTATAATGAGGCTCTGTAATACCATCCCAGGGATGGAGGCCCTTGCTTTCGTCTGGGTATTTATACCAAGAGTGGGCCACAAACTCCTGTATTACGTTGGGGTCTGCAAAGTCCTTGCCTACAAGAGGATAGTATTTGGCCTTTTCCACACCCTCCGCAAAGTCTTCCACCACACCGTTGCAATGGTAAAGTATCTTGGTGTGATAATCTCCCGTCTTTATTCCCTTGTAGGGCTCATCGGGAAACTCTCCATAACCAATGACCCTTTTCTTTGCAAGGCCTCCTCCGTAGGTTTGTCCTTTTTGCACGTATATATGCCCTATGGCAAGGAGGTCCACAAGGTAGAATAGGTTTACAGCCTCCACTTGTGTATATATGGAGTCTTCAACCACCGCAAGCCTTTCGGTGTTTATTGGTGCGTTCATATCGTTAAGAGATATGGAGCATGTCATGCCTCCTACCAGGTAGTGGGGGTGTGGGTTTTTACCTCCAAAGACAACTTGTGGTATAAATAGCTCCCTTTGGACATCAAGCATGTTAAGGTAATGGGCCACGGCCATAAGGTGTACCTCTGGTGGTAGTAGCTTGTAGTCTGGATGGTCCCACCAATGGGCTGCAAATATGCCCAGCTGTCCACTTTCCACTATCTTCTTTATCTTCTCCTGGAAGGCTCTAAAGTAGCCGGGCGTTGCCTTTGGAAACTTCTTTGGATAGGCTCTATGCCCTATGGGGTCTGGCAAGAGGTCTCCAATGGCACCGTATTTTTCAAGGAGCTGGTTTTGTAAAACTGCCGTCTGAACTGGGTCAGCCTTTAGGGCCTCTACGGGAGATACCCAGTCAAGGGCATGAAGGTGATAAAAGTGTACAAGGTGGTCATGAACCTGCAAAGACCCATGCATTATGTTCCTTATGTAGTTGGCATTCTTGGGGATTTGAATATCAAGGGCATCCTCTATGCACCTTACCGATGCCAAGGCATGGATAGAGGTACAAACACCGCATATCCTTTGGGCAAAAGCCCAAGCATCCCTTGGGTCTCTTCCTCTCAATATTAGCTCAATGCCTCTCCACATGGTGCCGGAGGAAAGGGCATCCACCACTTTACCGGTCTTCTCATCCACTATGATCTCAATCCTTAGGTGCCCCTCAATCCTTGTTACTGGGTCAACTACAACCCTTGCCACGTCTATCACCTCCTTTTATTTGTTTCTTACTTTGGACAAAAGGCCATGGGCAACAGCACCTGCAGCCGCCGCAGCTGCAAGGGTGGCACCCACCTTATCTGGGCTTGCTTCCACCTTTGGCACTGGTATGTTGGTAAGCCTTTCGTAGAAGGGCCCGTTGTCCCAGAAGTTCTCTTCCGCACAGCCTATGCAACCATGGCCAGCCTGTATGGGATAAGAGAGACCATTGTACCAGCGTATATTGCCGCAGGAGTTATAGGTTGTTGGACCTCTGCATCCTACTTTATACAGACACCAGCCCTTTTTGGCTCCATCATCATCAAACCTTTCCACAAACTGACCCGCATTAAAGAAGGCCCTCCTGTAGCATGTGTCGTGTATCCTGTTTCCATAAAACTGCTTTGGCCTTCCTTGAGAGTCCAGAGGGGGTATGCTATCAAAAAGGGCAAGATGCATGATAACACCCGTCATAACCTCCGCTATGGGTGGGCATCCGGGGACCTTTATTATGGGTTTGTCCGTTATAACCTTGTGTATGGGGACTGCAGTGGTTGGGTTTGGCTTTGCGGCCTGCACACATCCCCAGCTTGCACAAGAACCCCAAGCAATTACAGCCTTGGCTCCCTTTGCCGTTTCCTTAAGGTTCTCCAAGAAGGGCTTTCCACCTATTATGCAGTACATTCCATCCTCACCCAAAGGTGGATTTCCCTCAACGGCGAGGATATAGTTCCCCCAATACTTTTTCATGATTTCCTCTCTATGTCTTTCTATGGCATCGCCTGCGGCGGCGGATAGGGTATCATCGTATTCAAGGGATATCATGGAAAGCAATACATCGGAGGCAAGGGGGGTTGCGGACCTTATAAAGGACTCAGAACAGCAGGTGCATTCAAGCCCATGTATCCACAAAACAGGAACTCTGGGCTTTGTCTCCAAGGCTCTTACCACCTCTGGTATCATGGAGGGTGAAAGGCCCATAAGGCCGGTTATGGCTGTGGCAAACCTCAAAAAGTCCCTCCGGCTTACGCCGTGCCTCTTAAAGGTCTCCCAAAAGGTCTCCATAGTTGGCACCTCCTTGATTGAATATTAATTCATAATTTAGCATAGACCCTTTCCATGTGTCAAGGGTGAATTTCTTATAGGACCTATAAGAAAGTCTTATGGTCCTCTTCCTTTAAAACAGCTTGACAATTGAACAATTATTCATTAATATTTTCCCTGCAGGAGGGCTTTTATGATAGCTTTAATTTTCTTGCTAACCTTTTCCCTCTGCCTTGCCCATGACCTTTGGCTGGAAAAAAGAGAGGGTAAAATGGTGCTTTATTATGGCCATCTTGAGCCAAAGCCAGGAGAGGAAAAGTTCATAAAATACAAGACAGAAAACGTGTTAAAGGCTCTTTGCTTTAATAAGGAAGGGAATGGGATGAAAGTGGCCATAAAGGAGGACTATCCCTTTTCCTTTCCTATGGCTTGCTCCGCCTATTATGTGCTTTTTTCCACAGGCTATTGGACCAAAGGAGTGCAAGGTCTTAAAAACCTACCAAAGGATAGGGTGGAAAGCCCTTTGGAAAGTTGGCTCTCTTACGAAAGTGTAAAAAGGATGGAGGAGTGGTCGGAGGCCTTCAAAAGGCCCCTAACGGAAGACCTTGAGATAGTGCCTTTGGAAGACCCTTTTAACCTTAAGCTATATGATAAGGTAAGGCTTAGGGTTTATTACAGGGGAAAGCCTGTTAAAGGTGTGGTGGTCCTTCATAACAACCACGTTGTTGGCACAACGGAGGAAGACGGTGGTATAAACGTAAGGATAAAGGGAAAGGGCCTTCAAAGGATAAGCACTTCCATAAAAGAAAGGGCGGATGGCATAAAGGCGGATTACATCATTAAAAGCACAAGCCTTATCTTTGAGGTAAGATGATGTTCTTTGTTGGTGTTTTACTAAGCTTTGCCCTTCTCTTTGCCCATGACCTTGAACACACCATACATAGAGAAGGGAACTGTGTGGTGGTCAGCTTTTTCTTTCCAGATGGTAGCAAGTTCTCTTATGAGGAGTACAAGGTGTATAAGGAGGGGGAAAGGGCACCCTTCCAGATAGGTAGGACGGATGCCCTTGGGAGGGTGGTTTTCTGTCCAAGAGAAGGGGGTTTATGGACGGTTATAACCCATTCGGAGGATGGCCATGGTGCGCAGGTAAAAATAAACTTTGAAGGGAAGGACCTTAAGGAGGAGAAGAACCTCTTGGAAAGGTATGGAAAGGTGTTGGCAGGCTTAGGATGGCTTTTGGGAATATTTGGGCTTTTGGAAATATACCTTAGGAGGGCAAAAGGATGAAAAAGGTGCTGGTAGTATCTACCTTAGCTGTAGGCCTTTCTTTTGCTCACCATGGCGTTGCTTCTTTGGGTAGCGTTGGTTTGGAAGGCCCTGGCGCACCCCTTGAAACCTCAAGCTCTGCCACCATTCCAGAAGGTAAATGGCTCCTCTACCTTAAGCTTGACCATGTCAAATGGAAAAGGTACAGCTTTTCAGAGTTTCCAGACCAAAAGGACAGCTATCACTTTTGGACCTACGGCATAGGCTATGGTCTAAGGCCATGGCTCTCCCTTTACCTTTTCATCCCCTACTACACAAAAAAGGAGATAAAATCAAAGGATGGTGGCTTTTATTCCTACACCAACTCGGGCTTTGCGGACCTATCCCTCATGGCTGTCTTTGGCTTTAAGTACGATAAAGGCTTTAAGCTTGTTCCAAGACAGGAAAGCCTTGATGACCTTATGGACTGGCATTTTACCCTATACGGTGGTATATCTTTACCAACGGGCAACCCTAACAAGTATGACAGGTCAAGGGATCCAAAGGGAGAATTTGAACCCGATATGTCCACAGGCTTTGGCAAGCCTTCCATAAGACTGGGCTTTACGGCAACGAAACAACTCGTCAGATTTCCAAGGCTTACCTTTGTCTTTGACACGAACTACATAAAGTTCTTTGAACACACCTATAACTACACAGAAGATGGAAGAAGGAAAAAATACAAGTTTGGCGATGAGTTCCGACTAAATACGGCCTTGGCCTACAGGTTTTATGAAGACATGGATAGAAAACTACGTTTGGATGCACTCTTGGAGGCCGATTTTCAACATAATCAAAGAGACAAGGAGGATGGAGTCAAACAGAGTGCTTCTGGTGGTAGCATACTCTACGGAGTGGGTGGAATCAGGCTTTATTACAAAAGCATGTCCCTTGGTGCCGGCATAAAGGTCCCCCTATGGAAGAGGCTAAATGAAGAAGGCCAACAGCAAGGTTCAGAAGGTAAGGAAAGCTACAGGTTTATCCTTACCCTTTCCACCCTTTTTTAGGAGGCTTGCATGCATATACCCGATGGCTTTTTGGCTCCGCAGGTCTACATACCAGCCTACCTTGTAGATATAGGCCTTTTGTTTTATGCCTTCAAGAGGTTTAAAAAGGACCTAAAAGAGAAAACAATCCCCTATTTGGCATCCCTGTCTGCCTTCTCTTTTATCATCATGTCCATAGCCATACCTTTGCCCGGTGGCACTTCCGTGCATGGCCTTGGTGTGGCAAGCCTTTCTTTACTCTTTGGCCCATGGACAGCCTTCCTCTCCATATCCTTGGTCCTTTTCCTACAGGCTACCATCTTTGGAGAAGGTGGTATAACAAGCTTTCCCATAAACTCCCTATCCATAGCCTTTTTAGGAAGCCTTTGTGCCTACTATACCTATCTCATCGCCAAAAGATACCTTGAAGATAGAACCTCCCTTTTTCTGTCTGGCTTTTTATCAACTTTAATTTCTGCCTTCGCTGTAGCCCTTGTGCTTGGCATACATCCCTACCTGTTCAAAGACCCCTTTGGAAAGCCCCTTTACTTCCCTTTCAAGCTATCTTTGGTCCTTCCCGCCGTGCTTTTCTCACATATCCTTGTGGGCATAGGAGAGGGCATACTCACCATAATAATCCTTAGGGCCTTGAGGGGTAGGATATGAGGGATAAGTTATTAATGCTTTTATACTTGTTTTGCCTCTTATACCTGTCCTTTTCCAGCCATATTTACACGCTTTTGATAGCTTTAGTCCTTTTGCTTGTGTTTTTGATACTGTCCCCCATAGAGAGAAAGCTAAAGCTTTTAAAACATGCCTTCTTCTCCTTTTTCCTTTTTAGCTTTTTCATATCATTTTCCTATCTTCTTTTTAACCAAAAAGCCCTTGATTACTTTCTAATGATAAACCTTAGGTCCTTTGACCTTAGCCTTCTCACCTTTATCTTTTTAAGAATGGTTAACCTTTATAAGGCCTTTGATTTTTCAAAGACTTTAGGCTTTTTGCTTGTTATGACTGTTAGCAATGCCATAACTTACAATAGACTTTTAAAGGACTTCAAGGATGCCATAAGGAGTAGGACCTTACAAAAGCCCGAAAGGAAAACTCTTGTAGCCTTTACCAAAAGGTTGTCCCTTTTCTTTTTTGAAAAGTCCATAAACACATCAAGGGAAGTCCAAGAGGCCATGAGGTCAAGAGGGTTTTATAATGATTGAACTAAGGGATGTCTATTACAGCTACAACGGAGAGGATGTTTTAAGGGATATAAGCTTTAGAATCTTTGAAGGTGATAGGGTTGTTTTACTTGGGCCAAACGGCTCTGGAAAGACAACCCTTTTGAAGATACTAAACGGCCTCATCTTTCCTAAAAAAGGCGCATACTTTTACAAGGACATAGAGATAAAGGAAAAGACTCTGAAGGACAAAAATATAAACAGATGGTTTAGGAAAGAAGTGGTATTACTCTTTCAAAACCCAGAGGTGATGCTTTTTAATCCAACAGTTTACGATGAGATAGCCTTCAGTTTAAGGCAGTTGGGGATGGAGGAGAGGATGATAAAAGAAGAGGTGCATTACTGGACCGAAAGGCTTGACCTTATGTCCTTCCTCAACAGGCCACCCTATGAACTAAGCGGTGGCCAAAAACAGAGGCTATGCATTGCTTGCCTGCTTGCCTTAAGGCCTAAGGTGCTTCTCCTTGATGAACCAACGGCCAACTTAGATTCCAAAACCACCCAATTGTTGATAGAGCTACTTTGGGATATGGAGATTACCAGCCTTGTGGCTACTAACAACCTCAACCTTGTGCAAGACCTTGGAAATAAGCTTTTGGTTCTCGGAGAAGACCACACAATCCTATACTATGGAGAGATGAAAGACTTTTTGGAGGACAAGGATATGCTTACAAAGGCTGGACTCTTGTGGAGAGGCACAATATATAATAGAAGGGATGCACTATAAAAAGTATGTCTATAAGCTTTCGCCAGAGGACTTTTATCAGTTTTTAATTGATTACGGAAGAGGCGTGGAGGTACTTTCCGAGGGTGAATCCTTTGTAGAGTTTGCCCTTTATGAACCCATTGAGGGTCTTGAGCCTTTGGAAGTTTTAGAAGTTGAAGTTATACCACCTCAGAAGGCATTTAGGCCTGTGAAAGTAAAGGATATTATGGTTTTACCCTCTTGGATAAAGCCTGTGGTAATAAGGCAGGGTGTGGCCTTTGGCACGGGTTTGCACCCTACTACCAAGCTATGCCTTTATCTTATGCAGGAGTTTTTAAAGGAGGACTGGTCTCTTTTGGATGTAGGCACTGGCACAGGTATTCTGGCTATAGCAGGAAAAAGGCTTGGAGCCAGCAGGGTTTTGGCCATTGATATAGACCCACAGGCCACAGAAGAGTGCATACACAATAGCAAAGAAAACTGTGTAGATATAGAGTGCCTTCAGGCAGAGCCAAAGGACATAAAAGAGGCCTTTGACCTTCTGGTGGCAAACCTTGAGCTGGAGATATTCAAAAGGGAGCTAAAATATCTTAAAAACCTTTTTAAAAGTGTGGCTATCTTTTCCGGCATATATGGAAGGGAAGAGCTAGAGGAATTTTTAAAGCTCCTTGCTTTTAAACCTGTTAAAATTAAAAAGTTAGAAAACTGGTATGGGGTGGTGGTCAAAAGATGAAATATCGCTACAGGCTTGAAGAAAAAAGTGAAAGAAGGCTTGGCTTTGTAAGGCTTATAAGGAGGCTTGCCATATTTGCTTTGTTTTTTATCGCCTTTTATCTCCTGTTCCTTTCCTTGGGCCTGAGGCCTCAGGTTTCAGAGGAAAGTCTAAGAGATCTTTCCCTTATACCCCTTGAAAAGACATACCATTTAAAACTAAACAGGCCGATAAAAGAAATAAAACTGTACATAGAAGAAAAGGATCAAAAGAAAGAAATTTACAAAGCGGTTTTTTTGGAGCCTCAGCAAGAGCTTTCTTTTAAGCTAAAAGCGAAGGATATAGGTTTAAAAGACGGTGAGGCAAACTTACTTTTGGAGGTTTCTTCTGGTATATTTAGGAGCCGGACGTACCATCTTAAGGCTTTGGTAGATACAGTACCACCAAAGTTGGATGTGATCTCTTACACTCCATACCCATCACTTGGTGGCACCTTTGCTCTAAAGGTAAAGGTTGGAGAAGAAGCGCAGGTTTATGTAGTGCAAAGAGAACACAGATATAACCTATACCCTGTGGGTGAAGGTTATTACTTTGGACTTTTTCCCATAAGGCTTGATAAGGAAGGGATACCCTTTATCCTATATGCTACGGATAAAGTAGGTAATTCAACATCACAGGGGCTTAAGCTAAACATAAAGCAAGTAAGCTTTAAGGAAGACAAGATAAACATAGACGATAACTTTATAAACAGAGCGGTATATCCCCTTTTGAAGGATGAAGGAAAGGGTCTTACACCCCTTGAGGCCTTTAAAAGGGTGAACGAGGTTTGGCGTTCAGGGGATGTCAAAAAGGTAGAGGAAATAGGCAAAAGGAGCGAGCCAAGGGTCCTTTGGGAAGGTGCCTTTTTGCAACTGCCAAACAGCAAGGTCTTCGCCACCTATGGAGATATAAGGCACTATTATTACAACGGGGAGAAGGTAAGCGAAAGCAGGCATATGGGCTTTGATTTTGCCTCTGTAGAAAGGGCGCCTGTGCCAGCTTCCAACTCGGGCGTGGTAGTCTTTACCGGAAGTCTTGGCATATATGGAAATACAATAATCATTGACCATGGCATGGGCCTTATGAGCCTTTATGGGCATCTTTCGGAGATAAGCGTAAAGGAAGGACAGTTTGTAAAAAAGGGTGAGATAATAGGAAGGACTGGGAATACAGGCTTTGCTTTGGGAGACCATCTTCACTTTGGTATAGTAGTACAGGGCTATGAGGTAAATCCAATTGAATGGCTAGATCCCAAATGGGTAAAGAACAGCATTATTTCTGTATTTGAAGCAAGATGAAGAAGTTAAAACATAACACTTCCCTTCTTTTAGTTCCTTTTGTGGCTTTTCTCATAAGGCTTATCCATAAAACCATAAGATGGGACAAAAGGATAGACTATGAGCTATACAAGGGAAAGATAATAGCTCTTTTGCACGGTAATGCTCTGGGTGTGGCCATGCTTGGTATAGACAGAGGCATATATGCTTTAGTAAGCAGGTTTAGAGATGGAGATATTGCAGAAAAATTTTTGCTTAGCCTTGGCTATAGGGTTATAAGGGGCTCCACAGAGGAGGGAAAACCCCAGAAGGGTGGGAGCGCTGGGTTTTTAAAGCTTTTAAGAGTTTTAAAAGAAGGCCAAACGGTAGCTATAACAGTGGATGGCCCAAAGGGCCCCTATGGAAAAGTCAAACCCGGCATAATACTTTTGGCGCAAAAATCTGGAATACCTATAATTCCTGTGTATGTTAGCTTTGACTGGTGCATTAAGCTTAATACTTGGGATAAATTTACCATTCCACTCCCCTTTTCAAAAGCCAAGGTAAGGATAGGCCATCCCATATGGGTACTTCCAGAGGATACCACAGATTCTAAGAAGGAGGAACTAGAGGAGGCACTTTTTTCTCTTTCCTCGGGAAGACCCTTAGAGAGATGTCTGGAGCCAAGATGAAGCTAAAGCTTCCCAATAGGGTTGTTATAAGAACAAGAAGAAAGGCCATGGATTGTGCTGGTTCATAAAAGCTGGCGAATATTACAGAGAACTCACCCCTTTGTAAGAAAGACAAGGAAGCTCTAAGAGCAGCTCTATTCCCAATGTCATAAAGGTGAGCCCCCCAGTAAGTGGATAAAAACTTGGTAATTATAGAAAGAAAAACAATAATTATGAAAAACCAAGGGTTAAAATCAAAGCTTAGCTTGGAATTAAAGGTAAACATGAAAAAGAAAACACCTACAGATAGATCTTTCAGCTCAGAAAGAGATTTTTCTATAATTCCAAAAACCCTACTATTTTCTGGAACAATAACACCAAGCATAAAAGCGATGAGTGCATCTGATAGACCAAAGCTTAGACTAATTCCGGAAGATACAAGCAAAAAGCCAAGAACAAAAAAGGGAACAAGATCTTCTTCCATTTTTCTATCCATATAACTAAAAAACCTTTCGGATAATCCCTTCCCAATGTATAAGAGAATTAGCACAAGAAGCAAAGCTAACAAACCTCTTATAAGCCCTACAGCATCTGGACTGCCTTTTAAGGTAAAGCCTGTAATAAGGGAAAGAAGGATAATGCTAATTAAATCTTCAAATATAAGAACACCTATCAAAAACTCTGCCTCTGGATTTACAAGCCTTTTGTAGTCCATAAGAAGCTTGGCAGTTATGGCTGTGCTACTTGGATAAATTATGGCGCCTACTGCTAAAGAAAACAGGAAGTTTTGTGTAAATAGATAGGAAAGGCCAAAGGCGGGTAAAAAGTTAAAAAGAAAGTCTATAATGCCTGGCTTTAAAAGCCTTTTCATCCCTATGAGCCTTTCAAAGGAATACTCAAGACCTATAAAAAAGAAGAGGAGTACTATAGCTAAGTGTTCAAAGATGGTAAATGTTTCTTGTATTTTAGTGGGGAAGATAAGCTTACCAATAAGCCCAGCCAGTATAAAAGAAAGAATATAAGGCACTTTAAACCTTGAAAGTAAGAAGGCAGCAAAAAACAATAGTAGGAAAACACTGCCAGCCAATATAAAATCCTGTGGGCTATGCATTCTATGTGCTACACCTTCCGCAGAGTTCCAAGAAGTGGTTTATCTGTGGCCTTGTACCTACCACTATAAGTATATCCCCTAATTCTATTCTTTCCTTATAAGGGTCTGGGCTTGGTATTATCTTTCCCTTCCTATCTATGGCTATTACCGATACACCCGTAGTTCTCCTTATCTGAAGCTCTGCTATGGTTTTGTTTATAAGGTTTGAACCACTTTCCACCTTCACCCATTCCATCACCACTTCCTTTAATATAAGCTCCATCTTTTCCGCCTTTATGGGTTGATAAACCGCCCCAGCCACCAAAAATCCAAGCTCTTTTGCCTCTTCTTCCGTCAGGCTAAAAACACAGCTTGCCTCTTCTTCCTCCTCCATAAGATATATTTCTCTTTTGCCCGTGTTGTAAATAACCAAAACAAGATCTCTCCCCTCCCTTAACCTTATAGAATACTTTTTGCCTATGCCCGGCAGGTCTGTTTCTCTAATTTCCATAAAGTATATTTTACTCTTTAGCTTCCTGCGATGGGTTATACAAAAAGCCCGTTATTCCACCCCAAACTATGTGTAATATGATCAGAGATATTTGAATGTTAGCAGTCATAGGCTTTTGGAACCACTCCGCACCACCTGCACCACCTATCAAAGAAACGATTACCACAAATATATGCCATGCTATCCCGTAAAGTATGCCCTTTACAAGGCCAGGGCCGGGGACCTTGTTCCATACAAAAGGAAGAACTAAAGGAATGGCAAATAGTGTGGAATCAATCTGATGGTGTATAAACCAGGCTGGATCTTTAATCCCTGGAAAAAGGCCAAAGAGCCCAAACCATTTGGCGTAGACCTCGTCCAATATCATCATGGCATAGCCGCCCATCTGGCTTGCAAAGAGGAAGCTCCAAAAGTTTACCCCTTTTATAACCATGGCAATCCCTCCTTATTGTAAATGATACTTAATCTTTTTTGTAACTCAATAAAAACTAGTTATGGAGTTTATAAGTCTGCTTTATAGTGTTATTGTTGCTTCTTTATTATCTTTAAAAGGTCCTTTCTTTCTGAAAGGACTATGGACTTTATATTTTCATCCTTTTGATAAACCTCTGCGAACTCCTTTTGTATAAACTCAATAAGCTTTTGAATCTGTGCCTCAAGCTCGTCTATTTGCTCTTTCATCCTAAGGATAATGTCTATGCCAGCAAGGTTCACACCAAGGTTCCTGCTTAACGTTAGTATAAACTCAAGCCTTTGTAAGTCCTCCTCTGTGTAATACCTTGTTCTTCCTTTGCTTCTTGTAGGTTTTATTAGCCCTTCCTTTTCATAAAGCCTAAGTGTTTGTGGGTGTATGTTAAACATGCTGGCTACCACGCCTATGGTATAAAGCTTTGTCCTCTTCATGTTTGCTTCTCCTTTATACGTTCTGGCTCTGGTAGAAGTTTATCTAGCTCTTCAAGGAGCTGTTTTATTCTTTTACCATCTCCAAAGAATTTATCAAAAAAGCCAAGCTTTGGAATATCTATATGGATTCTTACAAAAAGATCACCCCTACCATCTGACATAAGCTTTGGCATGCCATAACCTTCCACCCTTATAGTTTCTCCCTCCTGTATACCTGCAGGCACTTTTACCTTAACCTTTCTGCCTTCAAGGGTAGGCACTTCTATCTCTGTACCAAGTATGGCCTCTGTTATCTTTATGTAAGCATCCACATAAAGGTTGTTGCCTCTTCTTTCAAAGGTAGGATGGGGTTTTACCTTTACGGTTATTATAAGATCTCCTGGAGGACCTCCAAACCTGCCAGCATGACCCTTGCCCTCTGCCATTATTTTGCTTCCAGTATCCACGCCCGGTGGTATTCTTACCTTTACCTCCTCCCTTTGGGGTATGGTGCCTCTGCCTCTACACTTGGGACATGGCTCTCTTATAACACCCTCACCACCGCAGGTGGGGCAGGTCTGAGATATGGTTATAAAGAACTGTCTTTGAATTACCTCACCCCTTCCACCGCAGGTGGGACATACCCTTTCACCCTTTGTAGGATCGTAGCCCCTTCCACCACAGGCATCGCAGGCCACCTCCCTTACTAAGGGTATGCTTACCACCGTGCCTCTAAAGGCTTCTTCCAAGCTTAGTTCTACAGCGTAGTATATATCCTCTCCCTTTATGGGTCTCCTTTGTTCCCTTCTCCTTCCCCTTGTGGCCCTTTCAAATATATCCTCAAAACCAAAGCCCTTAAACACTTCCTCAAAGAGGTCTCCTATGTTTTGGAAGACCACCTCTTGATACTCTTGGCCTCCAGGCTGGGCGGAAAAGGCGGCATGACCATACTGGTCGTAGAGCTTTCTCTTTTCTGGGTCTGAGAGCACCTGGTAGGCCTCGTTTATCTCTTTGAACTTCTCTTGAGCCTCTGGATCTTTGTTAAAGTCTGGGTGATACTTTCTGGCAAGCCTGCGGTAAGCCTTCTTTATCTCCTCTTGGGTGGCATTCCTTGGCACTCCAAGTATTTCATAGTAATCCCTTTTGGTTGAGTTAGCCATGTAAATAGATTTTAGTCAAGTTTTGTCAAATTTCAAGGGCTAAATATGGTGTAAAATATAAGTAAGGTAGGAGGGTGGAAGATGGAATATCTTATTTTAGCTATAGTTCTACTACCTTTGCTGTTCCTTGTATTGGCTTATAACAGCCTTGTAAGGAAGAGGAACGAGATAAACAACGTGCTCTCCAGCATTGACGCCTTACTGAAGAAACGCTATGACCTCATACCGAACCTGGTGGCTACTGTAAAGCAGTATATGGAATACGAAAAAAGTCTTTTGAACCAGCTGACAGAGCTTAGGACAAAGGCTATAAGTGGAAGCCTATCTTTGCAAGAGAGGGAAAGGATAGACAGGGAGATAAGCGGACTTTTAAGGAATATAGTAGTGGTAGCGGAAAATTACCCAGACCTAAAGGCAAGCCAAAACTTCTTACAGCTACAGGCGGCATTGAACGAGGTGGAAGAACAGCTATCCGCCGCAAGGCGTGCCCTTAGTGCGGTAATAACTGACTACAACACCACCATACAAAGCATACCCTATAACCTTATAGCCAACCTTTTCGGCTTTAAATTCTACGAATGGTACCAAATACCAGAGGAAGAAAGAGAAAAACCAAACATAAAAGAACTCTTTAAAGATTAAAGCAGATGAAAAGTTTTGAAGAGTTTTATAACCAAGAGCTAAAACCTGCGGTTGATAATCTGGAAAAGGAGAGAAAAAAGATTCTATCCTGGTCCATTTTTGGTTTTCTATTCTTAATGTTTGGTCTATTTGTTGTTTTCTCTTACTTTGCTGATGCTTCTTACTCTTTATTTTTTATCATACTGGGTTTGATAATATACTTTTCCTTGGCTGGCTTTTTCCTTAGCGGCTTTAAAAGTAGGTTTAAGTCGCAAGTTATAGATAAGATAATCAAATTTCTTGACCCTTCCTTGGAGTATAAGCCAAAAGAGTATCTGCCCTTTGAGGTCTTTAAGAAAAGCCTACTTTTTGAAACAAAGGAGAGCGTGAATAGATATACCGGTAGCGACCTAATAAAAGGGAATATAGGTTTAACCTCTGTAGCCTTTAGCCAAGTGCATGCAGAACATAAAGAAACACACACCTATACAGATAGTCAAGGCAGAACACAAACGGAAACAAGATGGTACACCATATTTAGAGGTGTGCTTTTTGTGGCGGATTTTAACAAAAACTTTAACACTAAGGTGGTAGTATTTCCAAATTCGGAAGGTATAAGCTGGTTTGATAAGCTCTTTAGCTCTACCTTAAGGAACCTTAAGCCTATAAAGCTGGAGGACCCAGAGTTTGAAAGCTTGTTTAATGTATACGGTGAAGACCAAGTAGAATCGCGATACATACTTTCTACAAGTCTTATGAGAAGACTGGTGGAGCTTTGGAACAGGTTTAAAGAGGCGGGAGCAAAGGACATAAGAATATCTTTCATAGACTCCTACATCTTTATAGCCATAGACTTTAGAAAGGACCTTCTTGAACCTTCACTGTTTAGTGCCATAGACTACAATCGTATGTGGATTACTTACTGGAGGGTAAAAGCCTTTTATGATGTGGTGGACGACCTAAACCTCAACAGAAGGATATGGGGAAAGACTTAAGCCTTAATTGCTTCAGCCACCATACAGAAAAAGCCCCCTTCTGGATGAAAGCCTTTACTTATCTCCCTGTTTTTTACAGGTCTTTGGTCCTGTGGCTCTTCAAAGAGGGTGCTAAAGACCTCTTTTAGTTCAAAGCCTGCCTCTTTTAACATATTACTTACCTCACTAAAGCTGTAAAATTTAGCACGAGAATATAGGGGATGGCCTTCTTTTGCCTTCCTCATGTAAAACTTAGCCCATGGGCTCTCAGACAGCACAAGGCCTAAAAAGAGCTTTCCATCTTCTCTTATCACCCTCCTTGCAGACCTAAGAGCCTTCAGCGGGTCTTCAAAAAAGCAAAGGGAAACTATCATAAAAATGCTTTTAAAGCTTTGATACTTAAAAGGCAACTCCTCTGCCCTTGCCATAAGGACCTTTAGACCTCTACTTCTTGCTATCTTCAAAAGCTCAAGGGAGGTGTCCACACCCACATCCACATTCAAAGCCTTGGCAAACCTTCCACTGCCCACTCCCACCTCAAGTGAAGGGCCTTCCACCGGACCACACCTTTTTAAACACTCAACCTCCAGAGCGAAAACGGAGCTTCCAAAGGGCAAATCGTACCAAAGGTCATACCTTTTGGCATAAAGGTCAAAGACTTTCATATGTTAAACTATAACTCATGCTGTGGAAGAAGTCCGCCTACGAGCTTGCAAACCTCATAAAGAAAAAGGAAGTACATCCAAAGGAAGTGCTTGAAAGCTTTTATGAGAGGTTTTCTCAAAGGGAAGAAAAGGTAAAGGCCTACATCACACCCCTCTATGAGGAGGCTTTAAAAGAAGCGGAAAGGATGGACTTATCAGAAGACAAGCCCCTTTTGGGCATTCCAGTGGCTATAAAGGACAACATAAACGTGAAGGGCTATCCTACCACATGCGCCTCAAAGATACTCCAAAGCTATATATCTCCCTACGATGCCACAGTTATAGAAAGGCTAAGGAGGGCTGGAGCCCTTATAGTGGGAAAGACCAACATGGACGAGTTTGCCATGGGCTCATCCACTGAGTATTCTGCCTTTTTCAAGACAAGGAATCCATGGGACCTTGAGAGAGTCCCCGGTGGGTCTTCCGGTGGGTCTGCAGTGGCTGTGGCGGTAAGGTCTGCACCCCTTTCTTTGGGTTCAGATACGGGAGGCTCCATTCGCCAGCCTGCCAGCTTTTGTGGTGTTATAGGCCTAAAGCCTACCTACGGTAGGGTATCCCGTTATGGCCTTGTGGCCTTTGCCTCCTCCCTTGACCAGATAGGACCCTTTGCAAGAAAGACGGAGGATATAGCCCTCATCATGGAAGTAATCTCCGGGCATGACCCAAGGGATTCCACAAGCAGTAAAAGGGAAGTTCCCAAGTTCACCCAGGAGCTTGGCAAGAATATAAAGGGTTTGAGGGTTGGCATAGTAAGGGAGTTTATGGAGGATGGTGTGGAGGAAGGTGTTAAAAGGGCCTTTGAAGGCTTTTTAAAGGATATGGAAAAGGAAGGCGCTTACATAGAGGAGATTTCCCTTCCCCATGTAAAATACGCCATACCTTGCTACTATATAATAGCCCCCTCCGAGGCATCTTCCAACCTTGCCCGCTATGATGGTGTGAGGTTTGGCTACAGAACGGAGAAGTACCAAGACCTTATAGATATGTACTCCAAGACAAGGGACGAGGGCTTTGGTCCTGAGGTAAAGAGAAGAATACTCCTTGGCACATTTGCCCTCTCTGCGGGCTATTATGATGCCTATTACCTTAAGGCCATGAGGGTAAGAAGGCTCATAACCCAAGACTTTGAAAAGGCCTTTGAAAGGGTAGACCTTATAGCCACTCCCACCTCACCAACGGTGGCCTTCCGCTTTGGAGAAAAGACGGATGATCCCATAGCCATGTACCTTTCAGATGTTTTCACAGTAAGTGTAAATTTGGCAGGACTTCCGGGCATATCCATCCCCATAGGCATGTCCAACAACCTGCCGGTGGGCGGACAGCTTATAGGTAAAGCCTTTGATGAGGCCTCCTTACTTAGAGTCTCCTACTGGTGGGAACAGGTTTATAAACACTATGAGATGGAGCCTCTTTTGTAAGCTTTGGTAAAATATTCCGTTATGCTTAAGCGCACAAAGTACTGCGGACACATCTCGGAAGAGGACTTAAACAAAGAGGTTATTTTAAACGGATGGGTGCATAGGATAAGGAACCATGGTGGTGTTATATTCATTGACCTAAGAGACAGAGAGGGCATAGTACAGTGCGTGGTAGAGGAGAAGGACAATCCAAAGGTCTATGACCTTGCAGACTCTTTAAAGTCCGAGTATGTGGTGGCCATAAGGGGCAAGGTAAGGAGAAGACCACCTGGCACAGAAAACCAAAAGCTAAAAACGGGCTACTATGAAGTTGTTATAGAGGAGCTTGAGATTTTAAACACCTCCGAAGTGCCACCCTTCCCCATAGATGAAGAAACACCTATCTCAGAAGAGACCAAGCTTCGCTACCGCTACCTTGACCTAAGAAGGGAAAGCATGAAAGAAAACCTTCTCTTCCGCCACAGGGCCTATCAGGTTGCAAGAAAGGTCTTTGTGGAAGAGGGCTTTGTGGAGATAGAAACTCCCTTCCTTACCAAATCCACGCCGGAGGGTGCGAGGGACTTTTTGGTTCCTTCAAGGCTTCATCCGGGCAAGTTCTACGCCCTTCCCCAATCTCCCCAGCTTTTCAAACAGATCCTTATGGTGGCTGGCTTTGACAGGTACTTTCAAATAGTGAAATGCTTAAGGGATGAGGACCTAAGAGCAGACCGCCAGCCCGAGTTTACCCAAATAGACTTTGAGATGTCCTTTGTGGATGAAGAGGATGTGATGGCCTTCAGTGAAAGGCTAATAGCTACACTGTTTAAGGAGCTTTTAGGCATAGAGCTAAAAAGACCCTTTGATAGGATGCCTTACAGGGAGGCTATGGAGAGGTATGGGTCGGACAAGCCAGACAGGCGCTTTGGCTTGGAGCTTATAGACCTAACGGATATCTTTTCAAACACAGAGTTTAAAGTCTTTCGCCAAGCTATAGATAATGGTGGTGTGGTAAAGGCCATAAACTTTAAAGGTTCAAACCTTTCAAGGAAAGAGATTGATGAGCTTACCCAGTTTGTTCAAAGCCTTGGCGCCAAAGGCCTTGCATGGATAAAGGTGGAAGAAGACAAGCTAAACTCACCCATAGTAAAGTTCTTCTCCCAAGAGGAGACCCAAAAGCTTCTTGAAAGGGTTCAGGCTGAAGTGGGCGATGTTATCTTCTTCTCCGCAGACAAAAGGGAGATGGTCTATAAGGTCCTCGGAAGCCTAAGGCTACACATAGGCAAAAAATACAACCTTATAAACACAGAAAACTTTGATGTCTTTTGGGTGGTAGACTTCCCCCTTATGGAGTGGGATGAGGAAGAAAAGAGGTTTGTATCTTTGCACCACCCCTTTACCTCACCAAGGGAGGAGGACATTCCCCTTTTGAAAAAAGCCTTGGAAGTGGAAGACTTGGAAGAGAAGAAAAAACTTGTTCATTCGGTAAGAGCAAGGGCCTATGACCTTGTGATAAACGGCTATGAGGTGGGTGGTGGGTCCATAAGAATACACAGAAGGGAGGTTCAGGAGCTTGTCTTTAGGCTTCTTCAAATATCGGATATGGAGGCGAGGGAGAAGTTTGGCTTTCTTCTTGACGCTTTAAAGTATGGCGCACCACCTCACGGAGGCCTTGCCTTTGGCTTTGATAGGCTCTTGGCTATTATGAGAGGCCTTGATTCCATAAGGGATGTGATAGCCTTTCCAAAGACTCAAAAGGGCATATGTCCTTTGACGGGCGCGCCAGACTATGTGGACCCAAAGCAGTTAAAAGAGCTTCATGTAAAGGTGGTGGAGTGATGCACCTGCGCATAGGCACAAGGAAGAGCAAGCTTGCCCTATGGCAGGCAAACTTTGTAAAGGAAAAGCTGGAAGAGAGGGGCCACACTGTAGAGCTTGTCCTTATCACCACCACAGGGGACAAAATACTGGATGCACCTCTGGCAAAGATAGGTGGGAAGGGCCTTTTTGTAAAGGAGATAGAGGAAGCTCTGCTAAGAGGAAATATAGACTTGGCGGTGCATTCTTTGAAGGATGTGCCTATGGTCCTGCCAGAGGGCCTCACCTTGGGAGCCATAACGGAAAGAGAAAACCCCTTTGACGTGCTTTTATCAAAGAACGGCAAAAGCCTGGAAGAGCTTCCCATCGGTGCAAAGGTCGGCACCTCATCCCTCAGAAGGCAAGTGCAGATAAAAAGGAGAAGGCCAGACCTCAGGGTGGAGGTCCTTCGCGGAAATGTGGACACAAGGATAAGAAAGATGGAAGAGGGTCTTTATGATGCCATTGTGCTGGCCTATGCGGGTGTAAAGAGGATGGGTCTTGAGGGCAGAATAACTCAGATTTTGGGAGACTTTATACCAGCAGTGGGACAAGGTTCTCTTGCCATAGAGATAAGGGAAGGGGATGAAAGGGTAAGGTCCGCCATAGACTTCCTTGACCACAGGGAAAGCAGGCTAAGGGCAGAGTGCGAAAGGGCCTTTTTGAGGGAGTTGCACGGTGGCTGTCAGGTTCCCATAGGGGCCTACGCTTGGGTAGAAGGAAACACATTAAAGCTAAAGGCCTTCATCTCAGACCTTAAGGGAGAGAGATTCATAGAGGGCTATGAAGAAGGAAGGCCAGAAGAGGCACAAGAGATAGGAAAAAGGCTGGCCAAAAGGCTATTGGAAAGTGGTGGAGAGGAGATATTGAGGGATATATATCAAACCTGACCTAAAAGCTCTTTTTTATACACCTTCCATCTTGCTGGGTCAAGCTTTGTAGAACAGCCCAAAGAAGAAAGGTCATAGACCTTAAAGGCCTGTGGGTTATCGGGCGTGCTAACAAAGAAAAAGACCGTGCCCGTGGGCAAATGCTTGTTTTGCTCCTTCCAACCTTTTACCATATAAACAAGCTCGCGAAGTCTTTCCTTTATACCTTCAGCATCAAAGCTTTGAGTTTTTCCATCTTCCTCAAGAACCCATACACCATCTTTTATGCCCTCTATAATCTCCAAAACCCTATCTTCGGAAGGTATGCCATAAAACCTCATCCTATCTCTCCTTTATTTATAAGTTTTGCCACATCCTTGGCAAAGTATGTGATTATCATATCTGCGCCCGCGCGCTTTATGGACAAAAGGGTCTCTATCATCACCCTTTTCTCGTCTATCCATCCAAGCCTTCCCCCTGCCTTTATCATGGCATACTCACCGCTTACATTGTAAGCGCACACAGGAAGCAAGGTAGCCTCTTTTACCTTGGCTATTATATCCAAGTAGGCAAGGGCAGGCTTTACCATGATTATGTCCGCACCCTCTTGCACATCCAAAAGCACCTCCTTTAACGCCTCCCTTGAATTGGCTGGGTCCATCTGGTAGCTTCTTCTATCTCCAAAGGCAGGAGCAGACTCGGCAATATCTCTAAAAGGACCATAAAAGGCTGAAGCATACTTGGCCGAGTAAGCCATTATGGGTATGTTTTCAAAGCCAGAGGAATCAAGGGCTTCCCTTATGGCCTTAACCATACCATCCATCATGCCAGAGGGCGCCAGCATATCCGCTCCGTTCTTTGCATGGGATATGGCTTGTTTTTTCAGGTTTTCAAGGGTAAGGTCGTTATGCACATCTCCCTCACAAAGCACTCCACAATGGCCATGAGAAGTGTATTCACAAAAGCAAACATCGGTTATAACATACATATCCGGCACTTCCTTTTTTATAAGCCTCAAAGCCCTCTGTATTATCCCTTCATCACTCCAAGTGTCAGAGCCCACCTCATCCTTGTGTTCTGGTATGCCAAAGAGGATTATGGCTGGTATGCCAAGGTCTCTTACTTCTTTTACAGCATCCACCACCTTGTCAAGGCTATACCGGTAGACTCCCGGCATGCTTGGCACCTCTTCCACTATGCCCTCACCGTATCGCACAAAGATGGGGTAGATAAGGTCATCAAGGCTTAGCTTTGTTTCTCTCACAAGCCTTCTTATATTTTCATTCTTTCTTAGCCTTCTTGGCCTTAGCTTAGGAAATTCCATGAAATATAATATATACCACCAGATAGTATAAAATGCATTTGGAGCTTGAAAGGTTTGAAGGAAGTGGGGAAAGAAAGGTTGCTTTGATCTTTTCACCTATACACCTGTCTCAAAAAGAGGAACTTGAGAAAGTTTTTGGTACGATAAGAAAGGAACACAATGATGTAGAAATCGTTTGTCTTTCTTCCCTTGCTGGTGTAATCCTTGACGGAAGTATAAGGAAGGATGCGGTTGTGGGCTTTGTGCTTTCTGGAGTAAAGGAGGTGCTTGTAGTAAAAAGAGGAGAAATAGAAAAGGCTGCGTATAAGCTAAAAGAGTATGATGTGGGCTTTGCTCTTGCCTTTTCTGACTATGATAGCTCCCCACTGCTTGAAGAGCTCACAGAGCTTTTGGAGGATGTTAATATACCCATAGCGGGTGGCGTTGCCTCTGATGATTTTACTTTAAAGGATACATACCTGATATATGAAGGCTCTTTAGTAAAGGATGCTGTGCTTAGGCGATTATGTATATAAAGCCACCTTATAACAAAATAGTAAGGAGGTGGCAAAATGGAGATGATAGAGCTATCTAAGATAGTCTCAGATGAGAAGAAGGTTATTCAATACCTACAGCAAAAAGC
>Ga0209479_1000523_pt1 | contig 58359 bp, 54 predicted proteins | sample DewCreD2012metaG_2_FD_184112 | JGI IMG/M metagenome (GOLD analysis project Ga0209479, IMG submission 184112) | Hot spring sediment bacterial and archeal communities from British Columbia, Canada, to study Microbial Dark Matter (Phase II) - Dewar... ...
CGAAGGAGCGCCCAAACTCGTCTTCACCACTCGCAGCCCCAGAGTGAGCCCCCGCACCCGCTGACTCCGGTCGAATGCGAAATTTCCTTCCCCTCTGGTCAGCAGACAAGAGGGGAACATGCCCCCCTTTGGACGCCGCACCAAGGACATCGCCGATCCTCCTGCGGCGGCTTCCCGGACTGAGGAAAGCATATCGCCGCATCGCGGTTCCCTCTGGCTTGTTCAAAGCTTGTCGTGAGGAAACCCTTTTTTTCAAACGCCACAGGTGAAACGGTTACACGTTGCCATGACAACAGACAGCTTGTAGAATCCCGCTGGAAACGTGCCGTGGAACTCTATTGGACAGGTCAGCACGAGAGCTGTGGTGTCCCATCGGACACGCATGCGCGGAGCGAAGCAGGCGCTCATCCGGCTAGCCGTCTACGAGGGCCGAGCCGATCTGACGCGAGGGGGCAATCCCCTGAGGGATCACCTCCGACGGGCCCTCGACAGCATGCCCGAAGATCAGGCGCCCGCCTCAAGCCCGACCGAGAAAGGACTCGGGACGTCCCACCCCGAGCGCCACACAGAGGGGAAAGCGAATTGGGAACGGAGGCGAAGAAGCCGGCACCATTCGCCATTCCCTATTCGCCGAGCCAATAACACGCGCCAAGCCGTGAGGACACCACTGCCGGAATCCGACCCTCGTTGTTCGTGAGGACATGGACCATGGCTGAGATGGAAAGACGATACAAGCCCGCAGAGATTCTCCGCTCCTATAAGGTCATGCTGCGCTCCCCTCTGGAAGGAGCCCCTCTGCTCGTGGAAGGTCGGTTGAGCTTAAACCGACATCGGGAATACAGCGGTTATTACTACGGCGATCTGACCGATACCGAAGGTGAGAGCATCACCGTCAAAATCCCTTCCTCGATAGCCCGAAGCCTCATCGATGGCCAAATATACGTATTCCGTGGAACTTTGGACACGAGGACGTCTACCAAGGCCATAGAAGTCGAGCTCACCGTCAGCAGCGTCCTCGAAGAACGCCCTCCGAGGAGTGAGGAGGAATTTCGCGCTCTCGTAAGCCGCGTGAGCCGAAGGGATGTTCTGAGAGAACTGGAACGCAAACTTCAGCAGGGGAAGCCGCCAACCATCATTGTCCTCTACGGTCTGGGATCCATCGTGGATCGAGATGTTCAGGCGGCGCTAGGGGAGGCCCTCCGATACTTCGACCTGAGAGCAAAGTATGTCAACCTCAGCTCAACCGAGGCGCTGATCGCTGCGCTTCGAGAGGCCGATCGGGAAGGGGCAGATGCCATAGCCGTCGTGCGCGGAGGAGGAGAAGGCCTCCACTCCCTCAACCGCTTGGAGTTCCTTAAATGCTGCCAGACGCTTCAGACCCCGTTGATCTGCGCCGTAGGCCACGCCCGTGAGGAGGTCCTCCTTCGAGCTGTAGCAGACCAGGCCTTTATCTCCCCCACACAATTTGGCGAGAGACTTCGGGAAATGGCCCTTCAGGTGACGCACTGGAGATCGAGGGAGGAGGCGCTCCAACAAAAAGAACGCCTCCTGAGTGAAAAAGAACGCGAGCTGATTCAACGGGAGCGCCGGCTCGAAAGAGCTCAGAAGCTCCGACCTGTATGGACGTTCCTGATCCCCATCCTCGTCGCCATACTCCTGGCCTTCGTAGGATTCCTCCTCTTCCTCCGTCGCCATCCCCTCTGAAGCGAGCCCGCGTTTCCGACATGCGGATCATCCTGGTCTTCGAGACGAATGGGGAATGGAGGAGAAAGCACCATTCGTCGCTTCTCATCCGAAAGACTGAAATCCTCGCCAGCGCTTCTAGGACCATCGCGGTTTCGTCACCCGGCACGCGGCTCATCGCTTCATTGAAGTCCGCACCATTCGCTTGCTGATTCATCTGTCATTCCCCATTTCACCTCTTCCTGCGCCTGTGCTCCGTCTGGTCAACCAGCTTATAGCGCTGTCCTGGTCTCGGAGTAGGCGGCAAAGGCTCTCCTTGAGTGACCGTCCGTTCGCCTTCCCCCACTTCACCGCCTCGAGGGCCGACGATCCTGTATTGACCTGACTCGGGAGCCCTCTCTCCAGGCTTGTACAGCTTCTCCTTCCTTTACCATCTGCACCCCCCCTTTCGAAATAAGGCAGAGTCAAGCAAGCCGAAGCGCACCTCGGAGACCTCGCCCAAGCGGACGAGGGGGGCTGCCAGCAGCTGCCGTTTTTGTTATCATCCATTTCTGCTATGAAGCTCTCTGATTGGGCGCGCAAGCAAGGGATCAGCTACCTCACCGCCTGGCGGTGGTTCAAGGCGGGCAAGCTGCCCGTTCCCGCTCGGCAGCTTCCCACCGGCACCATCCTGGTCGAAGAGCCAAATCCGGAAGGCCGCACGGTGCTCTACGCGCGGGTCTCTTCCGCCTGCGGGCGGTTGTACGGGCGCCGGTCGGCCCGCCACCGGGCGAAGCGGGCGCTGGAGGCGATGGGATGCGGGTAACGCAGGCATTTCGCTTTGAGCTGGACCCAAACCGGGCCACCCGTGTGGCTCTGGCCAAGCACGTGGGGGCTGCCCGGTTTGCCTACAACTGGGGGCTTGCTCGGTGCCTTCAGGCGCTGGAGCAAGGCCAACTCATTCCCTCCGCGGCCGAGCTTCACAAGGAGTGGAATCGTTGGAAGCGGGAGCACGCCCCCTGGTGGGTGGAGGTGTCCAAATGCGCGCCGCAGGGGGCGCTTAGAGACCTGGAGCGCGCCTTTCGGGGCTGGCGGGCGAGGCGTGCTGGCAGGCCCAGATTCAAGAAGAAGAAGGTTCTGGACGACAACGCGGCTCGCTTTACCGGTTCCATCCGGGTGTTCCCACGTCATGTGCAGCTGCCCCGTGTCGGCAAGGTGCGCAGCAAGGAGAAGACGGACAAGCTCCTGGCACTGCTTGTGACGCGCAAGGCCCGCATCCTCTCGGCCACTGTCTCCCGAGAGGCCGACCGCTGGTATGTGAGCCTGACGTGCGAGGTGGAGCGACCCGATCCTCCAATTCGGGAAGGTGAGCCGGTGGGCGTGGACCTGGGCCTTGCGTCGTTCCTGGTGCTGTCCGACGGCACGCGGGTTGACGCGCCAAAGCCACTGGCAAGAGCACTACGCCTTTTGCGCCGCCGGTCGCGGCAGCTTTCCCGCAAGCAGAAGGAGTCGAGGAACCACGCCAGGGCGGCCCTGCGCTTGGCCCGGCTGCACCGCCGGGTACGCCACATCCGCCGGGACTTCTTGCACAAGGTCACCACGTGGCTGGCGAAAACCAAGCCGGTCATCGTGGTGGAGGACCTGGGCGTGCAGGGTCTTGGGCGGGGGACGCTTTCCCAGTCCGTGGCCGACGCTGGTTGGGGCGCCTTCCGGAGGATGCTGGAGTACAAGACCCAGTGGTACGGCTCACAGCTCATAGTGACGCCGCGGAATTTCCCGTCCACCCGGCGGTGTTCACGCTGTGGCACGGTGGGGCCTCGGCTTCCCATTTCCTGCCGGGTCTTCCGCTGTGCGGCGTGCGGGCTTGTGCTGGACCGGGACCTGAACGCGGCGCTGAACTTGCGGTTTTACGGACTGGCTGTCCTAAACAGCCCTACCGGGAGTTCCCCGGGAAGTGACGCCTGTGGAGACTCCTCTGGCGGCGGAACGGTCAATTGGCCGGTCTACGAGCCACGGGTCGAAGAAGCAGGAAGTGGCCGGTCATCTGCGTCGCCTTACAGGGTGAAATAGATGACCATGCGCCACGGAACGGCTCAACGAAGATGATGCGTTGGCTCTTCGACGCTTTGTCGAGCACCCAGAGGATGAAGTCCGGATAGAAACCGCGCTCCTCGAAGAAACCGATGCCTTTCCCCCGGCTCAGGTTGCGCAGCAAGAACACTTCCTTTCCGGCCAGCGAACCGTCTTTCTCGGCTTCCCAGTACACCTTCAAGTCCCGGACGAACGACAGTCGCACGAGCGGCTCCGGCCACAGGCGCTGCTCCTCATGCCGCATCGCTTCCACAAACGCCCGCAACCGCTCATCCGCGATGGTCATAAACGAGAGGACTCGATCATGCCGCTCGAAGACGCTCACGGCAACACCTCATCTGCGGAATCCTGTGAAATCTGTGGCCTCCGGCCAAACGTCCAAACCCCACCGCCGAGCCGCCCGCCACAGCTCGCGGTCGTAGGTCGCCAGGACGACCAGTTCCGCGACTTCCCGAGACCCCGGCTCCTCCACATACAGCTTGACCATGGCGCTGGCGTCCAGGTAGACGATCACCTGCGCTCCTCCACCAGCATCTCCGCCACGGTCTTCTTGCCTTTCACCCGGGCCACCGGCTTACGGGGCCTGAGCTTCCCCCGCCCGAGCACCACCCACCCCATCTGTGCCAGCATCTTCATCCGTTCCTCGACGGGCATCCCCTCTGGGATGAGGCGACCGATAGGCTTGCCCCGCTCGGCGATCTCCACCACCTCTCCCGCCTTCACCCGCCGCAGGTAGGCGCTCAGGTGCGTCCTGAACTCCCGAATGTTCACGCGTATCGCCATTGGAGGCCTCCTTTCGACATCTAAGCAACGGCACCGGACGACGCTTCACACGCCTCGGGCACCAGCCAGCGTGTGCGGCATTCGCTGATTGTTGGATGGAGAGAAATGGAGAGAAGCAGTACAACTTCAGTGTGGTATGCCAGCATTCAATCTTCATCGCCTCTTGTGAACCGTCGCGCCCCCTCGCCACGCAGCCGCGTCTTGACACTAGACACGCATTCTTTCTCGGCAGATGCTACAACTGAGGCTTGGTGAAGCCCCCATGCATACACAGCACGGCCGGCTCGGGGCTCCAGTACACACATGACCGCACGAGTGGAGCGAGTAGCTAAAGGGCACTCCATCGGTGGGCGGCACCTCTACCCAGTAAATTCCCCACCTGTCTTGCTCCAGCTTGAACAATGTGGTTTTCATCTTCTTCTTCATTTTTCCCTCCTTATCGGATAGTATGCCAGATCAAAGATCAAAACGCCAACGATCAAAACGGAGAGATAGAAAATTCAGACGCCATCGGCAACCTCCCTTCGACATCTAAGCAGCAGACCGATCCTGCCAGCCGGATTGGTCAAGACGTGTCTGAATCGCTTGGGTGATTTCTTGAGCCGACAAATGCTCCTGTCCTGAACCCTCTCGGTCCAGCATGACCAGCGCATACCGATACTGGCCCTGCAAGAGCCTCAGGAACTCGTGCGCCTCATGAAAAACGCCTGGATCGCGGCGCGGGTGCCTGAAGACATCGAACGTAATTCCAGCGCGGATGCCCAATGCGCCAGGGCGAGCCAGCAATCCTCGCAATGCCTGCTCCATGTCGGCATCGGCCACAAGGATGACAAGGTCCTTCATCAACCCAAAATCCCGCTGGCAAGTAAATCGCCCAAAGGAATTTGCTGTTGCCATTCCTTAAGGTTCGGATGCTGGTCACCGGCAACAATGTCGGTAGCCCCTTCTTTCGTCCGGGTAAAGCACAAGAGCTCCTCCGGCTTCGCCAGGTTCAATAGAACGGGTGAATGGGTCGCACAGAAAATCTGCCCGTCGTATACCGAGGAGAGCGACTGGTACACGGCCTCAAGAGCTTTCGGGTGAATGCCGTTTTCCGGTTCCTCAATGATGTAGATGCCCTTTTCCCCAGGGAGGTACGCAATCAGGGTGAGCGCAAACAGCCGCAGCGTGCCATCCGAAAGAAGCCAGGAGGGGAGCACCTTGCCGTCCTGGGTCTCCACGACCAGATACCGATAGCGGTCCTCTTCCCGCTCTTTGACACCGACCTTGCGAATCTCAGGAAGCACCGTGCGCAGATGCTCTATCCAGCGCTCCAGCATCTTGGGGTGTTTCGCCTCCAGGGTCTCCACCACCAGCGGCAAATTGGAACCATCTGGCTGAAAATCCCGTGGGGCGTCTGGAGGGCACGGCCAGCGCATCGCAAGACTGTTCAGTTGAAGGAAATGGATGCCCTCCCTGAGAACCCGACGAACCCACATGCTGACGGGAAACCGTTCTTCCTCTTCCGGAATCATGATCAGACCGGATCGCTCAAGACCGATAGCGAGCTGAAAATTCCAGCCCGTTGTTTCAGAACGGATGTACAATCGTCTTTCAGCCGCCCGAGACATTACCTTGCGAAATCCCGCTGGTGAACCGTGTGTTTGGGGGCCTTCCTCTTGCCCTTCTCCGCGCACAAGCCAGAGGTTCTCCACCGGAAGCGCAAGCGCTCCATCTTCGGTCGCGATTCGGAGCTCGTAGCGGGCGACCGTATACGAGGAGTCTTTGAGCCGCTCGCGGATGAGCTCTGGAATCTCAAGCTCAAGGGCAATCTCAAAACCGCCCTCATCCATTCGCCACGTGAGCTCCCGAAGCGAGCGCACCCGCTTTCGAAGGGCTTCCTGCAGGTTGCCCTTCAGCACATCCCGCACGAAAACGAGCACATCCAGGAAGGTGCTCTTCCCACTGGCATTCGGCCCGACAAGAATGTGGAAAGGACGCAACGTCTGCGATATGGAGTGCAGACATTTGTAGCGGAGCACTTCCATTTTACGCACGATCATCGCTCACACGCTCCTCGCCTTCACCAACCGGTCTTTCACCAATTGTACCACCGCCCGGTAGACCTCCAGGCGCTCTGTGGCCGGGCCATCGGTGAAATCTGTGGCCGCATCGGCTGCAGGTCAAAGCCCCGAGGACGCTATGGGTAGCGCGAGTATTCACTTGCGCACGCACGTAAGCCAAACGGGCACCGCACGTATGTGGTCGCAGGCACAACAGCACTATGGCACGCGCAACGACACTATTGCAGGTGCAATAGCGAGGCTGTTGCGAGCGCCATAGCTCCGTCCCGGCGCAGTACACAGAGAGCAACCATTCCCCCCTCCTCTCGCGCAGGGTGAATGCAGACGACTCTTATGGTCATGTCAATCTCCATCCTAGGGAAGTGCCTCCGGTCGTCCTGCGCCCGGGACCATTGGGATACGTCCTCGCTCCCGCCACGCCTTCACCCGTTCCCGGATGGCGGTGACCGGCTCCAGTGGGACGAATTCCTCCTTCCAGAAGCTCCATCTGGGGCCCGCGCGTGCGCGCCTTGAGATGGTAGCCCGCTGGGCGATGCCCTTCGACTAACACCGGCTGTCCTTCCTTGTCGTCCCAGTAGCGAGTGGGTTCTTCGAAGGGAGAGTTGACAATGGGGTTGTCCACCAGCAGGGACATGGCTACCTCGCCTGGGCGGGTGTCTTATGCCCGAGCGCCGTTCGGTCGAAATCGCTGTCAAAGCTCACAAGGACAAGCCCATACTTTTCAGCCGCCCGGTATGGATAGGCATCGTCAAAATCCAGCCGATACTGCTCCATGATTTTGACCACATCCGGCATGTCCTCGGGATTCAAACGGATCAGCGAGACGGCTCCATCCAGAAACGCATCCTGCAGGAACTGAACGAAGGCTTCCGGCTTGCCTAGCCGATTCAGCACGATGCCGATGGAGTGGAGAGAAAAGTCTGTGAGGCACAACTGGAGGTGCGGCCTAAAAAATCCCCCACGTCTTCGAAAAGGAACGCGTCGCTCACCCCTCCAGCAGTCTCTGCAGGAACGTATTCGTCTCCTGCGCCAACAGCTGGGATCGCTCCACCAAAAAGTCTACATAGCGGTTCACGTCCCACTGTTGATTCAAAAGGCGCTCATCGTTAGCAACGCGGGCGAAATCATCCGGAATCAGGTGGCGACGCAGATCGTCCTCCGAGATGGAGAATTGCTGGATGTAGTGCGAGGGCAGCTTGCCAGCCAGCTTATTCACGTTGGTGCGCTCGTTGAGCACCGTGATGTTCGCCAAAGCGTGGATCTCGTCGTCTCGGATACCCGCCCTCTTGAGGACGGACCGTGGGAAGATATGATGCCATTGGGGCTCAAACCCTGCGGTTATTGAGGCGTCGGTTTTGTCGTATCCGATACGGGTCTTATCCACCCAGTCTCGCGCCTCCTGGTGGGAGAGAACAAGGTAGAGCATCAGCCGCAAGAAACGCTGACCAGCTCGGTCGTAGCGGTTCAGAAATTCGTCTTCAGCAATCTCATCAGGCACTCGCAAGCGGTCCCTGAGACTTTTTAGGGCCTGTTCAAAATCACCTGCCTCGGTGATGGCGCGTACGTCTTCGTTGAGACTGGTGATAGCCGAGCCGCTGTATCGCCCGTCCCGGTTTGCGAGCAGAAACCAGTGGAAGGCCTTGGGGAATTTGTAATTTTTACTGCCTTTCCAGCGATGGTGCAGGACGAAAAGGGGAATCAGGCTGTTAGTGGAGGGGAGAAGGTCTGCGGACATGATGCCGTATTCGGCTAAGCGCTTCAGGACCTCTTCGATGGTTTCGCGGGACTGTCCCCAAACATCTTTCAGAGTCTCAGGGTTCCAAAAATCCTTGGGTACTTCGATGAGCCGGGCACGGCCCTTGCCGATGCCCGTCATAGTGCGGACGAAAACGCCAGCGTCCAGGTCCCAGCCTTTACTTTCCAGGTCGTTTCGGAACGGCAAATACTCTTTCCGAACCCAACCGGGATTGCGCACAGCAGCCAGCGCAAGCACCACATCCGCTTCTTTAACACGCGTTCCCTCCTGGTTCAGACGGGCAAAGATCTCGGCTACGTCCTCAACCTCGTGGTTGATTTTGATAATCGGGATATCTCGCTCTCGGATCTGCCAAAGGCGGTGGAGATGAGCGTGTACCTTCCCAAAAAGTTCCATCGCTCGAGTGGGGTCACTGCTGATACCTTTCACGATTTGTTGTGCTAATGGAGTCAAGTCCTCGACCTTTTCCTCACTAAGAACCAGACGGACGCTCATCCAGCGCGGGTCCTTGCGGCGAATGGGGTTAGGCAGGGCAAATTCAAGCTGCTCGTCACCCTCGTCAGGAAGGAGGTTCACCATCACGTCATAGCGTTCTAAAGCCTCGTTCCAGCTTTCGGCGTCTGCCCACCAATAAGGCTTCTGCCCTAAAAGCAAGCAAAGCGCCGTCGTGCGCTGTTGACCATCCACGATCCAGAGCGAAGCCTGCGTACCCTGAGCGGTCTTAGCCTCATGGTATTCGGAAGAGTCCCAAAGCAAGAAGGAGCCGATCGGATAATCGCGGTAAAGCGACTCGGCCAGCCGCTTGACTTGCTCCGAGTCCCAGACGAATTCTCGCTGAAACTCAGGAATATCCACATTCTTGCTCACCGCCTGTTTGACGATCTCACGCACCTTGAGCTGCTCAAGTGCCATAGGTCACGCCTCCAATTTCTGGATTGACCACCCGCACCACCTCATTCCCCAGAAAGTCAATCACCTTGGCGGCAATGCGTCGGTGCTCGCCAGGCTTGAAGGGAAACAAGACCGTGCCGCGCATTTGTCCGAACGCTTTGGGGTCGGTCTGCGCTAAGCGCGCGCTGAAGTTTCTCCCAGGCGTCGGGATCGCCAGGGAAGAACGCCTGGCAAATGTGAAAAGCCTTGCCGTCGTAGTCGGTGTCCAGGAACCAGGCAACTCGAACTGGAATCCAGAAGTAATGTTCGTAGCGTTAGATGCCCCCATATCCGGGCTCCGAAAACTCGTCATAATTGACTCTTCAAAGCTTACGCCCTATGACTTGCTCACACAATAGTCCTCTCCCCGCCAAAACCGAAGTAAGACACTTACGACCGCCCGACCCCCAACAGCAGCTTTATGTAGTCGTATTCATCGCTCCGCTCCATGAAGAGAATGTGCTTTTCCGCAAATTTGGACTTGTTCCATGTGCCGTCGGCATACCGCAGACGAAGTTCGTCAAAGGGCGTGGCGGAGATAATAAAGGCGTCCAATGAAACGCCGCTCCGTTTGCTTCTCTTTTCAATCTCTGCGGCTAAGGCCGGCAACCGTTCCCACAAGCGCGCCTTCTCGTCGTGGATGTAGGCCTTGGCGTGCAACATGCCGTGCGGTTCGACGAAGATGATGCGCTGGGACTCACCATCCAACACCCAGAGGATAAAATCCGGATAGAAGCCGCGCTCTTCGAAGAAACCGATGCCTTTACCCCGGCTTAGATTACGCAGCAAAAAGAACCCCTTTCCGGCGAGAGAACGGTCTTTTTCGGCGTCCCAGTACGCCTTAAGGTCGCGCACGAACCGGGCCTCGCTTTCTCTGAGTGCTGGGGGAATGGTCTTGAGGATGTCCACATTTTCCACCAACAGGGGCAGGTACAGGTGACGGTCAAAAGCAATCCGTGGCAGCTTGTGGTTCTCTTCCTTGCGCAAACGTTCTTCCTCCTTGAGGAGCTCCTGAATGGCCTTGATGAGTTCCTCTTCGGAACGCCGCACCTGCACCAAGTAAGCCGGGCGACCTTTACCGAGGTGGTCACGGTTAAAGCCCAGATTGGGATCGTTCTCGTCCAACCTTTGATATTCCATGTTCTCAGTCTCCCAACGCTCCCTGCGCCGCCGGTAAAAAGCGTCCATGTATTTGCAGAGGATGGCGGTTACGGCTTCTTGCAAGCGCCGGCAGTCGGCAAAGGTTTGGGGACGGACGGTTGACTCATCCGCGATGAGGGTGTAGTTGATCCTGCGCATGAACTGGCGCGGGGTCTCGGGATGGAGGATCAGGTTACGCCAACCCTTGCGCGCTTTGTAATCCAGAAGATCGAGATAGACCTGCTCCCAATCCACAAGCGCCAGGCTTTCATCCGGTATGTGACGCTCGGCACCGGCTTGAACAGTGGCCGTGCGCAGTCCGAGGGCTGTGCTTTCCATCGCCTGCACTTTAACCGAAAGGTCTACCCGCACGCGAATGTCTTCGTCTTCTTCTCCATCCTCTCCCAGGATAAGCAGCGCCTGCTCACGAAAGGACCTGTCCTCCGGCACGCGAGGTACCACCAGTTGCTGCTGGATTGCCGGTTCGTTGATCCAGGTAAACAGCGGCAATTCAATGACAGGTTCGGTGTCCACGCCCTCGCGCTCCAGGTATTCGCGGAATTGGGCCATGTAGTTAGCCCGCACGGCGAAGATGTTCAGGGTTTCCAGGATTTTGATGTGCTTAGGATGCTCGTCCCCCAGCGCGGTGCTCCGCTTCAGGCTCATCCCCTTCCCCTTCAGACGCACGCCGCGGCCGAAGAGCTGGATGATGAGTGAACCTTCCTTCTTGCCGATGTTGAGCAGCCCCATGTTGGACACACGCCAGGAGTTCCAGCCTTCCATGAATTTCCTGGCACCGATCAACACGTGAATGCGCGAGCCTGGCCGGTTGATGTCGTCAAAAAGCGAGCCCCGAATGGCTTCCTCTTCCAGGACGATCTCCGGAGCCTGCGCTTCGACCAGTTTCTTGAAGTCCGAGGTGTCGCCGATGTAGATCACGCCGAAGTAGTCGTCCGCGCCGGCAGCTTTTAGACCGATTTCGCCCTGACTGCCGCGAATGTCGGCCAGGTGCAAGCCCCCGCCGGCCTGCGTATGAAACACGCGCTGGAGAATGTCGGCGTAGAGCGCCTTGGGCGTTTCCCTCAGTTCGGCCAGATACTTGAAGCGTTCCAGGAACACATCCGAACCATCGGGCGCAACGAGGCCGCTTTTGCCCGCCAGCAGGTCCTTAATGGTTGTCACAGCCCAACGGCGGTCCTGCAACACTCTGTGGAGAAACCGTACCACGGTGAGCACGTCGCTGCGCTTCTGTTTGTCCTCCGTATAAACAGCATTGACTGTACTCCCTACGAAAACCCAAAGCGGTTTTTCCAGGTTGTAGGGGCGCAATTCTTCGCCGTGTTCTTCATAGAGGCGCAATTGCTCGTAGAAGGAAAGCAGGTTGCCCAAAAGCAAAACGTTGGTCTGCTCTTCGTTCGTATCATCCCGCAGGTTGAGAATGCGGAAGTCCTTACCGAAGCCGTCGCCGTAGAAGTAGCGGTAGGAGTAATCGAAGACGATAGCCTTGCCGTATTCCTTGGTCAATTCGTCATCTCCAGCGGCTGAAAGCGCCTGCCCGAAGGTGGCGGAGTACTCAAAGGTAAAACCGATTTTACCCAGGGCGTCGCGGTAGCTACGCCAAGCCTGACCTCCCGCGCCCTTGTGCCCTTCGTCCACGAAGATCAGGTTGCGTCCCTCGAAAGCCTCTACCGGCACGCTAACACCGCCGCCGCGCTTCTCCTCCACCAGTTTGGTGATCTCGATGACCTGCACTTCGTTGGGCGTGCGGAAAAGCCCGCTCTGGTTCAGATCAAAGCGCCTGGCCGGGATGCCCGACAGTTCCAGTTCCCGCAGGTGCTGCTCCGAAAGCCCTTCGTTGGGCGTGATAAGCAAGATGTTGTCCAGCGGCTCCCGGTTGTAGTGCAGAAACTGGTAGTAATTCAGGTGCAGAATGAGCGTCTTGCCGCTGCCGGTGGCCATCCAGTAGGCCAGTTTGGTCAGATCGTCCTCGGTGAAGGGGTCGTCTTTCGGCTCCCCGGGCAATCTGCGGGCGTTGCACTCGGCGACAAACGCGTTCAGGTCGGCTAGCAACTGGGCTTTGTGGTTGAAAAGGCGGTCGAGAACAACCTCGGTGTAGAGCGCGGCCAAGTGCTGGAAGTAGCGAAGCCGAATGGGCTCCGGCCGGTGGCGGTTGATGCGCTCCAGGTGGTGGCGGATGTTCTCGTCGTAGCGGGCCAGGTCCTCTTCGGGAATCTTGACCTTGCTGCCCCGGGCTAGCAGGTGGTGGTAGAGATGGCTATACCCGTCGGACGCGTAGCCCTCGTCCACATCTTTACAGTCCTCCAGCAAGTCCTTGTTGCTCTCATAGCCGAACAGGCTGTTGAGCCAGGCCAGGAGAATCAGACGGTGTTCCAGCTTGGTGTATTGCTGGATGCTGCTTCGGCTTCCCTGGGGTACCGAGCTTTTTCGGCGTGGCATCATGGCTCCTCCGGGGGAACAAGCGGTTCAAGCAGCCGGATGAGGGTGGGTACCTCTTCCAGCACAATCTGCCATATCCGCACCAGATCGAGGTGGAAATAGTCGTGAGCAATGCGGTGGCGAAGGGCGACGATGTCTCGCCACGGGATTTCGGGGTGAGCCGCTTTCATCTCATCGGAGACCTTCCGCGCTGCCTCACCGATGTTCTCCAGCGCCTTGGCGATGGCGTGCTGGTGAAGGGAGCTCTGCTGGAATTCCTCCCACGTGAGTCCCTTGCTGAAGTTCTGCGCTTCGCGGGCAGCGATCAGCATGTCCAGCAGGTAGGCTTCATCGCGCCACATAGATCCTCTCCAGATGGCTCAGAATGTGCTTACGACGGATGTAGTTTTTGCTTTGCTCCACCAACCGTCGTTCCACCAGGTCCACCTTGCGCCCGAAAATGGCTTCCAGTTCCTGGATCATCTGAAGCCAATCCTGAAAAGTCCAGCGGGCTCCGGGTTCAAATACCACCAACACATCCACATCACTCTCGGGTCCAAAGTCTGCCCGAAGGGCGGAGCCGAAAATAGAAAGTTCCTGGATCCGCCAGCGCCGACAAAAAGCTTCTAGCGCCTGCTTTGAGAAGTGGATCTGAAGAGGCATGGTCAACCCTCCTCCCCGAACAACCGTGCCTTGAAGATGCCATCCAGCGACCGCGCGCCAGGAATGAACGAATCGCTGTTGACGAAGATTTCATCGGCGCCCTCGGTCATCTTCTGCTCGGCCACGAAGGCCGCGTCGCGCCGGTAATTCTTTTCCGACCAATCCTTCGTCTCCCGCCAGATGACGGCCACCCGGCGGCCGTCACGCGTCGTGCCGCGATGCACCAGGTAGCGCCGATCGCCGTCGTAGTGTACCTCTCGCTTCTCTACGTCCAGGCCGATGAGATAGGCGAAGGTTTCGGGCAGGTCCACGGGCTGCTCGCGGGTTTCGCCGTCGCGGTGGATGCGCAACTTGTAGCAGAAGGGCGTCTGCAGCTTCTCCACGTCCAGGAAGGTCTCGCTCTTTTTGCTTTCCCAGCGAAGCATGTAGTGCAGCAGGTACTCGTCGCCGAAGAGGGCCAGCGCCCTCCAGCCGCTTTCTTCGTCGAACGTGATGTTGTTCAGCGCGTCCTCGTAGGACTCCAGACGGATGACCTTGATAACGCGCGGCCCGCGCTCAAACTCCTCTTGGGTAGCTATGCGCTCGGGTTTGCCGTCCTTCCACTCCGGCGTGAAGATGACCTTCTTGATGCGTGGCAGAAGCACGGTGTCGAAGTAGTCGGCCATCTCCACCAGGATGAACTTGCGCCGCCCGCCGTCCTCGCGGTTGAGGTTGATGACCGCATGAGCGGTAGTGCCAGAGCCGGCGAAGTAGTCAAGGACAACTGCATCATTCTCCAAACCACTAGAAAAAATGGCATCTTCGACTGTATGAATTGATTTTGGGTAAGGAAAGGGGTTGTGCCGCCCTATAATGTCTGCAAGGTAATTCGCTCCAAATGTTCCGGCATTATACCTTGGGTCTATCCAGTTACTAAAAAGCGCAGGTGTCCTCTCATGCGCCTCAATAAGCTGGTAGATAGTCAGATTCTCTGAGCATACAAGTTTTTTCGCAGAGATTAGCGAAAGTCCTGATTCATAGGACCGGCGCCAGACCCTTTCCTCCCCTTTTGCTCCAACAGGATATACGCGGATGTAGCCTTCTTCGGTTGGACCTGTCGGATATTGACTGCCGATGGCAGGAGGGGGTTCCGCACCGACAACCTCTTTGGTTCTTGGATCGACAAGTATTGCATAGAAGCTGTTTGGTCTCGCGCGGCGGAAGTTGCTCTCAGCGGTACCGCTTCTCTTAAATGGACGATACTCTACAGTCTCGCTAATGATTCTTCCTCGGAGGGTGCGGTCTGAACCTACAGGCACACACGCAAGCATGTATTCGTGAGTGGCTGCCAGTGTTTTCGCTTTCCCTCCTTGGGGGTGATGATTAACGACAATCATCTCTCTGCGAAGAGAACCGAAGTGCTTATCAATCAGTTCACACAAATCGACCATTTCAAAGTCATCAATGGCAATAAATATAACAAAATCATCCCCGAGCAACTGCATTGACTTGGTAAGGCGATTTTCCATTAAGCTAAGCCAAGAGGAACGGAGATATTCGTTTTTGTACAAAATTTCCGAATCACCTGTGTTATACGGCGGGTCAATGTAGATGCACTCAACTCGCTCGCGGTACTTTTCCCGGAGCAGATTCAGCGCCTGCCAGTTTTCGGAATGGACCAGCAGGCCGTCGGTCATCTCGTCCAGGTTGTCAAAGCTTGCCAGCAAGCGGTCGGTGAAGTCCTGAGGAAAGTGGCGTGTGTCCAGCGGTAGCGTGGGGTGCGCTTTGAGGAATTCAACGCGCCCTTTTATGGTCTTCAGGTTGCCAGACCACAGGTTCTCGGGTAGCTCATGGATGTGGAATAGCTCTCGCCACTCCTGCCACTGGGCCTTGTTTTGGGCAATCTCCCGGTAAAGGTCTTCCGCAATATTCCCCACGGTGATGCACCAGAAAGTCTCGGTGACGAATTTCTTCTTCTCCCAGAGCGCCTTCTGGAAGTCTTCGATCTGGGCCAGGAAGTCAATGATGTGGTTGCCGATGCGCTTGATGAGGCGCATGAGCTGGAACCAGCCCTCGGCCAAGTCCTCGCCGGCGGCTTCCAGTTCGTCCAGGTTGAGCACCTCGTTCTTGAGGTAGAAGTCCAGCTCGCGGGAAAGAAAGCCGCGCAGGTCCTTGTGGATGAAGAAATCGCGCGTGTTGCGGGCGGTGTACTGGCGCAGGTGGTGTTCCAGCCAAGAGACGGGGTTGCCTTGGGCGTCCCTGCGGCGCTCGGCGGTCAGCGCGGCCAGCGCATCGGAGTTGCCCCGGAGTTTGCTCGGAATAGACTGAAGGGCTTCCTCAATGATTTTATCCTGCTGGTTCCTATCGCCATAGGTTTTCTTTTCTTGCTCACTGAGCGGTCGGTAATGGAAGGGGACGGTCAGGGTGCGCGCTTCAGCATCCCAAGCGATCCCGTCCAGCACGGGGATGAAGAAGCGCTTTTCGCCCTTGACGTTGTTCACCTCCACATCGGCGGCCTGAAGTTTGAAATGCACGGTCACGCCGCCCGGCGCTTTCCAGGTGTAATCGGTGAAGTACTCGGCGGTCTTGACGTAGTACTGGTCGTGGTTGGCCCAGTAGAGATAGACTTCCTCGCCATTGTAGGGGATGGCGTAGCGCTCCTTTTTGGAGTAACGACGCTTGGAGATGAAATCGCCGTCCTGCCAGTAACGGCTGAAGAAGGTGTAGAGGTGGTTGTACACTGCGGCTTCCAACGCTTCGGCAGGTTCGGCGTGTGCCGCTTTGGCGCGGGCTTCGAGGTACTCGCGACCGACCCTGGTGTTGCGGTACCGCTCGGCCAGGTTGCCTTCGGCATCAATGGCGTCCTCGCCCAGGGTTTCCAGCACCTTCTGTCGTGTCTCTTCCAGCGCTCTTTGCGCTTCCGCTTGTTCGGCCAGCGTGCCCTTCTGCAACTCCTCCCGAATGGCTTTGGGAAGGTCCTCATTCAACCACTTTTCAATGACCCGCCGCTTATAGTTCAGGATGCGATAGATACCGAAGTCCAGGTCGGCAAGATCAAACTGGAAGAGCTCACGAAGCAGGTTTTGAAATTTCTCTTGCGCTGTCATCGTCATTCCTCCTTTGCCTTGACAAGCGCTTCGAAGTCGCTGGGGTATTTAATGCCGTAGGTCGGCGGCGCGTCGGGGAACCGTTTGCGGATGAGGGCGCGGGCTTGCTTCAGCTGGCAGCGGGTCTTGCTGCCGTATTCTCGGGGCAGGTCCTGCCACCGGGCGCCGGTCTTCAGCATCCACAGGATGCCCTCCAAGGTCTGGCGGTCATCGGCCCGCCGCCTTCCCCGAGGCTTCGGAGGCGGAAGGAGGGGGGCGATGCGGACCCACTGCTCATCGGTCAGCATCCTCTCCACGGCTGACACCTCCCCTCTGCTGTCTCAGCCCCAGTGTAGGTCAGCGGTCGAGCACCTGTCCACATTTCGGGATGAGTTCCAGGAAGCACCGAGCCACCGCATGCCCATTCTGTTCCGGATGCCGTGTCATGAATCATTCTCCTCATGCCATTCAAAGGGGACGGCATAGTCGTTCAAAAGCCTTTCGATCTCGCCGCGCTTCTGCCCAAGCGTTCCCTTCTTGTCTTTCACGATGAGCTGCACCGTCAAGTTCTGTCCCTGGAGGGTCTCTAACAGCTTGCGCAAGGGATAGAGATTCTGTCCCCCTCCGGTGACGTGAAGCACTAAGGCACCGGGGTGCACCGAAGGCGGTTCTGGTTCAGGTCCAGGTGTGGGAACAGGCACCAGGATTAGATCGGAGCGCCCCAGGATGTCTTCGGGCACCTCCTGAGTGAACCGCTGATCCCCGACCTGGACCGCAAACTGCCCTTCTTTCACGCCCTCGCGGATCGCCCCAGCAATCGCCTCTTTGGGTTCCACCAGCATGGGCTGATCGGGCGAGCCGGTGAGAACGGTCTGGACTTCGGCAAGCGAGACAGAGCGCTCTCCAAGCTTGAAGGTCTCAGCCAGATAGGCAGGACTCAGCCGTTCCATCAGCACGCCTTTTTCCTGCAAAGCGACCGCGACCATCTCTGAGAGCGTCTTGCCATCCCGCTTGAGGGTGACCCGCAGTTCCTCAACCCCTTCGGCGGCGGGGCGGAAAAGGTGTTGATACGTGCCGAACAGCAAGCCGTGGATCTCGTCCTCCTTCTCTGCGAGGAGCCGTCTGACCTCCTCTTGATCATCCCTGTCCAGTTCTCGGAACGTCTGGCTTCGGTGAAGACTGTGCAATGCCAGATACCGCCGCGCGGCGACCCGCAGTTGCCCCTCTTTGCCCCGCTCGGGAACCAAAAAAACAAGCAAATTCCGCTGAGTCACTCGACCGACGACCCGCTTCATCCACTCCCGGACTTGTTCCCCTTCCCCCAAGCTCCAGGGAAGCACCACGAGCGTGGCCCTGGATGGCTCGCCCACCGCCTCTTCATTTGCCGGCGCAACCAGTACCTGCAATCCGCTTTTGCCTTGACCGGCGATCCGGGCCAGATTCTCTCGCAGACTCTCCTCCACTTGCTCTTCGGAAACCCCCTGCTCAAAATCTAGGATCACCTTGTTCAGGTTGGGTCGGGCGGTGAAGAAATAGCGGCGGTCGCGATAACGCAGGTACCAAAGCTCGGTTCGCAGGCGGCCCAGTACTTCACTCACCTGCGCCGGGTTCAGGTTCGGTCGCAAGAGAGCCACCCGTACTTCTTCTTCGGTGCATCCGACAAGTTCTGTGCCCGCAGAGACGCTGTAGAGCAACGCGCAGCTCGCAGCGCCCTCAGCCAAGCGCTCCCGAACATAGTCGCCGCCTAAAGCCCGATCAATCTCGCGAGCGCGCGTAACGAGGTCTCCCGTAACGATGGCATCAAAGCCCCCGTCCAGAAGCCGCACTACCTCGGCGCGGATGTGCCGATCCCCGAGGTCAATGTGATGGGGCTGGATGAGATAGGCTGAGCCAGGACGCTGGTTCCACAGCCTTCGCAGCACCAGCGCCAGAAGCCGCAAGGCGCCCCGCGTGCGCTGGAACTGCGGATGCGGACCCCACCGTTGATACAGCAAGTCAATCAATTCGGGATGGAACGGATAGGCGTGCCGCATGCGCTCCCGATACTGCGGGCTGCGCAACGACTCGGGGAAGAAGCGCGCATACTCCTCGTAATACTTGGTGAACTCATCCAGCACACGCTTGACAACTCGCTCATCCCCTGCATTGCGAAAGAGCCGACGCCGAAGCACCCCAAAAACCTCATCCTGCGTCACCGGCGTCTCAATGAGTTCGGTGCGGCCGATGACCTTGCGGACGCTCTGAAACATCTCCTCGGCTTGCGCCTGGTCTTCCGCCGGCACCTCCAGCGAAGAAGCCGGTAGCGAAAGCACAAGCACCGATCGCGGGACTTCGCTTACCGTTGCTGTCAGTTCTCGGAGGAAAGCGATCGTCTGCGCCGAGAGATTCGTATCCCCGACGCGAACGGCTCGCGCCTTGGCCAGATAGTGCATGACCTCGTCCATAAGGATGAGCGCCGGCTGGGCCTGGCGGAGCAGCTCGGAAAGCGCAGCTTGCCCCGGTGCGGTTCGCGTTTCGTCAGCCCGGCGCAGGATTTCAAACAGCGGTTTGCCTCCGAGCCGGTACGCCAGTTCGCCCCAGAGGGTGGAAATCCTCAGCCCTTCGGCTTCTCGCCCGTGCGGGTCCAGCGCCACGCCGTCAAGCACCGCTACTCGAACCTCCCGCGGCAGATTCCGCACATTCAGGCGCTCGCACAAGCGTTGCCCCGCATCTGTTGGCTCCACCGCTTCTGGATTGCGAACGAGGTGATAAAGCGCTACCATGGTGTGCGTCTTGCCGCCGCCGAAGGGCGTCTCCAGACGCAGGACCGAAGCCCCTCGCCCGGGCTGTCCCAAAAGCCGCGCCAGCACCCCTTCAAGGACATTCTCGAGAGCGCGGGTCATAAAGGTCTTGGCAAAGAAGCGTTCCGGATCAGTGTAGTCCCGGTCGGCTGTCCCGGCCTCCACCGCGTGAAGGCTAGCAGCAAACATGGCCGGGTCCATGTCTCGGGCGAAGACATCCGGGTGCGGTTCGCACACTTCCCATACACGCTTGCTCATAACGACGCTCCTTATTCAAAAAGTTTCAACTGCTTCTTCCCTTCGACGACAGCCTGCGCTTCGCGCACCAGCGTCGCCCCCGCCGGAAGCATCTGCCCCAGGGTTGTGGCCTCGTCATGGAGCGATGGATGCGGACTCTCTACCTCATAAAGCGCCTGCGCGACGCGCCAGAAACGGTGGTCCTTGTCCTGGTATCCGCCCGCTGACAGAAACTGCACCAGCCCTTCCCGCTCCCCGCGCCGCCAGAAGAAGAGCGCCACATGCAGGGCGTCAATGAGCGAGAGCCTTTGCCACTGAGCCTCCTCCATGGCGCGTTGGATAGGGCGCGCCATCGCCTCGTCCCGCAGGCGCTCCAAAAAGTCAGGTAAGGAAACCGTCAACGCCTTTTGAACTTTCTTGCGGCGGATGAGCCGATAATCGCGTTCCAGCTCATCCAGCTCGGCACCGAGCGACTTGGCCATCTTGTTCGCTTCGTCAAACTCAAGCATGTTGCCGCCGTAGGCCCAGCGCCACAGAACATAGAAGCGGGTCGGGGCGTCCACCAGGCCCAAATCCCGCCCCAACCGCTCCAGGGCAAAGTCGGCCGCAAGCGTCCGCACCTCCGTAAGAAGGTCGCCCACGCTCACCTCGGTGCCGTCCGGCTTCATCACCTTCTGATAGCGGCCGAAGACGCCCACCGCCGGACCAATGGCGGCGATGAAGAAGTCCGCGCCCCGCAGCCCCTGGTCCCAGAACTCTCCAAGGCGCTGCCGCACCGTGGCGTGCAGGTCCCCCTGCACCTGGTGGTACCAGCCTGTGCCGGCGTTCTCGGGGCGGCGCCGGCAAGCCATCAAGATCGTGCTCCGTACCGCGCCCTTGCCCCGCTGATGGGTGGAGGCTTCCATCTCGGTGTGCACGGGCCAGGAGGCGGTGGGATACAGCCCCGCGTCCAGCAGGCTCTGGATGAGGCGCTCCCAGGCGCCGATGGAGCTGTGGGTGAACATCACCACGGCCATCCCCTCGGGCTTGAGCACGCGGTGGATTTCTTCAAAGGAGGCCTGCATCAGCCGCTGGTAGTGGCGCTGAGCGATCTCCTCGCCCTTCTTGCCGCCGCCAAAGCGGGCGGGGTTCTCCACGGCTTCCTCGTCCTTGGGCACAAGCTCCGTAGCGAACGCTTCGGGGTAGAGGTCGCCCACGGTGCGCCGGAGCCACACGTAGAAAAAGTCCGAAAGGTCCGCGTACGGCACATTGTCGACGTAAGGCGGGTCAACCACCACCGCGTCAAAGGTCTTGTCGGGAAAGGGGAGCGCGGCGGCGGAGCCGAGGTGGACAACGCCACTTTGTGGGATGAGGCTTTCGCGGGTGAGGTAACGCACAAGTCCATCTAAGGCAGCATCCCAGCCGCTCCCTGCTTGGCCCTGCAACGGGTTGGTCTCCGCATAGTCCCAAACCATGTGCAAGTGATGACCAGAAAATGTGCGCCGAATACTTTCCCCACCTGACCACCAACTTGTAAGAATTGACTGACCACGATTCCCTACAAAATCCACCCCGAACCCCAAATACGTCGCCACGGCTTTGGCGAACTCGGCGTCGCCGGTTTGGGCCAGGATTTCGCGGTGCGCCGCCCGCACCCACTTACCGAAGGTCACCAGCGCCAAGAGCTGGCGGGGGTTGAAGAGGTGCCTCCATTTTTTGATCCCATACAGTATAAGCTGGCTGCCTGCGGCACGATGCGTCTCTTTTGGGGGCGATGGCTCCTCAGGCACCCAGGGTAGGCCGTAGGGCCAGGGCGATGGCGTCTGGAGCAGGTGCTTCAGGGCTTTTTCGGCTTCCTGGAAGGCGGCCAGGTCGGCTTCGCTTGCCAGGCGGTAATTGCGCCCCCGGCCTTTGCCCCGCGTGGTGACCACTGCCACCAGGCGATGCCCCATGCGCCCGGCCTGGGCTTCGGCTTTCACATACTTGTCTTTGACAGCCGTGCCGCAGAGGAGACACGCGGCGTTGCCGCGGGAAACCGTGCCCTCAGAAGGATCAAAGTCGATGGCCTTCCCTTCCACGATGGCGAAGTCCACCAGCCTGGCTTCGCGGTTCGGGATGGGCTTGAGGGCGACCTTTTTGTTGGGTTTGCGCGCCAGCCAGAACTGGCGGAAGAGGGGAATTTCGGCGCCGCAGGCAGGATTCGGGCAGCGGATCGTGCGGCTCCAGATGTAGGCGATAGGCGTCTCGCCATTGAGCGCAGGATAAAAGCCTGCCAGCTCCTTCCGCGCCTGCTCCAGCACCCATTTGCCCCAACGTTCCACCGCCTCCACCAGACGGTGCCCGTAGCGCTGGGGGTACTCGATGGTGGCTTTGAGAATGAGGTAAGCAACCGGGTTGTATTCCACGGCATAGGCTTCGCACCCCAGGCGCAGGGCCTCCAGGGGGATGCTTCCGCCGCCGGCGAAGGAGTCCAACACTTTGGGCGGCGCGTTGGGAAACCGTTTGCGGATGAGGGTGCGGGCCTGCTCCAGGAGATAGCGCCCGCCAGGGTCGCCGTCGTGCACCTCCCACCGGCAGAGCTGGGCGACGAACTCGGGCGAGACCTCGTCTTCGTCAGTGAGCAAGGCTCCCAGCACGACAGCCCGGGCAACCACCAGTGGTTTCCGCGCCCACCACACGTGGAGCGTGGAGATGTGCCCGTGGCGGATGGCTCTCTCGCGCCGGGCTTCTTTGGAGAGCTCCTTGAGGGGTAAGGCGGTTTCAATCAGGAACCGCTTCCCTACTCCCGTCGTCCTCATAGTGGTTACCCTCCATGACAACGCCTCTGATGGTTCGCTCACACGCGCAAATAATTGCGCGCGAGCGATAGGAAATCGCACGTGAGCGATTAATCGCTCGAAAGTCCATATCGCACTCCCTTCGTGGTTCCACCCAGGCGTTTGAGCATTCCTGCCCTCTCCAGTCGTTTCAAAAGCCTGTATGCTTGCATAGAACTTGTCCGGCACAATTCTGCCACTTCCTTGCGACTGATAGAACCATGCGCCTGCACGTATTGCAGGATCATCTGCTCTTGCTGGAGCGGCTCAAAGCCGCGCCGGCGTACGTAGTCCGCTGGGCGACCCAGTCGGCGGTAAATTGCCGCAGAGAGATGGTAGGTGCGCCCCTTGCGCTCGCCCCGGGCTTCGAGGAGTCCCGACTCCACCAGCCGTTCCAGCACGGCCCGGGCCTCGGCTTCGGATTTTTGGATGAGAGCAGCAACGCGGGTCGTGTTCACGCTGCGTTCATGCCACAGCGTGTTGAGCACGAGCAGTTCATCCAGTCCCAACAGGCGTCCTGACTGGCTCTCTTCCACGACCAAGCGCACAAATTCCAGATTCGTCTTCCCACCGGGAAGCACGAGCACCACATCGGTGGGAGTGCTTCGCTCGTAAGAAGGAGCGGGGCGGCCGTTGCGCAGTTGCTCGGTGAAGATGATGTCAATGCCGCGTCCGGTGCGCTCCACAATGCCCGCCCGCTTGAACGCATCCGCCAGGAGCGGATTACGGGGTTTCGGTGGCGTGACCAGGATGTTGCCGAGATGCACGCCCTCGGGGAATCCGCCGGGATTGGAGATCTCGATGCGGTCGTCGTGCCATTGAATGTGCACTGCGCCCAGGCGAGTGTAATCGCGGTGGATAAGGGCATTGGCGAGGGCTTCCCGAAAGGCCCGCTCGGAGTATTCCGGCACACCGACTCGCAAAAGCCCGACCATCAGTTCTTCCTCCCGGTAGCGTGCACGGAAGCGTTGCAGCACTTCCTCCATGACCCGCAGAAGCGGGTAGCGGAAGAACTCGTTGACCTGAACCTCCTGCCCCTGCAACACCTGGAAGGCGACTTCGTGCGTGGGCAGGAGGCGACGCAAGGCTTCCTCCTTCCCGAAGAGCAAAAGCCCCAGGACACGGATGCGGGTGACTTCGTGATTGGCCTCGACGGCGCCCAGGGCTTTCGCCAGTTCCTGGTCAGAAAGGCGCAGGAGCGTGTCATCGCCCTGGCCGCGGCTTTCCCGAATGAAGCGGCGAAAGCGCTCAAACTCCAGCGGGTCGAGATCTTCCCATTGAGCCTCTTCTACGACCAGGGCGGAGTAGTCCAAAAGACCGCGGGTGGAAAGGAGAGACTGGATATCGTGGAAGTGCATGGGAATGCATTCGGGCTTGCCTCGTCCGCCCATCGCCCGGCGGAGATAGAGGCCGCCGGAGGTTCCCACCGGCGTGCGCACGGGCGGAACTTCAATGGCGATAACTTCCACGCCTTCAGGTTGCAGGGGCACGATAGAGACGCGCACGGTCAGAGATGGGCGGGTGCGATTGGCGATGAGCGCCTGTAAGCGCTCCGGGTCGGTTCGATTCCCGTGCCGGGGGCGGGCCCCTGTGATGCGCCCGTCGTCCTCCACGCCGATGAGAATCCAGCCGCTCTCGGAGCCAGGGCGGTTGGCCATGCAGACCACGGCTTCCACGAGCTCGCGATCCGACAGGGAGCGTTGGGCCTCGCCCTTGAATTCCACATCCATCGTTTCGCCACGCTCGATGAGCTGCCGCAAGTGCTTAGGAGTCATGTAGCTGCTTCCCTCCAGCTATTGAGACGTTTGTCATCGAACCGAACGTGCTCAGCCCTCTCAATAAGCGCCTAAGACATCTCGATATCTCCTCGGATGCTGATGGATGAGGTGCTGCCTTCTCTTCCCCGAATGCATCATCCAACAAATGACCCGTTTTTTGCCGAGACCGATTCATTTCCCGGGAGATTGATGCATTTCTGTGGCAGGTTCATAACGTGCCCCGCGCCCTCTTCCCACCTGGCGGAAGAAGCCGTGCTCTACAAAACGCTGGAGGAGTCGTAAAGCTTGTATTCGCGAGAGAGCCAGGGCTCGGCGAACGTCTTCGTTGGTAAGAAACCCCTTCTCCCGCAAGATCGGCTCAAGGGCGAGGAACTCTGGGGGTGGTTCAAGAGGCGTTCTGGAAGGTTCGGCGAGGACTTCGTAGACGCGCCCCCTGGGCCGAGTAAGCCGAACGATGCCCCGACGCATGAGGTCTTTGATGTCGCGCGAAGCCGTGTATATGTCCACACCGACGAGTTTTTGATAGGCACGGCTCGTAAAGCGGCCACCATGTTCGTAGGCATACGCCAGAAGGCGTATCTGGTTGCGGCTCAGGTTCTGTCCCTCAAATCGTTTGAGCCAGTGCAGTGTCTCCGGGCGAAAGACGGGCATGCTCCACAGCGTCACAACAAACCGTCCGCCTTCGAGACGGAACTCCGGCGGCTTCAGCCATTCGCGCTCCATGACCTCAAACATGCGTGGGATACCTTCGCCCAATTCTCGCATGTAGCCAAACTCGGTAAGCACACGCACCAGGCGGGGATTGCGCGAGGCGTGGATTCGTTCCCGTCGGAGTAACCGCTCAATCGTCACAGGCTCCACCAACTCTCCCGGGCTCCAGATTTCCAGTCGGTCATCAAAGAGATGTACCTCAATACCTATCCCCGTCAGCGCATAATCTCGATGCGCGACCGCATTGACGATGGCTTCCTGCCAGGCAAATTCCGGGCAGGCAAGCTTCTCCTCGAAAAACAGGTCCACCAGATGCTGTCGCTCAGGCAGATGTTCACGGATTTTCTCGTACGCTTCGCTCAGGAGACAAACCAGCGGTTTACCCTCGATGCGGAGGCGTTTTTCAATGTTTAGGTCTGCTCCGGTTTTTCGGTCCGTGCCACGCCAGCGGATGAATTCAATCCCACAGCGCGGATGCCACCGTAGGGGATCCTTACCGAAGAGCAGGAGCGCTGCAAGGGTAAGGCGCAGTTGACCGTTGACCCTCTCTGCCAAGCGATACTGCTCCAGCACCTCTTCCGGTGCCAGATCAAGACCCGCCTTTTCCGCTAGCTTCTGAACGAGAGCGAGGTCCAGATCGCCGAGAGTAGCTTCCGTAATGAACTGCTGCTCAAAAACCCGCTGGCGACGGGTGTTCTTGAGGGCCTCAATGTCTCTTGCTGGGAACGGGAGATTCTGGTCGCCGACGCGCAAAAGATACCGCCCATCGGTGAGCTGATGAAGCTGCACGCTCCAGTCTACCTGGAAAATCCATACGCGCTGCCCCTGCAGCGTAATCTCATAAGCCTGGAAACGGAGAGGGGGACGGATGGAATCGTTCACCTGTTGCTGGGCTCTTTGGAAATCGAACCTGGAAGGGACACCGGAAACCGTCCCGTCGTCTTCAATGCCGAGCACGACGGTGCCGCCATCGGCGTTGGCCATCGCCGCCAGCGCCTCGGCTACATCCTTCAACACCTCTTTGAACGGGCGCGGCCGCACAGCGCCGCTGGAACGGTCATAGCAGCTTTTTCGCTCCAGGAATTGTCCTTCGGCTTTCTCCCTGAGCCATTCCCAGTTGCTCATGCCCTTTGTTGCCCCTGTTTCCAATCCTCGATCACCACCTTCACAATGCCCGTGACGGGCTCGGCGCGAAGGCGAGCAGCAGGATTTTGAATGGTGTGCAGGATTGGCTCGGCGGAGGAGGCGTTCTCCACGACATAAAGCCAGTAGGCGTCCTGCAAGCGTTCGGCCATCTGCCATTCGTGAGGAGTAAGCTCCAACGTGCCCGTGGTGGCGAAGGCTTTGACCTCGATGTAGCGCACCTCGCCGCCGCCTTCCGAGCGGATGTCGTAGCCCAGATACTCTCGGGAGACATCCACCGGCTTGCGCCCCTGCTCTCGCTCGTAGCGCAGGGCAAGTTCCATCCCGATCTGCTCGATGCGGCGGCGGGCTTCGGGGTCGGCAACCTCGCCAGGCGCCTCTGCCGCTGTCGGCTTTGCACAGACCAGAAAGATGGCCTCCAGTTGCGGTTCCAGCAGCGTTAGGACGCTCTCCTGTTGGAGGGCTTCCAGACGCTCCTTGCTCTCGCGCGTCAAGCGCTTGAGGTTCTCCTCCTCCTGCTGGATGGCCGCCCGCATGTCCTCGCCCTGCTCGGCGCGGCGGTGATAGTCGAAGAGCTTCGCGTTGGATTCCTGGATGAGGTAGTCGTAGGAGCGCTTGAGCCATTCTTCCTTGATGCGGCATTCCCGCTCCCGGCGTTTGGCGGTTTCTTCTTTGAGCCGCTCCAGGGAATCCATCACGGTCTGTTTGGCCATGCTCTCTCGTTCCTCCAGTTTTTGGAGCAGGTGCTCCGGAGGAGACACCGCAACCGGCCAGGGTTCCAGGTCCCAGAGCATTCGGGGATCTACTTCCTGCCATATGTCCTGGTCGGCGTTCCAAAAGAGGGCGATAAGGCGCTCTAAGGCAGACCGTCCCTGGCCATCCTGCACGGCAGCGCGGAAGAGCCAGAGCGCGCCTTCCTCGCCGCGGGGGTGGGCGAAGATGCCCAGAACCGGTCGGGACTTCTGGAGAAAGTGATCGACCAGGGCTTCCAGCACTGGATGTCCGGGGGCAAAGAACTCGGCTCCGGCCTCCCGGGCAATGGAGCGTTCAAAGGCGATGCGGACACCTCGCGCGAACGACTCTTCAGGTAAATCGTGCTGGCGTAAGAAAGTGCGGGAGAGGGTAATGCGGAAGACGCCCCGCTTTCGAGCATCAGGCTCGCAGGTGCCGCCAATCAGCGGGAGGACCAGCCGAGTGAACCGCTCCACATCCCAGGGGACGAGGCGCTTCTGGCGCGAGTCGCGGTCGCCCGCCAGGACAGAGGACAGGTCAATGTGATGCTGTGCCAGGGCACTCTCCTCCAGAGCGCGGCGGTATTCCTTGAGGCGCTGTTCCAAGTTAACCTCGATGAGGCTTTCCACCTCGGTGGTATCGCCCCGTAGGATCGCCTTCATGATGAGCTCCTCCAGCCGCACGCCTTCCATAAGCTCGCCGATGACATCGTAGACACTGTCGCCCAGCCGCTCGCGCATCCGCTCCAGTTTCTCCAGCAGGCGCTCCAGCACCAGTCCTTCGCGGGTTTCGGGGTAGAGTATGTTGAACACGTAGCAATCCCGTTTCTGCCCGTAGCGGTGGATGCGCCCCATCCGTTGCTCCAGACGGTTGGGGTTCCACGGCAGGTCGAAGTTGACCATCAAGCGAGCAAATTGAAGGTTGAGGCCCTCGCCCGCCGCATCGGTGCCAATGAGAATCTGCACCTGGTCGCGGAAACGACGCTCTGCGTCAATGCGCTCCGCGAGGCTCATATCGCCGTGAATGATGGCGACGGGGAACCCCCACTCCTGTTCAATTTTGCGCTGCAAAGCCAGCAGCGTGTCTTTGAACTCGGTGAAGATGAGGAGCTTTTCTTCGGGGTGGTGGCGGAGGCGTTCTTCCACTACTTGACGCAGTTCGTGGACTTTGGCTTCCTCGCCGGCCCGCTCCGCTTCCTGGGCAAGACGAATCAACTCTTCGAGCTCCTGGATTTCGTCTCTGAGCTCCTCCGGCGTGGTGGCGGCAGTAACCCCTTCGAGTCTCTCCTGGAAGCTTTCCCACTCCCGAGCCGCTTGCTCGGAGAGGTCCTCGAAGGTTTCCTCATCCAGCACAGGAAGCGCATCTTCCTCTTCCAGACGTCGCTCCCATTCCTGAAGGAGACGGCGCAGTTTCTCGCGTCGGCGCCGCAGCGACTCCCGCACGGCAAAGAGGCTGGAGGAGAGCCGCCGCTGAAGAACAGTCAACGCCAGGGCCACATTCCGGCTGCGGCGGTCGGTGCGGTTGGAAACGGCTCCATACCAGCGGCGGACATAAGCGGTCACGGCATCGTACACCCTCCGCTCAGCATCGGTGAGGGCAACCCCGAGCGTGCGGACTTCCCGCCTCTTGAAAAGCTTGTTGCCTGCTAGATCGGTCACCTGTTCTTTAGAGCGGCGAAGCACAAACGGGAGCCCATTGCCCCGAGCCGATTCCTTGAGATGCTCCGCCCGCGCAAACAACCGGGGCTGAAGGAGGTCGAGCAGAAGAAAATACGCCTCGTCATCGCCCTTGTGCGGCGTGGCGGTCAAGAACAACAGATGGTTGCACTGGCCCGAGAGCGCTTTGCCCAGGTGATAGCGCTTGGTCTTCTCAACTTTCCTCCCGTAACGTTTGGCCGAGAGCTTGTGGGCTTCGTCCACGATGACCAGGTCCCAGAAGATCTGACTCAGGCGTTCGCGCACCTCCTCCTGGCGGGCAAAGTCAAGGGAGACGAGAACTTGCGGGTTGCGTTCAAAGAAGTCAGAAGCGAACACGTTGCGGAAGAGATCGCGGTTCAGGATGGTGAAGCCCTCCCGGAACCATTCCTGCATTTCCCGCTGCCACTGATCGAGCAAATGCGCGGGGACAACGATGAGGGACCTGCGAACCAGCCCTCGCGCTTTGAGTTCCTTGATCACTAGCCCCGCCATGATCGTCTTGCCCAGGCCCGGATCATCGGCGAGCAGAAACCGCACCCGTGGCTGCGGGAGGATATAGCGATAAACAGCTTCCACCTGATGGGGCAAAAGGTCCACCTGGGTGACGCTGACGGCATAATGGGGATCAAAGGTGTAGGCCAGGCGCATCCGCAAGGCGTCGGCAAAGGCGAGGCACTGCTCTCGCGGCAGGAGTTTCTCCGGTCGCGAGAAACTTTCCACCAGTGTGGGAAGGACCTCCAAGCGCTCGGCAAGCTCCTCAGGAGCGAAGAGGAATTCCCGCGCCTCGCGCGTGTCGGCAAAGATCAGCCCCACCACATAGCGCTCTCCCCGCTCAAAGAAGCGATACACCTCAGCTTCTCGATTCTCCGGGCGAAGGAGAATCCGTTGACCAGCTCTCAGCATGGCGCTCTCCTCCTGTGCTGAATCAGATCAGCGGCTGAAATGAAACGCCTGGCATCATAGTCCGCTTTCACAGATTCGTGCGGATCTTCTGCGACGATCTGTGCGATCTGCGGCTCAGATCGTCTGTGAAATCTGCAGCTCGGATTGGTGGAATCCGTGGCTCCCTTTCCGAGGCATCCGTGTCCCTCCGTGGTGAATCTCATCGGCCACAGATGGCACAGATTCGCGCGCATCTTCTCTGAAAATCTGTGAAATCTGTGGCTCAGATCGGTGGACTCTGCGGCGTTCTCCTCACCCGAGCCCGATGATCTCATTGAACAGGTCCGTGTCAAACGGCACCCCCTCGCGCGCGCACGCCCGCTTGACATCCTCCACCAGGTCCGCGAGCCCATAGTTGGCCGCTCCCACGTGCAGCTGTTGCACCCGCCGTACAATCCGCTCCAGCCGTCGCTTCCGCGCTCCCCGACTCTCCGGACGCGCCGCCGCCGCGATCTCCCGCACGAAGTACGCGAAGCTGTTGATCCGCTCCGGCGCTCGCTCCGCCACCGCCGCCATCACCGCCTCCACGTGCTCTAGCCCATATTGCTCAATCCCGTTCTCCCGATACGCTCGCGTGTCGGCCGCCGTCCACGCATTCCCCGTCAGCTGGGTGTAGATCTCTTTCACTTTGCGCAAATGAGGCGAGTCATCGTCATCCGCCTTTTGATGATGATGTTTTATTTCAAAGTCATCATCATCATATTTCTTGTGGCTCATTGTGAGCTGGCTCATATTGAGCTGGCTCATTGTGAGCTGGCTCTCTGTGAGCTGGCTCGTCGAGAGCTGGCTCTCTGTGAGCTGGCTCATATTGAGCTGGCTCATTGTGAGCTGGCTGCTCTCCGCCTCGCCGAGAACCCCAGGGATCACCGGCATGAGGTAGGTCCCACGATCCCGCCCCCCATACCGCACCGCGACTTTGCGCACAAGCCCACGCCGTATCAGAAGCTCCAAATGCCGCTTCACGCTCGCTAAGCTTTGATTACACCGATACTTCAATACATCCAGGCTCACATGGCACATCCGCCTTTGGAACCCCAACGTCAGCCGAAGAAGCTGCACGTAAAGGGCTTGCGCCGCTACAGGAAGCGTCGGCAAGACCTCGTCAAAGACGACTTGCGGGATCCGCGTGTGCTCGATCGATCGCCAATTTATAGAAAGACTTTCGTCAAGCTGGCTCATCGAGAGCTGGCTCTCTGTGAGCTGGCTCATATTGAGCTGGCTCATATTGAGCTGGCTCTCTGTGAGCTGGCTCATATTGAGCTGGCTCATTGAGCTAGCTCTTTTTGAGCTAGCTCTTTTTGAGCCGGCAGACGCCGTCGCCCCACCCGCTCGCACGGAGGCCGCCGTCATGTCCTCTCCCGAAGACTCCGGCAGCTTCCCCCTCAGCCGCCGCATGATCTGCTTGACCGCCGCCGACTCCTCATCCGTGATCCGAAGATCCGGAATCTCATAAGGCTTTCGCGACCTTGATCGCTTTTCGCTCGACACGGTTGATGATCTCCTCCGCCAAGCTTTGATAGTCCAGGTGTCCCCGACTCCCATGCGCATACTCGACGATCGTCTGCCGAGCCGCCGACGCCTCGGCCAACGTCGCCGTATGCCGAATCACCGTCCGCAACGCGAAGGTCTCGAACATCTCCTGAACCTTCTGCAGCACATCCCGATGAATGTTCACATGCGGCCGATGCAACGTCGCTAACGCGTACACCACCAGATGCGGATTCGTCTCCTCCATGACGTCCTCCACAATCGACATCAGCCGCTTCAACGCCTCATAGGCAAACCAATTCGTCTGAATGCAGATGATCACATGCGTCGCCGCGCAAAAGGCGTTGATCGTCGCAATCCCCAACGACGGCGGGCAATCCACCACGATGTAGTCGAACTCCTCCCGAATCTGCGAGAGCGCCCGCTGCAGCCGCGTCTCCCGATTGATCGTCGAAATCAACTTGATATCCGCCTCGGCCAGCGCAATATGCCCCGGTATGAGGTGCAAATTCGGCGAAACGGGAATGATGATCCCTTCTATGTCAGGCGACTTGTTCACCAACAGGGCATACGAGCTCGACATCTCATCCGATGGCGGATCCACCCCGAGATGATTTGTCGCGTTCGCCTGCGCGTCTAAATCCACCAGAAGAACCCGCCGCCCCATCCGCGCCAGACACGCTGCGAGATTCACGGCCGTCGTCGTTTTGCCCACGCCTCCTTTTTGATTGGCGATACCGATTGTCGCGCGCATACGACCCCTCCCGGAGTTTGTCTAAGTCCTTCACACGAACGAGCTTGCGCCGCCGATCGAGGGGATCGGGCCAGCTCACCAGCTCCCCTCGCTTCACCATCTGCCAGATCTTGCGCCGCGATACCCCCAAATATTCGGCCGCTTCTCCAAGCGGAAGAACCTTCACCATAACGACTCCCTCACCAAAACGTTTCGATGCGTTATTATATGTGATTTCGTGTTTCAGTCAACCACATGTTTCGCCCGCTCCAGACAATCCCATGGACAGAAGTGAGGGCAGGGAAGGGAAGCGAACGAACCGCGCTCCCTCTCGTGGCGACCGTGAATCCTCCAGCCCCTTACCTACGGGAGCCAAATGAAAGCATTGCGCAATTCTTCCGCGGATACGTTCTCTAAAAGCGCCCGAGTCCGGTGTAGGAGGTCTTTGAAATCAACCTGATTGGAGACCACAATCCCGAAATGCTCGACGTGATTCTCAAAAGCCCAGCGAGCGAGAGCGACGAAGTTAAATGAGAAAATGGCCCGACCTTGAGCGATGGCGTATTGGAATTCCCCGCATGCCGACTTCGTGAGCGCTGATGACGTCGTACCCGGCCGCTCGAAGAACGCGCGCCAGCAGATCGGTTATATCTTCGTCAAGGTATAGCTTCGCTCCCGCCATGGCTCACCAACCGTCGCTTCCAACTGAAACGCGATCGTATTCCGCTGGAGCCACTGTTCGATCTCTTCCCGATGATCGTAGTAGTAGGAGAGGGCATCGTACACCTGAGCGTAGGTCAGGTGCGGATACAACGCGATGATCTCATCCACGGATTTCCCCATCTTCACAAAGCCGATGATGAGACGCACCGCAATGCGCGTCCCCCGAATAACCGGCTCGCCACCGCAAACCGCCGGGTTCTTCTCCACGTGCGGATGTTCGATCGGTTGAGCCAACATCACGCTCCTCCCGGCCGCAGTATAGCAAGAAACGGTAGGGAATGTCACCACACCGATTCCCCCTGCCGGATTGAGCGGGTTTCTCCCCTGCCGGGCGGTAGCGACCGCACTCCTCTGACTCCCCTCCTAACCCCCCCCTCCAACCGTCGGGGCAGGGAATCCCCCTGCCCCCAAACCCTCACACTTCTCCCCCTACGAGTCCTAATCCCTTGCTGGAATTTCCAAATTCCAAAAAAGGAGGATTCGGACATGGAGAAGACGATGATTGAAAAGCCCCTTGCGACGCGGGAGCTTCGCACGGCACTACGGGGACTCCCAATGCCCTCGCCCGAGGGCGTGATCGCCCTCACTCCGTCGGCGCCATCCCCGACGACGATCCAGCTCCTTCAAGAACGGCTCGCGCGGCTCTGGGAACGCGTTGAGAAAGAGAAACCCAATGGCGAAAGGCCCGAGCCAAGGGTCGCCACCGAGCGCGTACGCTTCTTCCTCGACTGAGCCATGATGCCGACGCGCCTGATTGTGACCGAGCGAACCCTGGAGGCGGCCCTTCGCATGCTCCGAGGTGCCGAAGCCATCTTCGGAGACATCGGCCTCAATCGCCACCGGGACGGCACCGAATGGCTGCTCCGCCGCGTGCGCCCGATCACCACCTGGGCCGGACGAGAGCCCGGTGTCATCCTCACCCTCTCGCCTGTGCTCCGAAGCCTGGCTTCGGTTCCGACGGCCGTCCTCGTGCTTCCCCGAGATGGTCCGCCCACGGCTCAGGTCGTCCACCCCGACGGCCGTCGCGAACCCCTCGCCTGGCGCCTGATCGCCCCCGGATTGCCGGAAGTCCTCGCCGCCGAGGCCCCTATGGAACCCACAGTGCACGACGTGCCCGAGGTCCTCGATCCGCGCTGGTCCCGTATCGTCGGCGCCTTGGGCGAGCCCGGATGGTACCGCCTTCGCCAGCTCCACTATGCGCTGATCGGCTGCGGGCGCACGGGCTCGCTGCTGGCCCATTCTCTGGTCCGTACCGGTGCCCGACGACTCACGCTCGTGGACCCGGACTTCCTCCAGAGGCATAACCTTGACGGCGATGGGATGCTCCCCGAAGCTATTGGCCGGCCGAAAGTCCATGCCTTGGCCGAGAGCCTGCGCGCCATCAACCCCGCCGTAGAGCTCCACCCGCTTGCGCATTCGGTCACAGAGGCCGAAATCCTCCCCATCCTCAAATCGGCCGATGTGCTCATCTGCGCCACCGATCATGACGGCGCTCGGTGGGCCTGCGGCCTGCTGGCCGCACTCTATCTCAAGCCCTTGCTGGACATCGGCACAGGCATCTCCAACGCGGAGGGGACCGAACGGATGGGGGCCGATGTTCGTTGGATCGTGCCCGGCGAATGCTGCCTCCTCTGCCTGGGCGGCCTGGCCCGACCCGAACACCTCGCTCCTGTGCGCGAGAGCCTCGCCCGGGAGGACGTCCATCGCCGCGACCGCCACTGGCGAGATGAACGCCGCGGCAGCCTCCGCTCCTTGAACCAAGTCGCCACAGGCCTCGCCTTGCGGATGCTGGAGGATTACCTCACCGCCCACCTGCCGCACAGCCTCTGGCTGCGACTGACCTACACCGGCCCCATCCCCGAAATCCGAAACCCATCCCCAAACCGTCCTGAGAGGGCTCGCCGTACCCGTTGCTTCTGTTCCCTCACCGGCGGCGGGGATCAGGTCCTCCAGAGCCTTCATATAGGAGTCCCACTAGAGCCCCCTCAAATCTCACACTCGCACGAGTCGCACGCTAATTAAAGGGTAGAGCACGATACGGTGAGAGGAGGAGACACTTATGAAGCATGACAACACGCCAATCCGACCTCGGAGGCGTCGGCAGCCGAAAGTGCTGCTCGCCATTGACACACAAAACATGTGCCATCCCAACATCCGGATCAACTACGCCCGACTCCGCGAGTTCTGTCAAACGCAGGGCGAGCTCGTAGCCAGCATCGCCTTCGTGACCGATTCGCCAGAGACGCTCAACTTCCAACTTTGGCTCCATCACAACGGTTACACGGTCGAGCCAATTCGTCCGCGAAGTAACGGTCACGGCCAGCTCAAAGGCAATGCCGACATCGCCATGGCCTTCTGGCTCGGGACCGCCATCGAGCGCTATCGGCTCAAGCGCGGCGATATCCTCGTCCTGTGCAGCGGCGATGCCGATTTCGTCCCCATCATTGAACGGCTTCGAGCGCGGGGCATCGTCACGCTGCTTTTTGCCTATAGAGCTTCCGCAGCTCCGCAGTTGCAGGTTATATCCGATCGGTTCTATCCCCTCGAGGATATCCCCGAGTTCTATCGGGAACGGGAAGCGGCTGCTTGACATGAATACTTATTCGGTAATAATCTGCACTCCGCCGAACAACTTGAGGGGGGCATCAATGGCGTGGTTCCAGGAAGCCCAAAAGACCGCATTCCGCAAGGCCCTTCAGCGTTTCATCCAGCACAACGATGAAGATGCGAAGAATGAGATCAGTGAGATCTTCGAGCAGGCCCGCCAGCAGATGGAGCGCTTCGCTCAAGGGCGTTATCGCCTTCCCCAAGAGGACGCTCAAGACATCGTCGGTGGGGCCCTCTTGAACGCCATCAGCGACCAAGCCTTGCAATGGTTGTGGGAGAACTATGGAGACCAGGCCGATCCCGATATCTATCTGCGAATGCAGCTGGGAAACGCCGTCTCGAAGCAGCAGCCTTCAGGCTGTTTATCCCTCGAGGAACTCTCGGAGCAAGGAGGTAAGATTCCCGCCCCTTCCCTGGAAGACAGCGTTCTCAAGCGCCTTGACCGAAAGATATTCTGGCAAACGATTCAAAAGTGCCTGAACAACGGCTTGGATTTTCAAATCCTTTGGCTTCGCTACCGGTGGGATTTTGACCTTCGCCGAATCGCAGAACTGTTGTGCATCAGCCATGAGAACGCCCGTCAGCGCTCCCATTACGCCATCACGAAATTGGCCCAATGCCTCGAACTCCTCGACTTCGTTCGAGGGGGGTGAGAGCGAAAATGACCACGAGGAGATGACACCATGATCGAACGAGATTTTCTGACCGAGGAGGAAGTACTGGCCCTGCTATGGGCCATGGGTCGGCCGCGCCCTTCGGAGGCGCCTACCCTGGAGGCGATGCCTCCGGAGACCCGGTGGCCTCAAAAGTGGTCGTTTCCGGAGAGAGACTTGGAGATCGCAATGCACAAATCCGAGGCCGGAATCGAGACGATTCTCTCCGGTGGCGACTCATGGCGCGGCGCCCTTGTGCACTGCCGATGGGAGTGGTTCGATGCCACGCAGCCGGAGCGGAAGGTGGAGGAGTCGCTCACAGCCCTCGCGCTCGTGCCGGAGGAACAAGACCCGTGGGGGCGCTATAGCGTGCGCATCATGCTGCCCGAGGATGTTGCCAGCTGTCCTGCCGTCGGCCACATCGTGCCCCGGTATGCCGATCCGAAGAGCTTCCTCGATGCCTGGCGCGCCGCAAGGGTGAGGCCTACCGTTGAGGAACTCCAGAAGTGGATTCAAGCGCATCAAGACGAATTCCCTCCACGCCACCGCGATCGGTGGCTCGAGCTGCCGCAGGAGTTGTGAGAAGGCTCGGCTGGTGAGCGAACCCGTTTCGGAGTTCGCCCGAAGCCTCACCCGCCTGAGCCTAAGGGAGGCAGACCATGAGCCCTTGGATGGAAGCCTTGAAGCAGGCGATTCGGGAAAAATGCTTCGCTAAAGCACTGGACCTGGCCTTGTCGGACGAAGGGCCTGAGGAGGTGGAGTTCTCGCAAGCCCGCTCCCTCCTCTTCGCCGAAGGGCGCGTGCTCTCCGCTATCGCCATGGCCCTGCGAGAGGAGCCGACCCGCCTCACCACGTGGTGGGAGAAGGTGAGGGAAGGAGAGGCGCTGCCCTTCTTCCTGCGTGCCTGCAGGTATTTTGAGGGCTCTTTCCGTTGCTACTGCCCTCTTTGTCGAGGAGCGGAAGGGGAGCACACTCTGCGCGCCCTCCGCTGGGCGCTGGCCGTCGCCCTCGCCTGCGTCGCAAGCAGGGAGGGGAATCCCGAAGACCGCCTCTCTCAAGCGGCGGAATGGCTCCGGCAGGCCGCCGCCTTGCTCAACCCTGAGGCCGAGCCTCCTTCCGTCTCCCCCTCTTGGACCGTTAGGGACCCACTCCTGGACGTCCTTCTCCAGCTCCAACACCAACGTCCGCACTGGCTCCTGAACCCCATCTGGGACCTTCTCAAATACTTCCGCACGGGGCAGTGGGCCGAGGAGGGCTTCCGCTCCCGCACCACCACCTTCCCCATGGTCGCTCCTGGCGGCGACGGCGTCCTGGCCAAACTGCGGCTCACGCGGACCTCGGCCCCCTTCGCCGAACTCTACCCCGACCCGCGCCTGCTCCTGGTGGTTCGCTGGGACGAAGCCTTCAACACCCAATTGGAGCGGGCGTGGAAGTTCGTGCGCGGCGAGACTTCTCCCTCCCAAGCCGTCCGCTGGAGCCTGGAGCGCTACAAGAGCGAACGCCTGCTCTGGCTCGGCCTTCCGCTCAGCGGTCCCTCCGTCGGCGCCGCCCTCGGCGTCGGATTGAAGTGCTTGCTGGACGAGAGCATCCCGCCTCCCGATGCCGATTGCGCCCTCACTGGCGCCTTGGAAGAGGGCGGCCGCCTTGGCTCGGTAGGAGGCTATGATGCCAAGACTCTCCGCATGGACCGTTACGCACGCCTGCGCCTTGTGGTGCCGCAGGTGGACGGGGAACGCGCCTGCGCCGCCCTGCCCGATTGGAGCGACCGCCTCCAGCCCGCCTCGACCCTTGAGGAGGCTTTGCCTCATGCCACCCGCCAGACCGAAGCCGTCAAGCAGTATCTGGAGGCTTTGATCGAACGCCTGGACCGAGGCGTCTGGTATCGCCGCGGCCAATTGCTCGGCGTGCGCCGAACCTTCACCCCCCTGCGGGTGCTGGTCTACCAGCCAGCTCCGGAGAGGCCCCCGCGTGAGAAGCCGTCCGAGGAAAAGGAGCGCCTCAAGCCCACGGACCTCTTCGCCGAGGTTCAGGCCAGCTTCTACGAACTCACCGAACAGCGGGAGCGACGCGAAGAAGTGCGCTGGCAGGACTTCACCCGACGCTTGGAGAACGAGAAGCGGGCTGTGCTCATCGGCGCCCCGGGCAGCGGCAAGACCTTCGGCACCCGTTTCTTCATCCTGACCCTCGCCGAGCGCGCGCTTCAACACCTGGAGCAGGGCAAGCCGCTGGACGAACTTCAGGCACCGTTCTGGGTCACCGCCCGTCAACTGGCCGACGCCCGTTCCGCCGAAAGCGCCCTGCTCGACGGCGCCTCGCCCGAAGCGACCGAATGGCTCCGCGACGCTTTGCAGAGTGGACGGGCCGTCATCGTGGTGGATGCGCTGGACGAACTGCCCGAGGCGAGAGAGCGCGACTTTCGCAACCGCTCCATCGAGCTGGATGCCTTTCCGGGCACGGTGCTCGTCACCTGTCGCACCTTGCAGTGGAACGACCGGCGCGATTGGCTCGGTTGGAAGCGTCGCCCGGACCATCCCGCCGAACTCGCCCCGCTGAACCCCAGGGAGCAGCGCGCCATCGCCCGCCGCTTCTTCGAGGACGACCCCCCGGCCGCCCAGACGCTGGAGCGGACGCTCAGCCGCAATTTCGCCCTGCGCCACGCCTGTCAGACTCCCCTCATGCTCACCTTCGTCTGCCTGCTCCATAGCGAAGCGGCCCTGCGCAAGGACACGACCTACGCCGAACTCTACGTGCAGGTTCTCCGCAAACTCCTCGCCGGCCAATGGCGCAACGTGCAAGTCAACATCGCGCCGAGCCGGGTGCGAGAAGCCCAGGTGCTACAGGCGTTGGATGCCATCGCCTGGAACCTGTTCCGCGACGCGCCCCATCGAAACCTGTTTACTCTCGACATGTGGCAGAAGGCGGCCCCGGCGTCTTTCCCTCAACCCGAGCAACTGTTAGAACAACTGGAGCAAGTCGGGCTTGTCATCCCCGCCGGTTACGATCGTCGAGATGACCCGCAGTGGAGCTTTGCCCATCGTTCGCTGCTGGAGTTCTTCGCGGCCCGCCATCTGAGCCGCCAGCCTCAAAAGGAGTGGCTCGCCGAAATCCGGAAGCACTTCTGGTTCCAGCCCGAATGGTGGGAGGTGCTCACCTTCCTGGCCGGGCTCGTGGAGGATGCCACGCCCTTGCTTCGGGCGCTCGAAAGCGAGCCGGACGATATCTTCGGCTCCCTGTTCACCCTGCGGGCGCGCGTGGCCGGCTTCGGACGAGTCCTACCGGGGGAAGCCCAGCGCATCGCCCACGAGGCGGTGGGCCGCTACTTCGAGGCGGTGGGCCGCTACTTCTCGGACATCCCTCGCGACTTCACCCTGCCCGCCTTGCGCTTTTTGGGAGAGCACGCCTTAGAGCCCCTCCTCCAGCGCCTGGAGGATGAGAAGGGGTGGGTGCGCTGGGCCGCGTGCGAGGCGTTGGGGGCGATCGGGAGCGAGCGGGGGGTGGAGCCCCTCATCCGGCGCCTGGAGGATGAGCATCCGTGGGTGCGTCGGGCCGCGTGCCGGGCGTTGGGGAAAATCGGCAGCGAGCGGGGGGTGGAGCCCCTCATCCGGCGCCTGGAGGATGAGGATTGGCGGGTGCGCGAGGCCGCGTGCGAGGCGTTGGGGGAAATCGGCAGCGAGCGGGCGGTAGAGCCCCTCATCCAGCGCCTGGAGGATGAGAATGAGTGGGTGCGTCGGGCCGCGTGCCGGGCGTTGGGGGCGATCGGGAGCGAGCGGGGGGTGGAGCCCCTCATCCGGCGCCTGGAGGATAAGCATCTGCTGGTGCGCGAGGCCGCGTGCGAGGCGTTGGGGGAGATCGGCAGCGAGCGGGCGGTAGAGCCCCTCATCCGGCGCCTGGAGGATGAGGATTGGCGGGTGCGCGAGGCCGCGTGCCGGGCGTTGGGGAAAATCGGCAGCGAGCGGGCGGTAGAGCCCCTCATCCGGCGCCTGGAGGATGAGGATGGGTCGGTGCGCCGGGCCGCGTGCGAGGCGTTGGGGGAGATCGGCAGCGAGCGGGCGGTAGAGCCCCTCCTCCAGCGCCTGGAGGATGAGGATGCATCGGTGCGCTGGGCCGCGTGCGAGGCGTTGGGGGCGATCGGGAGCGAGCGGGTGGTGGAGCCCCTCATCCGGCGCCTGGAGGATGGGTATTGGCGGGTGCGCGTGGCCGCGTGCTGGGCGTTGGGGGAAATCGGCAGCGAGCGGGGGGTGGAGCCACTCCTCCGGCGCCTGGAGGCTGAGGATTGGTCGGTGCGCGTGGCCGCGTGCCGGGCGTTGGGGGAAATCGGCAGCGAGCGGGCGGTAGAGCCCCTCATCCAGCGCCTGGAGGATGAACGTTCGTGGGTGCGCCGGGCCGCGTGCGAGGCGTTGGGGGCGATCGGCAGCGAGCGGGGGGTGGAGCCCCTCATCCAGCGCCTGGAGGATGAGGATTGGCGGGTGCGCGAGGCCGCGTGCCGGGCGTTGGGGAAAATCGGCAGCGAGCGGGCGGTAGAGCCCCTCATCCGGCGCCTGGAGGATGAGCATCCGTGGGTGCGTCGGGCCGCGTGCTGGGCGTTGGGGGCGATCGGGAGCGAGCGGGGGGTGGAGCCCCTCATCCAGCGCCTGGAGGATGAGAAGGGGTGGGTGCGCGAGGCCGCGTGGAATGCGCTATGGCATATTAGCCAAAAGCACAAACTTCCTATCCTCCCCGGCGGGTTCTAAAATGCGCCTCGCCGTATCCTCTTCCCGAAGCACTGCCGATTTCTCACACCCAGCGCCCTTCGCTGCGTAATTCTTTATTGGCGGGAATGCTTCATCCCGTCCGGATCAAGAAAGGAGGAAGCCATGGAAGAGTTGGTTGACACCCAAGCCGAGCAGGTGCTCCGTCGCTTTGAGCTTCTCCCCCAGCGGTATGCCGGCCGCCGGCTGTTCTTAAAACTCAAGATGACTTCCACATGCACCGACCCTTGGCCCTCCAACGTGCAAGCGCTGGGCCTGCCCTTGGGGGAGACCGTCGACTGTGATGTGGAGACGCCCGCGGGAACCATGATGCTTTATGCCGTTGGCGACATCGCTGAACAGGTTCTGGACCTCCCCAAAGGAACCGTCCTTCATGCCGTCGTGGAAACCCGCTTCGGCATCGGGAAGCAGGTCGAATGGACGGAAGACGGCCCGCTGACGAAGGAAGAACCCGTCTGCGGGCTTCTCCTTGTGGAGCTCAAACAGGTCGAACCCCCTCCCGGGGAGACCGACTCATAATCCGGGACGAGTATCTCTCGGCGCGCATAAGAGTCGTGCCGCGGCGTCTGGCCCGGGCGAACGGCCGCGATTCCGGCCCCCGGTGGCGTGTGGAGCCGTGCTCGGCGCGGCCGGAGTCGCGTTTGTGAGTTGCTTTATCATATCGAGACCCTTGCAGCCCTCCAAAGGCAGCGCAGGAGCCATGTGTGAGTTGCTCTATTCTTGAGAAACCCCGCAGGAGAACCGTGCCCGATGCCTCTCTCCATCAAGTGCCCGCAAATGCGCTTCGTAATGCCTCAGAAGAGATGCACCCGCCGTACCACTTTGTGAGTTGCTGATCTCATCGAGGTCTCGCAGCCTCGATGAGAGACACCCTCCGGTGCACTGGATTTCTCACACCGAGCCGCCGATCGTCCTACTTTCTCCATAGGAGCAGAAACCGGAAGCCGCGCCGAGATGCACGATTTGCGCATCACCGCGCGTTCCTTCCGGGTGAGGAGGAAATGAAGATGAAGCACAACGAGCGAAGCGCCTTCTTCGACGATGCGCAGAGGGGGGAACGCGGAACCTCCCTCACCGGACATCCGTCGGGCCGGAAATCTCACACTCCTGGCCCGACCCCGCCTAGTTCCTCAGTGAAATGCAGCACGGTTTCCGGAAGACAAGCATGAGAAGGGGGAAATAAAAGCATGAGTAACTTGAACTTGATCGTAGGAGGAGAATCGCCAAGCCTCATCTCCCGACAACAGATTGATGAGAGCGCGCGACGAATCAACAACCTAGCGGCAGAGTGGTTCACCATCGACAAAAAAGAAAGAGAACTTAATAGCCTCTGGGACCAGTACAGAACCCAACCCCCGTGGAGCCGGTTCGAGAGCCATGCCGGCGAAAACCTCGTGACGGCTTTTCTGCTTACCATGCTGCCGGTGTTTTCCTTCCTTCTCGACCTGATTATCCTTTCGCCGATCACGGAGTTCCTGGTCCACTGGCTCGCCGGCGAGACTTTTCGGTTGAGTCCAGCCGGGCTTCTCCTCGTCCGGGTGCTTGTGTCCGCCGCCTATGTTTCAGTGGGGTATTCGATAGGAGCATTCTTCGACCTTAAGCAGATCTCAGAGAAGCCACTTGTTAGCGCAGCCGCTCTCCTTTACCTGCTACCGATGCCACTCCTCATTCTCGGCTACGCGCGCAACGATCCAGCTTTACACGGGCCGGTTGCCTTTGGCCTTTCCGGGATTGCATTTCTCAACGCGCTCGTTCCCATCGTCTTCGGTCAACTGAGTGCCGACTCGCGTAACTACCTCGTCTACTACTTCTTCCAGCGTCCGATGCGGCGGATCGAGCAGATTCGCGACCTAAAACGCCAGATCGGACGTGCGATCATCTCCGAGTTCTACAACCTCACCATGCGTACTCGTGAGCACGAGCGTAGGTTCCAGGAGCGGGTTCAGCCGATCCTCACAGATGACGCCCGCTACCTCATCGAGAGGTATTCCAATCACCGCGTTGCTCTCCAACAGCCGGCTCCAGCGGCGAGCGCCTCGCAGGTTGTTGAGGGATCCCCTCCCGCAGAAGGAGAATCTCGGTCTGAACGACACCTGTCCCCACGCTTCCTGCACCAAGTCTCAAACTCCCTGCGTTTCTGTTCAGCCTCCGCCTCGGTAGGGGCGTAGGCGATGGCCCTGAGCATGGACTTGGCCGCCACATGCTAGGTGCGTGGGAGCTTGTCCAGGACGTTAAGGATCTCAGGGACACCCCACGAAGTCCAAAGGACTTCGTGGGGGCCATTTCCAGCATCGCTGTTGGTCAGCATCCGGCCAGACGTTCCGCAACGCACCCCAGATCCCCAGGTGCCCATCCCCAATCACCAGCTTGGGAGGGTTCATCCCTCGATCCCGCAGGTCCCGCCGCACCTCCGACCAGCTCTCCACCGATTCCCGGTGTCCAGGGGTGACCGCTACCACCACCTTGCGGCCATCCACCAACCCGGCGATGGCCACAAGCGGGGCAGCCCGCTCCTTCTCCAGCCCAGCCTTCACATAGATCCGTCCACCCACAGGGAGACCACCTGCAGGTCGTCCGACCGCTGCTGGCGCCATGCCCCCCACTCGGCATGCCATTTCTCCCCCCGTGCTGGCCGAGATCGGCGCATCTTCCCTCAGGAGCCCTCGCAGGGCGTGGTAGCCACCCGGTCTCCCTACCGGATCAGGCAACTTTCTCACTGGCGGACGATAGCAACCGAATCCCCCTACCGGATCGGGCAACTCTCCCGCTGGCGGACGGTAGCCACCCGGTCTCCCTACCGGATCGCCAACTCTCTCGCTGGCGGGCGGTAGCCACCCGATCTCCCTGCCGGATCGAGCGGGTGTGCGATCGGCCGGTGGATTCCCCCCCCGCCCCGAGGCGCTCGCCGCGCGCGCGGGGCAACCGGACGTGCCCTTCGGGCACGCCGGTTGCCGCGGGCCTTCGGCTTCGGCCAAGCAACCGGACGCGGAGGCCTTCGGCCTCCGCTCGTGCCCTTCGGGCACGCCGGTTGCGTGGCCTTCGCCTTCGGCCCGCTCCCGCGCGGCGGCTCGCGCCCCGCCCGTCCGCCCCCCCAAAGGGGGGGCTCCCCCCACCTCGCGCCGTAGCGCTCCCGCGCTACGGCGCTACCCACCCCGGGGGAAGGTAGCGACCGGCCTCCCCTGCCGGGTCGCCCGAACGTCAAGCGACCGGGGGCTCTCTGCTTCCGGGTTTGGACATCCGTTCGGCCGCGCCGCGCGCGCCGCACCTCTCCAAGTGTACCGCCCGTGTCAAGGCCTGCGGCCCGCCACAACCGCGCTTTCTCGCGACCGGGCTCTCTCGGCGGGCCTCGCAAGCTCGCCGGGCCGCGCCCCGGCCTCCGCTCGGCTCGGCGGCGGCGCGCGGCGGGCGCGGGCCGCGTCATTCACCTTAACGCGGGTTCTCTCCCCACCCGGCTCTTCGGCGCCTGAGCATGGCTTTCTCCCCACCGCCGTCGGCGCTCTGTCGGTCGCGGCCCGCGCCCTGGATCCGCGCGCCTCATCGGTTGGTGTTCCTTCTTCCTTCCGTGCGCCTCCGGCCTTCGGCCTCCGGCGCACACCTTCGCCGCCTGCGCCGCTCCGTTGGGGCGCGGCCCGCCCCCGCCTTCGGCGGGGGTTCGCTCGGCCTTGACACGGGCGGTCTCCGCGCGGGCGCCGCGCGGCGCGCGCTGGCGCGGCCCGTCCCGGCTCCGCCGGGCTCCGGTACTCCATCGCTCGGAGGTGCGTATGATCGGCTTCGTCGGTTCCCGTCGCGTGGACACTCCCGCGTCTTCCCTCGTGCGGCGCGTCGTCCTTGCGTTCCTCCGCTCCGGCGCGGAAATCGCCGTCGGGTGCTCCGAGGGCGTTGATGCCGTCGTCATCCGCTCGGCGGTCGAGGCCGGCTTCGCTTCCCGTCTTTCGGTCTTCGCTGTCGGCGATTGGGCGGGCGAGGGCTTCTGGCGCCTCTCGGCGTTCCCGGCCGTTTGCGTGGCGCGGGACGCTGGCGCTCGCGTCTTCTGGCGCGCCGGTGGCGTCTTCGGTTCCCTCCGCGTCCGCCTGGCCCGGCGGACGGAGGCGCTGGTCCGCGCCGTCGCTGGCTCGTCGGGGCGGCGGGGCCTCGTCGCCTTCGTCGCTTCCCCCTGCCCGCTGGATGTCGCGCCTTCCTCCCGCTTCGCCGGTTTCGGCTCCGGCTCCTGGGGCGCGGTCGCTCTCGCCGTCGGCCTCGGGCTGCCGGTCGTCGTCTTCCCCGTCTGCGGCGCTGGCCCTGCCGCTCTCCCCGGCTGGTGGGGCGGGCATTGGGTCCCCGTCGCCTCCTCCGGCCTCTGGGCTTCCGCCTTCCGCTTCGTCCCCCTCTCCGCCTCCTCCCCCTCTCGCTCCTCCTCGCCCCGTCCCGCGTCGTCTCCCTCCCGCCTCGCGCCGTCTCCCCTCCCGCCCGCCCCTTCTCGCCCCCTCGCCTCTCTTCCTTCCCCTCGCTCCTTCGCTCCTCTCCCGCCCTCTCGCTCCTTCGTCCCTCTCCCTCCGCCGCGCCGCCGCGCGGTGGCGGCGCCTCCGGCGCCGCCACGGGGGGTCATCCTGGTCATCCTCGGCATTGCCGCTGCTTGCTTCGTCATCTCCGCCGTCCCCAAGTCGGTCATTCTCGGCATCCTTGAAAGTCGCAACCTCGGCGTCATCATCGGATACGCGATGCTCATCCCAATCCTGATCTTCCTCTGGCTCGTCTTCACCGAGGAGGATCGGTGGCTCGCTCGTCGCGACCGATTCTTCCGCACGGAACTTCGCATATTCCTCAGCCTGTACGAGGAGCACTTGCGCAATGGCGGCGATCGCCTGTCTTGGTTGCAACACCCCGAGGGAGAGAGGAGATTCCGGCTCCTCTCATTCGAGTATGTTCAGTCGCCCTTCTTCCCCGGCGCGTATGAGCGTTATCTCGCCCTTCTAAAAGGAATGAAGGCGACAGAAATCCGAGTGGCCGAGTCAATAGGATTGCGCAAGATCGAAAGCGATTGGGCCTGTCTCAAATGTGGCGAGGTCCTCAGCGAATTTCAGAACATCTTCGCCCATCGCTGTTAGGCTCGCGAGGTCTCCCTGCCGGATCGGCGGCTCTCCCGCTGGCGGACGGTAGCCACCCGGTCTCCCTGCCGGATCGAGCGGGTGTGTGATCGGCCGGTGGATTCCCCCCCCGCCCCGATGCGCTCGCCGCGCGCGCGGGGCAACCGGACGCGCAGGCCTTCGGCCTGCGCTCGTGCCCTTCGGGCACGCCGGTTGCGTGGCCTTCGCCTTCGGCCCGCTCCCGCGCGGCGGCTCGCGCCCCGCCCGTCCGCCCCCCCAAAGGGGGGGCTCCCCCCGCCTCGCGCGGAACTGCGCCACGGGCGCAGCTCCGCGCTCCCCACCCTGACATGCGCGGAGCTGTGCTATCGCACAACTCCGCGCCTTTCTTTGCGCGACCGCCCTCAACCTGACATTGCCGCAATATTGCCGCAATACTGCCGCTTGCCGACTTCCTTAACCCTGACCGCCGCCGCTTCCCCTCGATGAAAACGTGTGCATCCCAAACGGCGCCCGCTCTGCCGCCGGTGTGCACGCCCGGCTCCCCGAACGGCCTTTCGGCTCCCCGCCCAGGCGGGGCCGTGTCAAAGAACCCAAACGGCGAATTTCGCCTGCGGCAATTGTACGGCGAGCGCGCGGGGAGAAAGCGGCCGTCAAGGTCGTGCCTTCGGCCTCCACCTTGACGGCCTCCGCGCCCGGACTCGACGCCGTCGGCTCCTTCGACTCGACCGCCGCATCGCCGTCCCGCGCGCCCGCTTCACGTGAATGCAGGTCTTCCGCCCGGCGAAACCGAAGCCGCCGCTCGCTCCGAAAACCCGCGCGCGGCATCACGCCCGACCGAACGTTCGCTCCCGAGACCGCCTTCCGGAAGGCGCGGGTTTTCTCCGCTCGCTTCCGGCCCCCTGCCTGCGGCTTCGGTTTCGCCGGGCTTCGCCGCGCACACTTCGCCTCCACTTGCCGCGCCCTCCCCACGACCGGAAATCGGTCGCGGGCGCGCGGGAACCCTCACGGCGATGCGAATTCGGAAAAGGTCATCACCCTCGCTGCGCCTCCGGCCTCCGGCCTGCGGCGCAGCCACACCATCGCGGTCTGCGTCATCCGCCGACGGCGCCGAGTCCAAACGGGCGCGCCCCGCGCGCTCGCCGCAGGCCGCTTTCGGCGAAATTCGCCGGGTTCTTTGACAACGCCCCGCCTTGAGCGGGCGGGGGCCGAAAGGCCGGGGACCGGCGCGTTTGTACCGGCGCCCGTGCCGGGAGCGACCACGCTCGGTCGAGTAGGCGCAATAGTAACCCCCGGGTGCGTCCTGCCCGGGAGCCGGATATGCCCCTCAATAACCCCTCACGGGCATAACCACCTCCTATTCACCCCCAATCTCCGACCCACCACCTTCCGGCTCCCTCTTCCGGCTCCCGTGCCGGGCGCATCCGGGAAGGGAAGGAGGCGACGTGATGGCGGATCCCTACGGCGTGTGCGAACGCTGCGGACGTGAAGTCTCAGGCGGTGTCCGAGTCGTCAGCACCGATCTCGGAGATGCCTTCGCCGTCTTGCTCATCGCCGATCCGGATCGAGACTGGATCTGCTGCGACATCTGCAACACGCTCGTCTGCCACAACTGCTGCGAGCATCCCGAATCGGGATTCTGCGACACCTGCTACCGACGAGTCTTCCGTCGGCAACGACGAAGGAGGACGTCGCGATGACCGTCAAACTCCCACGCCGCGTCGAGCGGGCCTTCGACCGACTCGATCTCACCCGCGCGCGCTTCTACCTCGGCGAACACGCCTACCGCAGAGAGCGATTCCACAGCAGCTGCGGCAGGCAACTCGCCAAATACTGCCACCACTGCAACGCCGAATTGCTCAAAGGCTTGCTCCTGTGGATCGAAGACGACCTCGCCACGTGCTTCCTCATGAGACTGCCCACCGAAGAAGCGCGCGCGTACATCCGCGCCTTCGTCCTCGGAGCCGTCGCTGCCGCACAGAAGCGCTGAATCGCGGGGCGCCGACCCGCGCCGAGGCTTGGCGCTCGGCAAAAGACGGTCGGGTTTTCCGGGGGAGTTCCCGATCAAACTCCCCCACTCCACCACGGAGGCTTCCGACATGTTCATCACCATCCCACATCCGGATTGCGAACTCTGGGTCAACACGCGGCAGATCGAACGCCTCTACATCGGTCGCCGCGCTCTCCCTGAAAAATCCGGGAAGGGTGACGGCAACGGCAGCGGCAAGGTCTACCACGTGACCTTGCAATTCGCCGACTCGATCCTTCAATCCCTACACAAGGAGGATTCCGCCATGTTCGAGATCAAGGAAATCCCCACCATCTCCGTCAAGCGCGCCATCAGCCCCGACGGGCGCGTCAACTCCATCAGCTTCTTCCTCCAAGTCCCCATCACCGATCCCGCGAATGTGGACGGGGAGCGAATGAACCAACTCATCGCCTTGCTCAATCAACTCGCCGAGACCTGGCAGGCCGAAGCCATCCTCTCCCTCACCGGCAACGGCGCGGAAGCCCACGCCCAACCGCCGACACCCCGCACGCCCGCTCAACCGACGGCAGCCCAAACGCCCGCTCAACCGACGACCGTCCAAGCGCCGGCTCAACCGACGGAGAACGGCGAGGACGACGCCGAAGAAGAGCTGAGCATCGTCACCCACATCCGCTTTGTTGACAAAGTCCCCTCCAAGTTCGACCCGAACGGCCAATACCGCATCAAGTTCGCCCAAGTCCAGGGCAACCCCGTCCCCGCCTTCTACGTCGGCCTCGACCGCATGTCCGACATCCTCGCCGACTTCCGCGTCGCCACGCCTGAACGCCTCCGGGGCTTGCCCGCCTGCGTCACCCTGCGGCAGGGCCGCGTCCGCCACATCGCGCCCGTCCGCAAGAGCACACGCTGAAAACCCAAACGGGGCAGGGAATTCCCCCCTGCCCCGAATTTCTCCCGCCGGAGGATGCGAGAATGCTCGGGAAGATCGTAACCCGCCGTTGCAGCCGCCGTTGCCACGAGGCCAAGACCCCGCCGCGTCGCTGCCGCTGCATCTGCACGGGAATGCGTCACGGCGCGGCCGATCGCCAAAACGAACCGACCCTATTCAACAACGGAAAGGAGGACACCATGAGCCGAATCTACAAGACCGATCTCGACGCCTTCCTCGGAGAAGCCACCTCGCCCGTGTACGTCGCCGTGCTGAACAGAACGGAGCGCGGCAAGTATGGCGACTGGCGATACTGGTACATCATCTGTACCGCCTTCAACGGAGACGGACGCCCCCTAGAGTATCGAGTTCTCGCAGGACAGGCCTTCGCCTACGACGAAAAATCCGCTCGGGAGATCGGCGAACGCGGAGAGGCCTTACTCGAAAAGATCCGAAACCGAATCATCGAAGCCGGATTTGAAATCCGAGACGGCGTCATCTTCGACGAACCCGTCCTCGGAGAACCGCCGCAGTAACCCGCCACGAACGCCTCAACGCGAATTCCGCTTTTTCACAATATCTTGTGAAATTCTCCCACACCCCCCCCTCCCCCGCGACCCCAACCGGCCGCCCACCCCATCACCGCCGAATCGTCCGCTTCTCCGCCCGCCCCACCAACCGCTCCTCACTCACATACCGCTGCCCACACCGCTCGCACTCCCGAATCCGAAAAATCACCCCCGCCTCCTTCCGCACATCCCGCACGCGCAACTTCCCCATGTCCCGACACCCACACGACCGCCCGTCATCTCTTCGATGATCGCCCCCCTTCATGACGCCGATACTCCCATGGACGCTCCCGCAATCCCCCACTCCCCCATACCCCACGACCCGCCGCCCGCGCCTCCTCCTGCGCGCGCCGCAGCCGCTCCACATGCCGCACATTCGGCGGCACCGTGTACAGCATCGCTACCCCCTCCCGCAACAGCTCCTCGTTCACCAGCCGCCCGTCCGCCCACACGTAGGCCAACACCCGCCCGTACCTGTCCCGCTCCGCAACATCCCGCTCCAAACGCACCGCGCGCCCCTCAACCCACCGCCTGAGCGCCTCCCGCGCCCGCTCCCCCCATTCCCCCTGCCCCAACTCCGGCGCATCCACACCGATTAACCTCACCCGCTCCACCCTCCCCCCGATCCGCACGTCCACCGTATCCCCGTCCACCACCCGCTCCGCCCGCCCCTCTCCCCCCGACGCCGATACCCCACGCCCCCCCTCCCGCACCAGCACCCGCACCTTCACCCCCTCCCCCTCACCCCGCACCGGATCGATCGCCACAACCTCCCCCTCAACCGGCGAGAGCACATCCCGCTCCCGCAGCAGCCGCTCCCGCCGCCGCCTGTACTCCTCCTCCGCCCGCCGCTCCTCAAGCTCCAACTCCCGCCGCCTCACCTCCAACGCCGACAGCCGCCGCTCCCGCACCCCCCGCAATTCCTCATACCGCGCCCGCCGCGCCTCCGCCGCCGCACGCGCCCGCTCCAGCTCCTGATCCGAAACCACCCCCTCCCGATGCAACTCCGCCTTCCGCCTGTACTCCCTCTCGGCTTGCTCCCACCGCCACCTGGCCCCCTCCACCGACCCCTCCTCGCTCACATCCAACGCCCCAGCCCGCAACTGCCGCTCCTCCACCTCCAACCCACGAAGCGCCTCCGCAAATCGCAACCGCCGCCACCGCGCCTCCGCCTCCAACCCCTCCAGCTCCCGCTCCTTCTCCTCCCGCACCGCCATCACCTGCCCCCGCCTCACCCACTCCCCCACCCGCACCCGCAATTCCTCCATCCTCCGCAACCCGATCTCCACCACCCGCACCCGACCGCCCATCGCCCATCCGTCCGATACCGAAGCCCGAGACCCCCGCACCGCCTCCCCCGATACGCCCGCCCCCTCCCCCACGCGGCTCACCCACTTCACCCGCACCCGCCCCTGCACGATCGGTTCATCCTGAAACCTCTCCACATCCCTCCACCGCGCATACTTGAGCACCAACTGATCCCCCGCCCCCACCACCGTCTCGTACCGATCCCCATGCGGAAGCACGCGCACCCCACGCCCCATGATCACCGACCCCGTCATGTACGCCCGCTTCCCCTCCACATGCTCCCGCAAGTCCCGAAACGTCCGCCCCGAGAGATCGAATTCCCCCACCTCTACCCGCTGCAACTCCCCCCGCTCCAATACGCACCGCCGAGGAAAAACGTGCACCCCTTGCCCCTCCCCGATCACCCACAGCCGATCTTCATCCGCCTCCACAAGCAGCTCGTTCGGCGTCAACGCCGCCACCACCCGAAACCGCCCCTCGACCGGTAGCCCCGTCGTCACCTCCGTCCCCTCCATCACCCGCAGAAACGTCTCATACCGCTCCCCGATCGCCCGATAGTCCATCACCGCGCTCGCGATGTCCTTCATCGCCCGATGCAGCATCCGCCGAAACCCCATCCGCCCCACCGGCCAGTACAACGCAAGCGCCAGCATCACCATGACCAAAAATATTTGTTCCCCCCTTCGCCCCACCTCCACGTGATACCGGGGATTGCGAAAGAACCGAAAAATGGCCCGCGCGGGCCACAACAACCGGATCCCCTGCGGATTCAACGTGTCCGCCAGAAGATGCGACACATACCCCGTCGCGAGCGCCCGACCGATGGCCTCGCTCCAAACGGCAAGAAGCAACACGGCGCCCACACCCCAGACGCTGTGCAGCACCGTCCGATGCCCGAACCGCCGATGGATCCACCGCGAGACCGGCCCGAGCACCCGCCCCATCGCCGACGACGGCAAATCCCCATCCGGCAACACCGACCCCACCATGACCCCGACCACCTCCACCACCCCCACCGACCAGCCCCGCAGACTCGCCATCACCGCATACGCCATCCCCCCCACAAGAACGTGCGTCCCCGTGGTCATCCCCCCACCTCCCTGAAGTCGTACCCCCGCACCCGTATCCGCACGACCCGCCCGCCGACCACGTACAACCCCACTCCAGGCCCGTCCAGCATCTGCAATAGCCCCCCGTCCACCCGAAACCGCCGCGCCGTCACCCCGATCTCCGTCACATCGTGCTTCAACAGCAGCTTCGCGAACACGTTCCGCCGCACATCCCCCGAGATGTGCTCCGCCGATTGCGTCGCCATGATCACCCCGAGCCCGTACTTCCGCCCCTCCGAGACGAACCGGTTCACGATCGCCCACGGCGCCGACACCCGCCGCGGCATCACCAGCTTCGCCTCGTCTATCACCACATACCGCTCCACACCCGCCCGCTCCCCGCCGAGCATCGCCCGACGAAAGATCTGCCCGAGCACCACCTCCGCCACCATCCGCTGCAGCTCCCACGGCAGCTTCGAGACGTCCACCCGCACCACACCCCGACGCTCCGAGAGCACGTCCACCGACCGCCCCTCGAACACCTTCAGGTCAAAGAGCGGCGCAAGCTTCGCCAGCAGATGCTCCTCCGGCATCCTCCCCCGCCGCTTCTTCTCCCCCTCCCTCTTCACGGCCTTCCGACCCCCGGATGGCCCGCCCCGCCGCTCCGCCGCCATCATCTCCAGCTCCCGCCGCACGTCCGCCATCGTCGGCATCCGCCCCTCCCACGTCGCCGGATCCTCCGTCACCCCACGCCGCCGATACGCCCGCGCCACCGCCTCGTTCAACACGGCCGCCTGCACCACCCCGAACGGCGCAAACGCCTCCGCCACCGCCCGCACCACAAGATGCCGCTGCGCATCCGGCCCCCCTCCCCGAGGATCCCGATGAATCTCCAGCGGATTGATCCCCCACACCCCATGCGGCACCAGCCGATAGCACGCCTCCCCCTCAACCCATTGGTCACCCGAGAAGTCAATCACAAGTACCGACAGCCCCCGCCGCCCCAATTCCCACGCGAGCAGCCTGCAGGTTTGCGTCTTCCCGCTGCCGCTCTCCCCGAGGATCAATAGGTGCGGATTCCCCAACGCTTCCGGCTCCCAGAAGACCGGCTCCAACACAACCCGCCCGCCCGCACGACGCTCCCCCCACCCGAGTACAATTCGCCCCACGCGGCCCGACGCCTCCGCCGTCCGTTCCGAAGCCTCCGCACCACCGTCCAGGACGCACAGATCCGAATCGCCCTCTTCTCCCTCCATCGCCCGCCCGTCCTCAATCCCCACCACATACCGATCCAGCCGCCGACGGTACAAGAGCCGCGACACGACCGCCCGCAAGACCACGGAGATCGCCGACAACCCGAGGACGATCAGAAGCTCCATCACCTCACGAACACGAGGAACACCTCTCCGATCCGCCGCTTCCCCACGTACATCCACCACACCCCACCGGCACGATACCGCCCCCCGGGAAGCAACGTCTCGGGAAGCCTCTCCGGTCGAGGGAAGATCTCAAGAAGTTCGCCGGGAAGCACGGCCCGCACATCCTCCGGAGGCTCCCCATGCACCGCGCACCACGCCCACACCACATCCCGAACGACCACGCGCCGATTCCGCTCCCGCATGAACTTCTCCAACGTGACCGCCCCGTCAACATACGCCTCGAGCAGCTCCCGCCGCTCCCGCTCGATGCGCTCCACCCACTGCCGACACGCCGCCGACCCCTGTATGGCCGAGACCAGGATCATCGCCATCACCATCATCGCACCCGATTCCCCCACCGGATCAAAAACCCCGTGATGATGAGAACGGACATGCCGACGGCCCCGATGATGAAGCTGTCCCGATCCCCGATCCCTCGCCCCACGTACCGAAGCACCACGAAGATGAAGAGCACCCCGTACACCATCCACGAGACCGGAATCACCGCCACCGCCGCCTCCCGCACCGAAAGCCCCCGCACCACCTCCTCCCGCACCACGCTCTCCCGCGCATGATCCCGCAGCAGATCGCCGAGCAGCCCCGGATTTCCCCCCGAGAGCAAGAGCAGCGTCCGCCGCCACGCCGCTTCGTCCTCCACCAGCACCGGATACCGCCGCCGGTACGCCTCGATGAGAAGATTCGCCTCCTCCTCCGAGAGATTCCGAAGCTCGACGACGTGCGCGAACCGGGCCACGATGCGCCGAAACCGCCCCTCTCGCGACCGCTCCACATCCATCACCAGCACCACTCCGCCCAGATCGAGCAGCCGGTTCAGGAACTCCTCGACCCCAACGCCGAGCCGATCCAACCCGTCAACGATCACCACCGGCTCCGCCCCCACCTCCCGACACGCCTCCAACGATCTCACCACCAGCTCGCGCAACTCCGGCAGCAGCAACCCCCGCACCCGCGCCCCCAAATTCCCGCGCCCCGACCACGGCAGCCCCTCCATCCCCGCCGTCCACCCGAGAACCTCCACGCGCAAAAGCCCGTAGGCGTGAAGTTGCTCGGCCATCCCGAGCAGCATCCCCCGCAGCCCCCCGCCCTCGACCATCACCACCACCTGATCCCCACCTTCCCGCAGCCCCTCCGCCAAACGCCTCACCAGCGCCGTCTTCCCCACACGCGGCCCCCCGACGACCAACACGTTCTGCCGACGAAGCGCCCGCTCCCACACCTCCGCCAGCTCCGCCTCCCGACCGACGAAGATCTCCTCCGACGGTCGCTCCCGAACGATCTCACGCTCACGCGCCCGCACCCGCGCGACCATCTCGCCCTCCTCGCCGCGCCCGCCGGCGCACGATCGCATGTACCCGCTGACGCGACCACCCCAGTCGCCGCGCGATCTCCGCCTGCGATACCCCGCGCTCGTACATCCGCAGGATCGCCCCCACCTGCCGCTTCCACATCACCCGCTTCCACCACCGCTTCACGCGCTCCCACCACCCAATCCCCGAAGCCGAAGAGAGACGCTCGGCGGAATTCCGAGACTTCGAGGCCCCCATCACCTCAACGGGGGAATCCCGAGACTTCGAGGCCTTCACCTCGGCAGGCGCACATGTCCCCCATTCGCCATTCGCCATTCGCGATTCGCCCATACTCCAGAGGACACCAAACCCCGCCCGCTCAACCCGCTCCCTCACCGCCTCGCTCCCCGACACCCGCACCTCCCCGCCGGCGCCGCCGAGCAGCCGCCAGGCCCGAATCACCACCCCGAGCGCCACACTCGATACCCATTCCGCCTCCGGCAACTCCACCTCGATCCGACGCGCCCCCTCCCCGATCGCCCGCTCCAGCGCCGCCCCCAGACGCCGCCCCTCTTCGACCCCGATCCTCCGCCCCCACACCCGCACCCGCACCCATCCCCCCACAGACTCCACCTGCAGGGACGCCTCTCGCCGTTCCGATCCGAGAATCCTCATCTCCCTCGCCCTCCGGCGGGAGCCCCTTCCTCCCGACCCTAAAATAGCAGAATTTTTGATTCTGTCAACACACCTCTTGGCCTTTTACTCCATCTCGCCCAAAAAGTCAATGGTCAAGTAAACGGTGTCAACGCCCCTGTCAACGCCCGCCCAAAAGGCGTCAACGCCCTGTCAACGCTCCGCCAAAAAGCGAAAAACGTAAAGCCCGCGAAAATCCGCCCGCTCCATAACCCACTGAACACCAATGACTTCACAATCCCGCCCCGAGCCCACCAAAATCATCCCGATTCTTTTTGCCCCTGTCATACGAAACAAAACTTCTCACTATAAACGCCCGCCGCCGAAAAGAAACCCCTCGGCCCGAACTCCCCACATGCGGCCCCCCGAGAGATGTCCGAGCCCCGGGCTCCCGCAGGAGCCCCGCGCTGAGAACCGCCGTTCAAGCACGCCGAACGGGGTCAACCCCTCCACAATCACCGCCCGAACGTTTCCACAACATATTGTGGAAATCCCGTTGACGGATCAAAAGTTGGATATACCATAAACATCAGGCGGACGACGACAGGCGACATGGCCGAATCGCCGCCCGCCGAGACAAACCGAGAAAGAGGCCATGAGGACGCACGCCGGAAACGGAAGGACAGGAGCGCGCCGAACGGCAATCGCCATCGCCCTCTCCGCCACCACACTCCTCGCCCAACCGCCCCCGCGCGGCGTCGCCCTCTCCCCAACCTCCGCCGACCTGAAAGGCCCGCGCGGCTCCACCGAGTTCTCCGTCTTCAACCTCACCCCCCGCCCCGTCCACGTCTCCGTCGAGGCCGCCGACTTCACCCTCCCCGATGACACCATCCGCCTCACCCACTCCGATTGCCCGTTCTCCGCCCGCCCCTTCCTCACCGAAATCTACCCCGGCTCCTTCCTCCTGCCTCCGGGCCGCAGCCGCCAAATCCGCATCTCCTACGCCATCCCCGATCCCCGCCCCGCCGGATACCACGCCGCCCTCGTCATCACCTTCCGCACGCCCGCCCGCGCCGATACCTCCACCCCACAGGCCGACTTCGCCCCCAAACTCCTCTTCCTGCTCACCATCACCGTCGGACATCCCACGCACGACGCCCAAATCAGCCGCTTCACCGTCAAGGAAGGCCGCGCCATGATCACCGTCCGAAATTCCGGCTCCACCCACTTCCGCCTCAACGGCGGCTCCCATATCGCCGGTCGCCAACTCCCGCCCTTCCTCGTCCTTCCGGGAAGCGAGCGAACCTTCACCGTCCCCATCTCCGAGGAAGAAGCCGACAGGCCGCTCGATGCCTCCCTCGATACCGGCGCCCTCATCCTCAAAGCCAGGAGGATTCCCTGAATGTCTCCGAAAGGGCGAACATCCACCGGGCGACATCCCTCGGAAGAACCGTGTGCTCGGTACTCCGACCACGCACACCCACCACGCACACCCGGCCCCATCCCGAGGTTCGCCCTTTCTCTCACCACACCTGAAGGAGATCGCCTATGCGTGAACTCGCCACACTGATGCTCACCACGGCGCTCGCCGTTCAATCCCCCACACCCGACGCCGGCATCCTGCCGGTCTTCAAACCCCTCCCTTACACCGCGCAAATCCTCGGCCCCATCTCCCCCTCCGGCTCCCCGATCCTCCGCCTCTCGGCTCCCGATCCCCTGCCCCCCTTCAACCCGGACGACCTCCAGGTCTACCTGTGGAACGGCTCCGCCGACCTCGAACCCGCCGGGTTCACCGTTCACACGACCATCACCGACGACGACCGCGAGATCACCCTCTCCACCTCCGAGCACTTCTCCCGCATCTTCCCCCGCCTCCCCGAACATAACGCCTCGCCCTTCTTCCTCATCATCACCCACAACCGCAACGCCGCGCCCGTCCTCGCCTTCGCCTTCGTCCAGGACGCCCGACCCCCTTCCCCCTGCCCCGATGACCGCCCCGCCGATTGCTTCGGCACTTGCTCGACCGACACGGAATGCCGGTACTTTGAACCCAACACCGCCACCATGCTCTGGCTCCCCCTGTACCGCGAACTCCAGGACGATCCCGCCTTCTTCTACTCCCCACAGGTCATCAACTCCTATGGCCCCGCCTCCGACGCGGAACTCCTCGTCGAAGCCCACCAGGACGCCTTCGCCTTCCGCCCCGATACCCTCAAACTCTTCGCCGTCACCGACCACCTCAGGGAACTCCCCGGCGACCTCGCCGTCTTCGATAACGACAACCGCACGCTCCTGCTGACCATCCCGCGAGACGCCCTGAACCGACCGCTCCGAGGCAGAATCCTCTTCCTCCTGGCCGCCACAAACCGACAGAACCTTCCCGTGCTCTTCGCCTTCATCGTCACTCCGAAAGGAGAATGAGTATGCAGCCGGCTCAATATGAGCTATCATCCGGCCTCGCGCCGGTATATCCCCATCGGAAAGGAGGAACGACCATGCGACGACTCCTCACCATGATCCCTCTCTTCGTCTTCGCCTTCGCCGTCGTCCTGCCGCCGGCGGCCGAGCCTCAAACCTCGGCCTCCCGCACCCTCACCATCACCGCACAGGCCAACCACTTCGTCGTCCTCGACATCACCCCAGACACCCAAACCTGCATCTTCGACGCCTCCAATATCGGCCAAACCGTCACCTGCGGCACCTCCACCGTCTCCTGGCAAACCCGCTGCGGCGCCGGCGCCACCATCTCCTCCACCATGGGACCGCCGACTCCCGCTCAATTCGCCTGCTCCGGTCAGCCCAATCAGAACATCCAACCCGGCTACCGAACCGGCTCGGCCTCGGTCACCTGCACCGCCGTCCACGACCCCGCACTCGCCGCCGGAACATACGTGACGAGTCTCACCGTCAACCTCGCCTGTAACTGATGGAGGATCGCCATGAACAAGCACCCGACGACGAGGAGATGGACGGCCCGCAGAACCCGCCTGCCTCTCGCCCTCGCCACGGCCGCCATGCTCGCCCTCGCCACAACCGCACGGACGCAAACCTCGACCTCCCGCGGCCTGTTCCTTCGAGCTCAAGCTCAGGAGTACATCATCATCAACGTCATCCCCGATACCCTCACCTGCCCCCTCGACGTCACCAATCTCAACCAAACCGTATCGTGCGGAACTTCCAACGTCTCATGGACGATCAACTGCATCTACAGCTCTTCGTTCGATGTCACCGAGTCCCCGCCGACCCCCGCCCAGATCCTGTGCACCGGCGTCCCTCCGAGCGATCAATTCCAGGGAGGCCTCGTCACCGGCTCGGCCAATATCTCCTGCACCGCGTTCCATGATCCGTCGCTCACGGGAACGTACACCAAAACCATCACCTTCGACGCGGCCTGCGGGTTATGAAGACGAACGATTTCGCCCCTTGCGATCGGCATGTTCTTTGACAAGGCGTCGGTCCTTCCGGCGCGACACCTTCCGGAAACCGATGCAAGGCCTTCGCCGAATGGCCTACGGCCTCGCAAGGGGCGAATCCCTCTCCGAGGAGGAAAACGATGCCGACATCCACACCCATCCCGCCCGTCGCCCTGATCGCCCACGAGATTCGCAACGTCGCCACCGCCCTCCGCACAGGCGTCAGCCTCCTCGAAGACCACCTGCGCGAAGCCAATCACATCATCTCTATCGTCACCGAGAACGCCTCTCGACTCTGCCGCATCATTAAACGACTCGAAAACGGCGACGC
>Ga0209479_1000524_pt1 | contig 58355 bp, 61 predicted proteins | sample DewCreD2012metaG_2_FD_184112 | JGI IMG/M metagenome (GOLD analysis project Ga0209479, IMG submission 184112) | Hot spring sediment bacterial and archeal communities from British Columbia, Canada, to study Microbial Dark Matter (Phase II) - Dewar... ...
TCAGCCGCGTCAAGAAAAGCCAGCCCAAGCCCCTTATCAACTTGAGGTTCTCCAACCCAGAATACCAACTATCCATCAACACGTATTCGGGCGCAAAACCCCTCTGCTTCGCCCTCTGCAACATCGCTTGAAAGTGCGCGTTCTTGCTCTGACCGCCTGCAGGCTTGTCGTAAACCCGAAAGTCACAAGGGATGAGGGCTTGCCCATCTGTCCAGAGCAAGGTCAACAGGGCAATGCCCCGCACCACCCTCTGGTGTTTACCACTCCAGTGATAGGTCACCAGTTCCATCTGCTGAGCATAAGGCTTGTCCAAAGTGGTGTCGTCCAACACCAAAAGACCCCGCTTGGGGTCTACGAACGCCTTCGCTTCCTGCCACAACGCCTCTGTGTCTAAAGGCTGTCTGCGCAGCAGGCGAGTGAAGGCATCGTGCGCGGGAGAGTGTTGCCCTTCGGGTTGGCATCTGGCTGCTTCGGTGCAGGTGAAGACCTTCTGGGCGGCAATGAGGAAGTGGATGTAGTCTAAATCATCGCATTTGGGCGGGTTCATTTTCTGCATCGCTCCCCTTGACTGGCTTCCGTTTTCATGTTATCCATGTTATCATAGTATTGTCGATAGGGGTTCGCGGTCAACTGCGTAACTCCTACTCCGGAGAAGGAAGAGGTTCACGATGCGCAAGGTACTGGTATGGACAGCGGTGGCGCTGTTCGTGGCAAACGTGTTCGCTCTGCCCCGCACGCTCGCCGCACTCGGACTGCGTGGGGGGGCGGCTCCATGTCTTCCCATAGTCAATGATGGATGTGTAGATTGCGTGGAAGGTCTACCCGCGTCTGTTCCCAGTCAGCAGCGACCAGCGAAGAAAGGCGAACTTAAACCCCTTCGAGCAGGGTGCATTGATGTCTATTCACAATGCTTCCCTATGAGTGGAGACTTTCAATACCGTTGCATAGACGTGTTTTGGCCTTGCGACCTGTTTGGCGGTTGGCACGAAAGGCAGCGGCGCGAGCGAGCAATATGGTTTTGTCAGATGCCAAATGGGGGGGAATGCTTCTTTACCTGACTACCGCCCGTTCACGGATTTGTATCGGCACATCATGGAACGGGCAGAGCCAAACCACGGGATCGCGGTGTGTTAGTTGCACGGCAGAAGGCGCCCGATGCCTCCGGCATCCAAAGCGGATGTAGACTACGTGGGGAAGGTCTTACGTCTGCGCCTGGATGGTTCAGTCTCCAGCGCCTATGCGGAGATTCTCTGTTTTAGAGAAAGCCCTGAACGACATTACCCTTCAGAGATGCGCCACCCGTGGTACCTGTATACCGATATTCCCCCCATCCCGCAGGAGGTTATCGATACCGACCCCTATTTGCGCGGAAAGGAGTACTGGCCGTGTGAGTGAGGGGAAGTGGGCTGGATGAATCGTGCCGGTACACCGCAAAAAGCAGCCACATGGGTATCTCCATGATATGTTCAAGTGGGTGGAACCATCCCGCTGCTGCCCCGCCTTTCGCTCGCTCGGTAGGAACTTTCCTCCTTCTGCAGAATTAGAACAAAAGGAATCCGCCCTCGCTTTTCAAAACGTTATAATCGATTTGTGTAAGCGTTATATAGCGGAGGTTTATTCCCATCGATGCAAAAGGCAGCGGCTAAGGTTCCCTCGGAGACGTCGCAAAGGGTGGGTGAGACTCTTTCGGTGACCTTGCCCGTGCGTCCGCGTGCGCTGGTGGTGGGGTTCGTCGGGATTGTGGTGCTGTGCGTGATTGTGTCTGCAGGAGAGCTGATTGCCAAGAACATCCAGATAGGCATGATGCAGCTCGCGCCCGCGCTGGTGGGCGTGCTGTTCGTGATAGTGGTCGTTAATCAGCTGCTGGCGCGATTCGCTCCCCGCTGGAAGCTGACGCCTGCGGAGCTGGCAGTGGCGTTTGTGTTGATGATACCCGCGCCGATGATCACCTCCCGTGGACTGATGGAGCGGTGGCTGCCGCTGCTGGTGGGCGTCAACTATTACGCGCCCGGCAACCGCTGGGATGTACTGTTCTTTCCGCACATCCCTCCGCAGCTCGTGCCGTGGGACCCCGCGAAGGGCGCACGGCAGGATGTTGCCGTGTGGTTCTATGAGCGGTTGCCCGGCGGCGTTGCCCTGCCCTATGCGCAGTGGGTCGTACCTTTGCTGGTGTGGCTTATCCTGATACTCGCCGTGTACGCCGCGTTCTTTTGTATGACCGTCATCCTGCGCAAGCACTGGGTGGAGGGGGAAAAACTCTCCTTCCCGCTGGTGCAACTGCCGTTGGAGATGATGTTGCAGCCGCAGTCCTTCCTGCGAAACAAGCTCATGTGGGCAGGGTTCGTGGTCTCGTTTGGCTTATTTCTGGTCAACGGCTTGCATCAGTGGGTTCCATCGGTTCCCGAAGTGCGATTGTCCATCCAGTTGAACCCGCTTTTCACCGAGCGTCCGTGGAACCAGGTGAGTTACTGGGCTATCTGGATTTCACCTGCCGCTATCGGCTTTTTCTATCTGATGCCCACCGACCTGCTGTTCAGCTTCTGGTTCTTCTACCTGCTGGGCAAGTTACAGGAAGCGGCAGTGGGTTTGTATGGGGAGAACACGCCGTTTGAACACGCGGCGTTTGCGGCGCATGTCGCCTATCAGGGAGCGGGTGCGTTCTTCATGCTGGCGATACTCACCCTTTACAGCGCGCGCCATCACCTGCGTCACGTGTGGCGTCGGGCGATTGGCGCTGTGCCCCCTGACGAGGCGGAAAGCAGGGAAATGTTCTCGTACCGCGTGGCGGTGTGGGGGCTTGTCGTAAGCTTGCTTGTCATCTTACTGTGGGCAACCTATTTCGGGATGACGTGGCAGGTGGCGCTGTTCCATTTTGGGGTGTATCTTTTTGTGCAGGCGATTATCATGGCGCGGTGTACCGCCGAGGGCGGCTTGCTGATTACTGAAGGCTGTTTCACGCCGATGGACATTTATACCTTTGGTGAGCGGCAGATGCTCGGTGCGCGCCAATTGACTTTACTCTCCTTTCTGGACGGCATGCATACCCGTGACCTGCGCGGGATGTTGCTGACGGGCTTACTGGACGCGCAGAAGGTGGCAGAGCAGGCACGCCTGCGGGCGCGGCGCGTGCTGTGGCTGCTGGTAGGAGGGATACTGTTAGCCATTGTGGTGGCGCTGGTGATACAGATGTGGCTGCCCTACAAGTACGGCGCCATGAACCTTTACAGCTACGTGTACAGCGGGGCAAGCATCCAGTTCTTCCGCGAGAACGCGCCGTTTATGGGGGGCGTGCCAACACAGCGTGAGTATCCGAACGGGCCGCTGTTTACCCTGATCGGCGCTCTGGTGTGTGCATTGCTGAGCTATTTTCGGTGGCGCATTTCGGGGTTTCCCCTGCATCCGCTCGGCTATGCGATGGCGCCGTCGTGGGGGATTGTGGTGTTCTGGTTCTCGATGCTGGTGGCATGGTTGATCAAACTGCCCATCGTGCGCTACGGGGGGATGCGCACCTTTCGCCTGCTGCGCCCCTTCTTCCTGGGCTTAATCTTCGGCGAGTTTCTGGCAGCGTGCATGTGGTCGTTGATTGCGTGGTTCTGGCAGCTGCCCACGCCCACCTTCCCGTGGCCCTGATTACAGCAGCCCGCCCGTGACACAGCTGAAAAAGCCCAGCACGGCATTGAGCAGGAACACTTCGTACCAGTCCATTTCGAGGAAGTAGCGCAGGATGAACAGGTCGATGAACCACGCCACAATGAGTATCAACCAGACCTGCGTGAGCAGTGCCACGAGGAGGGTAACGCTGGAGTTCAACACCATGAGCATGGTAATAGGGAGCATCGTGCGGTAGCCTTCCCAGAAGCCCACATGGAACGGTTCGCCAGCGATGCTGCCCGTGATGCGCACCGCAATCCAGAGGATGAAGGTATCGAACAGCCACTTGAAGCCGGTAACCACAGGTATCCACAGGATTGCCAGTCTGCGGATGCTCGCAAGTAATTCAAGGGGAGCAGGCAAGCTTTCTTGCGCCGCCTGCAACGCGCGTGCAAGCACGAATCCCAGTATCACCCCGCAGAACAATACGGTCAGCCCTACCGTCCACAGCGGCAGGTTCAGCACTCGTTCTCGCCAATCGGGAGTGTCCACGGTCGTTGCACCAGCATGGTCTGCACATCGATCTCAGGCTGCCCCTGCGGGGGGTAGAGCCGCTGATAGGTACCGTCCGGTTGCATAATTCGGGCGCGACGGTTGTCCTGCAGGTAGCACTCCAGCACCCGGTCTCGCAGATAGCGGATATGTTCCGGGCTTTCCACAGGGAAAAGCACCTCCACCCGATGGTCGAGGTTGCGTGGCATCAGGTCTGCGCTGCCGAGGTAGATTTGCTCGTCGCCGTTGTTCCAGAAGTAGTAGATTCGGCTGTGCTCGAGGTAGCGTCCCAGCACGCTGATGACGCGGATGTTTTCGCTCAGTTTGGGCACTCCGGGGCGCAAACAGCAGATGCCCCGCACAATCAGGTCTACCTGAACGCCCGCGCACGAGGCTTCATACAGCAGGTCTATCATTTGCTTGTCCACCAGCGCGTTCATCTTGAAGATGAGGCGTGCGGGCAGCCCCTGTTGCGCGTGGGCGATTTCGCGCCGAATCAGCGCCATCAATCTCTGCCGCAAGTTCACCGGCGCAACCAGCAGCTTGCGGTAGTCGTGCTTTCTGGAGTAGCCGGTGAGATAGTTGAACAGGTCGGTGGCGTCTGCGCCAATCTCCTCGTCGCAGGTGAGCATGCCGATATCTTCATAAACCTGGGCGGTGGTGGCGTTGTAATTGCCGGTGGAGAGGTGGACATAGCGCCGAATGCGGTCGCCTTCCTGACGCACCACCAGCGCGACTTTGCAGTGGGTTTTCAGCCCCACGAAACCATATACCACGTGAACACCCGCCTGCTCCAGCCTCTGCGCCCAGCCGATGTTGCTCTCCTCGTCGAATCGCGCTTTCAGCTCCACCAGCACCGCCACCTGCTTACCCGCTTCTGCCGCTTCCAGTAGTGCCTGCACCACCGGCGCGTTTTTCCCAACGCGGTAAATAGTCTGCTTGATAGCTAGCACGTGCGGGTCACGTGCTGCGGTGCGCAGGAACTCGATAACTGGCTCGAACGAGTCGTAGGGATGGTGTAACAGGATGTTGCCCTGTTGAATCGCCTGAAAGACCTGGAATCTGTCTGTGCTCTGCTGCAAGGGCGGCGGAGTGGATGGATGATACGGCGGGAACTTCAGGTCAGGGCGCGGAATCTCGGCGTACACCTGCATCAGACTGCTCAGCCCCAGGGGGTGCGGCAGCACGTACACATCTTGCGGATAGACCTCCAGATTCTGCATCAGCAGGTTGCGCACCCGGCGGGGCATCTCGGGACCAATCGCCAGCTGCACGACGGAACCGAACTTGCGCCGATGGATGGTCTGGCGGATGGTTTCGAGCAGGTCGTCCGCCTCCAGCTCGCGGATTTCAAAGTCGGCGTCCCTCACGACTCGAAACGGGTAGGCAGCTATCACGCGCATCTCGGGGAACAGCTCGTGCAGGTTGGCGGTAACGATGTCCTCTATCCATGTAAAGTATAGTTGCGCGCCTGTGTTTGCCGGCCCGTCGTGATTGGCACGGTGCAGGGGAACCAGACGCGGCAGGGTATTGGGCACCTTCACCCGCGCGAACCGTTCATTGCCGTCCTCGTCGGCCACCACCACCGCCAGATTCAGGCTCAGGTTGGAGATGTGCGGGAAGGGGTGCCCCGGATCGAAGGCGAGGGGCGTCAGCACGGGGAAGACGAACTCGTGGAAGTACTGGTTTGCCCTGCGCTGCTGTGCTGCCGTCAGCCGGGAGTAGGGCACGATATGGATGCCCGCTTTGCGCAGCTGGGGGATAATCTGGCGGTGCAGGCACGCCACCGACCGCCGGTAGAGCTGAAGCGATTTGCGACGGATGCGCTCGATCTCTTCTTTCAAACTCATACCGTCGGGTGGGAGCTGGGTGACCTGCGCCTCGATTTGCTCACGGATGCCGGAGACGCGCACCATGAAAAACTCATCCATGTTCGAGCCGAAGATGGCAAGGAACTTCAGCCGCTCCAGCAAGGGGTTGCGTTCATCCTCTGCCTCCTCCAGCACCCGTTGCTGAAAATCGAGCAGGCTCAGCTCACGATTGAAGTAGCGAATATACTGCTTTCCTTCTGATTTCGTTTTGGGCATAGCCACGCACTTGAGACTGAAGTATCATTCTGCGCGAAATGTCACCCTGAGCGAAGCGAGGAAACGCCGAGATGCTTCGCTAATGCTCAGCATGACAGTGCATGTCCTTCATCATGCCAACATCATGTCACTCTGAGCGAAGCGAAGAGTCTCCAAGATGCTTCACTCCGTTCAGCATGACAAAGAGTGCATCTACTTCTTATTGCCAATCGCAATCATCTGCTTCGGCGTAAGCAGCCACTGCAGCACCGCCGCTGGTGCGCCACTCAGGTCGTCCACCGTCATGTGGCAGACGCCGCCCTTCTTGAAGACAATCTGCAGGCGCGTTACACCCAGCAGCAGGTTCGCCAGCGCGCTCATGTTGGGTTCGTGCCCGACGAGGGCCATCGAGTCGACACCACTGTATTGCTTCAGTTCTTCCCACATGTGGTCGGGATGGGCAAGGGGCAAAAGGTTCTCCGTGAAAACGATGGGGTTTTGCACATCCAGACCCTCCCGCAGGATTTCCGCGGTTTGGCGCGCGCGGACGTAAGGGCTGGAGAGAATAATCTGCGGAGCTACCCCCAGTGCCTTTAGCCCCCGCGTGATGTCGCGCATCTTCGCCCGCCCCTTGTCCGTCAGCGGACGCTGGCTATCGTCTTCGTAGTCCGGCGTGAAGTGTGGAACCGCAATCGCGTGGCGCACCAGATAAAGCTTCACGACCTGTCCTCCTCCTCTTGCGATGTTGCAGACGCAAGTCCATCCCCGTCACCGGGTGTCTGTGCTGTTTCCGGCGTCTCTGCGTCTGGTTGCAGTGCCTCAGACTCTGCTAGGACATCTGCATCAGGTTGTCCGGGTGTTGCTACCTCTTCCAATGCGTCACCAGACACCACCGGCTGCTCGGCGATCGCTGGTTCCTCGCACAAGATGTCGGTTTCTTCCAGCGTTTCCTCCACGCTCGCCAGGGGCGCACCAGCCTCTTCCTGCCACGGGAACAGTGCGTCTGGAGCGGCGCGCCAGAAAGAGTGTACCCTGTCCATGTTCTGAAGGTAAACGTCTACTCGCTCGCGGTGGAGCTGCTCGTAAAACTGGCGTACCGGAGTAAGGTCTGCGCCATCCTTGCGCGGGCGGCTGGTGTACTCTTCCAGCGTGCGCAGGAGTACCTCGGCGTCCTGAATCTCGCCCATCAACGTCTGGTAGCTGTGCATCTGTGCGGGCAGGTCTTCGGGCATATCGTTCAGCAGCGGCTGTACAATCTCGAAGCTGTAGCGGAAGCGTTTGAAGGCGATGCGCACGCGATGGATGGTGGCCACATTTGCCGCATCAACCATCGCCAGCCGGCTCAGCACCGTGTGATAGGCATCGTCCACAGGAGAAAACACGTCGACGGGCATTTCCTCTACCGATTTTAATGCAGCTCGGATGGGCTTTGAGTAGGTGTTATCGACATCCTCAATATCCTTCTGGGCGCGGCGCAGCAATCGCTTCTCCGTCTTTTGCAGGTAGCAGTGGAAAGGCTCGATCTCCGGCAGCTGCGCCAGTCGCTGTCCTGTTTCCAGCAGCATCACCTGGGTATCGCGCAAGGCGTCAAAGGCGTCCAGGTGAGATTTGAGGCTGCGCCGCACTTTTCGCAGGGCTGGTGACGCCGCGAAGAAGTTGAGAAAGTCCACCAGCGCCAGCAATCGGCGCATCGCCACCCGCAGGTCATGCACTGCCTCTTCGCTGAACTGTTTGCGGCACAGCTTCGCTTGGGCACGCAGGGTGCGCAAGCGTGTTTTGGCGGTTTTTGTCAAAAGAGAGAGCGCAGTAACATCCATCGTGTCACCTCCTATGCGATTTCCAGGGAGACTCCAAATACTTCCTCAAAGAGGCTCTTGCGCTTGCGAATCTGCCACTTCTCCAGCAGCATATCCCTTTCACCGGTGAGCAACAGTCTCCACCGGTTCTTGTCCATCGGAACCAGTGTCAGGTCTTGTACGGCGCGGCTGCGGCTGGTGTCCAGTCCGTCGGCTAGTCGGAGGATGGCAGTCAACTTGGTCACGATGAGCCTGTCGCCCTGAGACAGGGTACGGAACTCCTCATCCTTGGGCGAAGGCGGCTCGCGGCGGTGGTAGCGGATAATCTGAGCCACAATCTCCTGCTGTCTGGGCGTCATGCCGAGGAGGGGGCTGTGCTTGACGATGTAATACCCATGCTTTTCGTGGTCCACCGGCTGGATGAACTGCCCGATGTCGTGTAACAGCGCCGCCACCTCCAGCAGGAGTCTCTCTTCTGGGCCCATGTGGTGCAACGGCTCGGACTGCTCGAACAGGCGCAAAGCCATCTGGGACACGTGCCTGCCGTGTTGCACATCCATCCGGTACTTCTGCGCCAGCCTCATCGCTGACGCCCGCACTTGCTGCTCGACGGGAGGGCGTTGTACGATTGCAGCGGGCAGCATGTCCCACAAGATGCCGTCCTTGAGACCCACGTGCGGGATGCGTATCTCCCGTAGCCCGCTTTCCCGCGCCAGCATGTGCAGCACGATGCCTGCCGGAATGATGACGTCCGCACGGTCAGGACGCAAGCCCAGTTTCTCGATGCGTTCCTGAATCGTCATCTTGCCGATGGTTTCGATAAGCGTTTCGAGCTCGTACAGGGTGATGAAGGTGTTACTGCGCCTGCGCAGTAATCGGCAGCGCAGGTCGCCCAATGCTTCGACGTTACCCCCGGTGCCGATGCACAGGTTGATGCGTTGCGCCCCAATCTCGCGATCGATGCGCTGACGCGCCAGCTCGGCGTACTCTCTCACCAGGCGGCTGAAGGAGAGCAGGTCATCGGTCACACACCCGAATTTCTGTAGCAGGCGCACAGTGCCCAGCCGATAACTTTCACTCGACAGAATGGTCTCACCCTCGCTGAGAACGACCTCCACGCTGCCTCCCCCGATTTCGATGAGCATCGCGTACTTGCCGTGCAGGTCCATGGCTTTGGTCACCGCCAGATGAACCAGTCGCGCCTCCTCTTCGCCCGAGATGACCTCCACCTGAATGCCCGTTTGCTGGGCGATGCGGTCGACGAAGATATCACGGTTTTCTGCCTCTCGCACTGCGCTGCTCGCGACGGCACGCATTCGCGGCACGCCCAAGTGCTCGATGATGTCGCGAAACCGCTGCAACGCCTGAATCGCCGCCTGGATGTTCTGCTCGGAGATAAAGCCTTGCGAAAAGGTATCCTCTCCGAGGCGCACAGGGGCACGTTGATAATCTACCAGTTCGAATCGGGTGGTGTCGATGAGTCGTACCACCTGCATTCGAACGCCGTTTGAACCAATGTCAATGGCTGCCAGCATTGTCCTTCTCTATTACCTGCGTTATTGGCACAAGGTAATTACCCGCGTCTGTGTCCTTTTCCTTTTTGCACCAGTGGTTGCAATGGTAAGCCATCCTGCTGCCACTGCGTGATGTTGCGCCAAACCACGTGCCCGTCCAGGTACGCCACGTTGCCGCCATCCTCGTGGTTGCCCACCCAGTTAGAGTACATCACATCGCCGAACAAGGGCACCGAGCCCTCGTCGCCTGAGGAGCGGGGGGGAGTGTACCAGTAGGATACAGCCACCTCAGCGCGCTCGCGTCGGGGGCGAGGGCGGTCGTCCGACGGGCAGAAGAACACGTTCAGGTTGTCAGTGTAAGCCGAGACAAGGCGCACCCAGCGGGCCTGCGTGGGATAATGGTCATCATAGTCTTGAGCGTACAGGTGCAGTGCCTGAGCCAGGTGGCGCAGATTAGCCCGGCAGACGGTGCGGTTGGCGGCTTCACTGCCCGTGCCGTAGAGATGAAGCACCATGCCCATCACAATCAGCATAATCAGGAACACCACGAAGGCTTCAAAGTGGCGACGGTGCAGGGCACGGTCCAGCCAGCGTTCTTTGAATTTGTATGGCATGCTCGACCCCTCCTTTGTGTCTGCAGGAGGCGCAGGATGTTCCCACCCATATTGTAGCACAAAGTGGGAGCGTTGAGGATCAGAAAATTCCCTGTGCTTTGAGGCTGACCCACCTGCCGTCGCCGAGGATGACGTGGTCGAGCAAATCGATGCCCAGCAACTGCCCCGCCTGGTGGATGCGCTTCGTCATCTGGATGTCCTCACTGCTGGGGGTGGGGTCGCCGCTGGGATGGTTGTGCGCAAGGATGATAGAGGACGCGCTGTGGCGGATGGCTTCGCGAAATACCTCGCGCGGATGGAGCAGACTCGAGTCCAGCGTGCCTTTGGTCACGGTGCTTTGCTGTATCACACGGTTTTTGGTGTTGAGCAGAAGCAGGATGACGTGTTCCTGCTTCTCGTCGCGCAGCTGGTGGTGGAGCAGGGCATACACATCTTCGGGGCGGGTGATGGCAGGTTGTTCGCCCATCGCTTCCAGGGCAATGCGTCTGCCCAGCTCCACCGCCGCCAGCAGCTGTGCTGCCTTTGCCAGTCCGATACCCTTCACCTGCGCCAGTTCGGAAGGCTTTGCACTCGCGATGGCACGCAGGCTACCCATGCTGGTCAACAGATGCTGCGCCAGCTGCACCGCCGTCATCTCCGGGGTTCCAGTGCGCAGCAGGATGGCGAGCAGCTCTGCACTGGAGAGCGCGTTCGCTCCGAACTGCACGAGCCGCTCGCGTGGTCGCTCATCCTCGGGCAGCTCCTTGATGGTGTATTTGACGGGAAGCTCGGGCATTTGGTAGTCCTATACGCGTACGAGCTCTGCCGTCTCCGCAGAACGGTAGATACCGTCCAGAATGCGCATCACTGCCACGCCATGCTCAATGGGTGCGATACATGGCTTGCGCTTCAGGATGCACTCCACGAAGTGTTCGATCTCCGCCAGGTGTCCGGGGATGTTGGGCGCATGAGGCACGTAGTCCTCCGGCACGCCGTGGCGGTCGGTGAAGATACGCAGGGGCTCCAGTGTCGCACCGCCCTTCGTGCCCATCAACTGCGAGTAGAACACGTCTCGCTCGATATGCGATGCCCACGAGGCATCCAGTTGACACACCGCACCGTTCTTGAAGCGGATGAGCGCGGTCGCCAAATCTTCCACATCGAAGGTACCGCCCTTCTGCGGGGTTCCCCAGCCGCCCTGTCCGCGTCCGTAGGGACCGAACTTGGCGAAAGTAGCACCGAACACCGCTTCTGGCTCCGGACAACCCATGAGCCACCACGTCAGGTCAAGCACGTGTACGCCGATGTCGATGAGCGGTCCACCGCCCGACAGTGCTCTGGTAGTGAACCAGCCGCCGAAGCCCGGGATGCCGTGCCTGCGCAGCCATCCGCACTTGGCGTAGTAGATGTCGCCCAGGTCACCCGCGTCGATATGGCGCTTCAGCGTCTGGCTTTCGCCGCGGAAGCGGTTGTTCATGCCCATCATGAACAGCACACCCGTCTTCTGTGCTACCTGAAGCATCCGTTCGGCATCCTGCGGATTGTGCGCCAGCGGTTTCTCGCACAGGATATGGCAACCCGCTTCCATGGCAGCGATGGCAACGGGGGCGTGCAGCGCGTTGGGGGTGCACACCGACACCGCATCCAGTTCGACCTTCTCCAGCATCTGCTGGTAGTCGGTGAACACGTGTGGTACGCCGTACTCGTCCGCGACCTGCTGTGCCCGCTTTTCATCGATGTCGCAGACCGCAACGACCTCTGCCTGCGGAAGGCGTTGATAGCCCTGAATATGCAAACTGCCGATACCGACACCGACAACGCCGACTCGCACTTTCTTTTTACCGGAACGCGTTGCTGGCACTGTGGATTACCTCGCTCTTCACACGAAATGGAGTAGTATACAATTGGGCAAGAGAGAAGCAATATCCTGCGCTTGAGCCGACCTTGCGGTTTTCGACGGGGTTACTGCTGTAGGGGAGAGGCACCGTGCGCAGGTTGTCGCGGCACGGAATGCGTGGGACGGTCGCTTTATGGTACAATACCCTTTGTGAGACCATGAGGAGGGAGGGAGCCTGTGTTAGAGGTTTTGAGCCGCGAGCTGCAGGCGTATGGCGAGCGTCTGCGCGCGCTGGGCGAACACCTTTGACGTTGTCCATGTAAAGCAACAGATTGCCCGGCTGGAAGAGGAGACCACCCGCCCCGGTTTCTGGGACGAGCCGCGCGAGGCGCAGGAGACCATTCAACAGCTGAACGCGCTGCGCCAGCGTATCGCCGGTTGGGAGGAGCTGGAACGGCAATGGCAGGAGCTGCAGGCGATGTCCGAACTGCTGCAGGAAGAGGAGGACACGGAACTGCTCGAAGAGCTGCAGCAGGGCTTGCAGGAGCTGGCGAAGCGACTGGACACGCTGGAGATGGAGACCCTGCTTAGCGGCGAACACGATGCCAATAACGCCATCCTGGAAATCAACGCCGGCGCGGGCGGCACCGAATCGTGTGACTGGGTGCAGATGTTGTTAAGGATGTATTTACGCTGGGCGCAGGAACACGGCTTCCGCACCGAGATTTTAGACGAAACTCCGGGCGAAGTTGCCGGTCTAAAAAGTGTAACGGTACGCATCGAGGGTCGCAATGCCTATGGCTTGCTGGAGTCCGAGCGGGGCGTGCACCGACTGGTGCGGATTTCACCGTTTGACGCCAACAAGCGAAGGCATACCTCTTTCGCCTCGGTGGACGTGATACCGGAACTTTCCGAGAGCGAAGAGATTCAAATCAACCCGGACGACCTGCGTATCGAGACCTTCCGCGCGGGTAGCGCGGGCGGTCAACACATGCAGAAGAACGAGACGGCGGTGCGCATCACGCACATCCCGACGGGCATCGTGGTCACGTGCCAGAACGAGCGTTCGCAACAGCGTAACCGCGACATGGCGATGCGCGTCTTAATGGCGCGGCTGGCGGAGCGCGAGCGTCGTGCCAATGCAGAGCGTATTGCCGCTTTGCGTGGCGAGCCTCCGCCGATTGAATGGGGACATCAGATACGTTCCTATGTGTTTCAACCGTATTATATGGTGAAGGACCACCGGACAGAAGCGGAGACGGGGGATGTGCCTCGGGTGATGGATGGCGACATTGACCTGTTCATCCACGCCTATCTCCGATGGAAGGGGGCACGCAGAAATGAAGACAATCCGCCGAGCAGTTAACAGCATCCTGTGGGCAGTGGTTCTCCTGCTGATAACAGGTGTGGCCGGTTGGGCGCAGGAGCTGAGCACCAAAAACGTACGCACAGAGGAGAGCGACCTGGCGAACGTGGTGGTGGATGCCCTGCGCGATGCGAGCGGAGCGGATATCGGCTGGCTTCCGGCGGCAGCGTTCAACGAAGTCACCTTGAGCAAAGACACCCCACCCGCCGAGGTCGTGAGCAGGTTACTGCCCTATCGCGACGACCGCGTGGTGGTGCTGAAGCTCACCGGCGCGCAGATTCAGCAGGCTCTGGAGCGTGCGCTTACGCTGTATCCACAACCCAACGCCGGCTTCCTGCAGGTGAGCGGATTGCAGGTAACGTTCGACCCCGCGAAGCCGGCAGGCGAGCGGGTGGTGCGCGTTCAGGTGGGAACCGAGAACAAGCAGGATTTGAACCCTCAGCGTGAGTACCGTGTGGCGACTTCGGCTACGCTCGCTTACGGTGCGCTGGGCTACTTCAAGGTATGGGAGCGTTCGGCGATAGAGCGCGAAACCGAAAAAACGGTCGGCGATGCGGTGCGGGCATACCTGGAAGCAGGCAAACCGATTGCTGGAGTCTCCGAGCGCATCGTGGCAGTGAAACCGTAACGAGAAAGGAGATGCTTTTTTGCGCCTGGCTGAAAGATTACTGAGTTTTTTATCCCTCTTTGGGCTGTTCCTTCTCTGGGGCTGTGCGCCAGGGGCGGTGCAGGCAGAGCGTCCCGCCTTTGACGGTAAACGGGCGTTCGCCGACCTCGAAAAGCAGGTGTCCTTCGGTCCGCGCGTGCCTGGCACACAGGCTCACCTGCAGTGCCGCGACTGGCTGATGACGGAGCTGGAGAAGGTTGCCGACCGGGTGGAAGTGCAAACCTTCACTCGGGTGGTCAATGGCAAAAGCCTGCGCCTGTACAACATCTTCGCGATTTTCAACGAGAACGCCAGCAAACGGGTGATGCTCTGCGCGCACTGGGATACCCGCCCCACTGCGGACGAAGAGTTAGACCCCGCCAATCGCAAAAAGCCGATTCTGGGTGCAAACGACGGCGCGTCCGGTGTGGCGGTGTTGCTGGAGCTGGCACGGCAGTTCAAACTCAAGCGTCCTGAGGTGGGTGTCATCATCGCGCTTTGGGATGGTGAGGACTATGGACCCACAGTGGACAACATGTTGCTGGGTTCGCGCTATTTTGCGAAGAACATGGGCAAACTGCGCCCCACGTACGGCATCCTGCTGGACATGGTGGGCGATAAGGATTTGCAGATATACAAAGAGGTCAACTCCGTATATGCTGCCCCGCAACTGGTGGAAAAGGTTTGGCGCACAGCGGGCGAACTGGGCTACCGCAAGTATTTCCCTGACGCCCAGAAGTATGCGATTATCGATGACCACATCCCGCTGATCGAGGCGGGTGTGCCCTGCATCGACCTGATTGACTTCGATTACCCTTACTGGCACACGCTGCAGGATACAGTGGACAAATGCAGTCCCCAGTCCCTGCAGATAGTGGGTGAAGTGGTGGCGGCGGTGGTCTACTCGGAACGCGAATCCAAGCCATAATACTGGTAGTGGAGCATAAACGGATATGCAGGTGCTGTCATGGACGAGGTACGCCTCAAAATCTGCGACCTGTGTGGTGCTTTGAACCTGATGGAGAACACCGAGTGCCACGTGTGCGGCTGGCGCGGGCACTTCAGCACCGAACCCGCAAAGGTGCGTTCGGTCATCGAGGTCACCCGCAAACTGCAACTGCACGGCACGGCACAGGCGCGCAGCCTCTTCTGTTTACTCCACCAGAAAGTAGAAGACATCGGTTGGAGCCTGCGCAGCTGGCTGAGCCGCCGCAGACGGTCGCCCCATTTTCCTTTGTAACTACTTTTGAGGCTGGTTTTGCCCGAAAACCAGCAGCAACCCCAGCACTGCCCCGTAGATGGCGGCAATGACAGGGTTGCAGAGAATGCCTCAAGTGCTGCCCATCTTGCGGGACAGCGCGGACAGTATCACACCCGCCACTGCCCCGCCGGCGATGGCAAGAATAGCTTTGAGCGGCATGAGCAATTCCTCCTACACGGTCTCTGTGTTGCCTGCTGTTGCAGGTGCCTCTGCTGGCAGGTGCGGCAGTATCTTCGCCATGATATGCTGTTTGGGCATCAGCCCCACCAGCCGCTCGCGGGCGAAACCGCGTGTGAACAGGATGAGCGTCGGGATGCCCTGAATGCCGTAGGCATTGGCCGTAATCGGGTTCTCATCGGTGTTCAGCTTCACCACCTTTAGCCGCCCCTGATACTCGCGGGCTATATCTTCCAGAATAGGCGCGAGCATCCGGCAGGGTCCGCACCACGGCGCCCAGAAGTCCACCAGCACCGGAATGTCCGACTCCAGTACCTCTTGCTTGAACGTGCTGGCGTTGACATGCTTGATCAACCCGCTTTCGGAGTGGTCAGTTGCCTGTCTTCGCCCGAACAGTCCGAACATACTGGTATTTTCAACCTCCTTACGTTGTACTTTGGTGTTATTCCGAAACATTAGATACCCTTTCGGCAGCGGAAGATTCACGGTAGAATAGAGAAGGCTGCTTCACATTCGGGGGTGAACATGCGTTTAACACAGAAAAAAGGGGGTCTTATCGTCTCCTGCCAGGCGCCGGAAAACACGCCGTTGGGAAAACCGGTTGTGCTGGCGGCACTGGCAGAGGCGGCCGTGCGCGGCGGGGCAGCAGGCATTCGCGCCAACCTTCCGCAAAACATCCGTGCCATTCGGGAGCTGGTTCAGGTGCCGATAATCGGCATCTACAAGCACACTCTGCCAGACTACCCGGTGTACATTACTCCCACTTTTGAGCACGCCCGTGCGGTAGTAGAGGCTGGTGCGGACGTTGTGGCGATAGATGCGACCGACCGCGACCGCCCTGAGCCATTGCAGGAGTTGATACAGCGCATTCATGAGGAACTCGGCGTGCCGGTGATGGCGGACATCTCGACGCTGGAGGAAGGCGTTGCTGCAGCGGAGATGGGGGCGGACCTGGTCGCCACCACGATGTCGGGCTATACTCCGTACACCCAGCACCGCCGCACGATGGGGGCAGATATCGCACTGGTTGGGCAGCTGGCGCAGAAGGTCACCGTGCCTGTTATCTGCGAAGGGCGCATTTCGTCGCCAGAGGAAGCCCGTCTCGCGCTGGAGGCGGGAGCATGGGCGGTGGTGGTCGGCACTGCGATTACCGCCATCGATCAGGTGACTGCCCGTTTTGTGGAGAGGATGCGACAGCGCACCGCCGGTAATGGCAACGAGCACAATAGCTGACCAACAAGCGTTTATGTTTCCCCGGAGCCTGCGGCAGTGTTCTGTGCGTTGAAGCGGTTCATCGCCGCCTGCACCCCTTCGGCGATAATCGCTTCGACTGCGTCGGCGGCGCGTTGTAGAGCCTCGTCGATAATCGGTTGCTCTGGAGGGGCAAAGCGGGAGAGCACATACTCCACCATCTGCCCCGGTGGGGGACTGCCAATGCCCACGCGCACGCGCGGAAACGCCTGCGTGCCCACGCACTGGATGATAGACTCCAGGCCGTTGTGCCCGCCATCAGAGCCAGAAGGGCGAATGCGGATCCTGCCCAGAGGCAGCGCTACATCATCCACCACCACCAGCAAATGAGAAACGTCTCTCGGATAGCGTTGTAGCAGTGCTCGTGCCGCTTCGCCACTGCGATTCATGTAGGTCATCGGCTTCGCCAGCAGCACAGGTACCTCGGCAATCATTCCCAGTCCGTAGCGGGCATGGTCGCGGCTCAGGTTCAGGCGAATGCGATGGCGGCTGGCGAGGATGTCTACCACGTCAAAACCGATATTGTGCCGGGTATGGGCATACTCCGCACCCGGATTGCCCAACCCCAGCACAATCCACTCCGGATGTACCTCTTGAGTTCTTCCAAACCATATCCGCATGGGTTCAGGAGTTCCGCATCCGTACCTCTTCGCTCTGCTGTTCGAATAACTTACTGACAGAGTGGTCGAGGTGAATGCGCAGGATGGCGTCTGCCAGAAGCCGGGATACCGTCAGGACGGTAATTTTTTCGTTCCTTTTGTCCGGTGGTAAGGGAATGGTGTCCGTGACAACAAGCTGCTGGATGGGCGAGCGGCGGATCCGCTCGGGGGCGTCGCCGGAAAGCACCGCGTGGGTGCAACAGGCAATCACGTCCGTCGCACCCCGCTCGATCAGCGCTTCTGCTCCCTGCACCAGCGAACCGCCTGTGTCCACCATGTCATCGATCATGATGGCGGTCTTGCCTTCCACGTTACCCACCACTTCCATCACTTCCACTTTGTTGGGCTCCGGACGTCGCTTGGCAATGATGGCGAAGGGCACATCCAGCATCTCCGCCAGCGCCTTGGCGCGAGGAGTACCGGCTACGTCAGGCGAGACCACCACGCAGTTTTTATGCACCAGTCCCTGTTCGATCAGATACTTGCCAATGATGGGACCGGCATAAAGGTGATCGACGGGCAGGTTGAAGAAGCCCTGAATCTGCTGGGCGTGCAGGTCTACGGTCAGAATGCGGTTTGCACCTGCCACCTCCAGAAGATTAGCCACGAGGCGGGCGGTTATCGGCTCACGGGGTTTCACCTTCTTATCCTGCCTCGCGTAGCCGTAATAGGGGATAACGCACGTGATACGTCTTGCTGAGGCACGCCGGAAGGCGTCCAGCATAATCAATAACTCCATCAGATTCTCATTGACCGGAGCGCAGGTTGGCTGCACAATGAACACGTCCAGTCCCCGTGCGTTCTCTCCAACCTGTACGCGAATCTCCCCGTCTGAGAAGCGGGACACCAGTATCTGCCCCAGCTGCTTCTTGAGGCATTCTGCGATTTTCTGAGCCAGCGCGGGGTTGGCGTTGCCGGTGAAGATGCGCATGCGGTCTTCGTTTGCTCTGTCTTTGTTGTTATTCAAGTCGTCATCCATAGGCTATCCCTCAGAAGAAGATTGTTCCCGACGTCGTTTTGCCCACTCCTCTTTGACTACCTGTCGGCAGCGGGCGATTGCCAGCGAATCCGGTGGCACGTCATCGGTTATCGCCGAGGCGGCGGCGACATACGCACCATCGCCTATCTGTAGCGGGGCAATTAACGTGGCGTGCGAGCCGATGAAGCATCCCCTGCCGATGATAGTGCGATGCTTGCGCTTGCCGTCGTAGTTGCAGGTGATGGTGCCGGCACCGATGTTGGTATTCGCCCCGACCTGCGCATCGCCCACGTAGGTCAGATGCGCCATGCTGACGTTTTCTTCGATAATGGAGTTCTTCACCTCCACGAAGTCGCCAATCTTCGTGCCGTTGCCCACGACAGTGCCCGGACGCAGGTTGGCAAACGGGCCCACGCGCACGCTGTCACCCAGCCGACTCTCCACCACCTGCGACGCCAGCACCGTGGTGCGATTGCCTATCTGGCTGTTCTCGATTCGCGCCATAGGTCCGATTTCGCACTCTTCTCCAATAACGGTGTTGCCCAGAATGTAGGTGTTCGGGTGGACGACGGTATCCTGCCCGATTTGCACGTCAGCGTCGATGTAGGTGTTCGTTGGGTCTACGATGGTAACCCCCGATAGCATCAGGTTTTCCATGATGCGCCGACGCAGGCGCGCCGCGACGTCCGCCAGCTCCACGCGGGTGTTTACCCCCAGTGTTACCTGCCAGTCGTCGGCAATGACAGCTTCCACCCGGTCGCCTTTGCGGGTGAACAGCCCAATGACATCGGTCAGATAGTACTCGCCCTGTGCGTTGTCGGGACGGATTTCCCCCAGCGCGCCAAACAGGGCAGGCGCGTTGAAGCAGTAGATGGATGTGTTGATTTCTCGCACAGCCAGCTGCTGGTGGGAGGCGTCCTTTGCTTCTACTATGCCTGTTACTTTGCCGTTGGGGTCGCGCAGCACGCGCCCATACATCCCTGCATCGTGGGGCAGTACTGCAGTCAACAGGGTGGCAACCGCGCCGCTGCTGTGGTGATGTTCCGCCAGTTTGCGCAGGGTTTCGCCGTCTATGAGCGGGGTATCGCCCGGAAGCACCAGCAGGTCACCTGCGTAGTCGTTCAGCAGCGGCCTTGCGCTCATCACGGCGTGTCCTGTGCCCAGCTGCTCCTCCTGAAGGACAAACTCGCACTGTCCGCGAAAAGCCTCCTGCACACGCTCCGCTTCGTGACCCACCACCACAATGGTGCGGGCGACTCCTGCCGACCGGCAGGCATCCAGAAGGTATGAAAGCAAGGGTTTTCCGCACAAGAGATGAAGCGGTTTGGGCAAACGGGATTTCATTCGGGTGCTTTTGCCCGCCGCCATGATGACGGCAGTCAGTGAAGGTTTACTCACGCCCATCCTCCATGAAAGAAGCAACGCCCTTCCGGGTGTCCTTCAGTGCTCTTTAGCGATAACATGGTATCAAACCCACGCCGAAAATGTCAAACGCGCCAACACCCTCATTTGGTCAAGGGGACGGGGCGTGGGTCAGCCTCGCCCACACCCCTGTCGTTTACCGCGACCATCGCTCGTGCATCGGAGGCAAGGTGGGGAAGGGCGCGTGCGGCTCTGCCTGATACCAGTATGCCACCGATGCGATGTCGTCGGTGAGCGGCTGGAACTTGCCGTTGGGCCACCAGCCCAATGCCTGGATGGTTACCTTCAGGCTTTGCTTGAAGCGGATGGGGTCGTAGATGTGCCAGCGGTACAGTCCGTGCCGGGGCACCTCGCCGGGTTCCTTGCGCCACAGGGGATAGCCTGTAAAGGGCGCGTTGAAGGTTTCACCAAAGCACCATGCGCCGCAGAAGTAGTCTTCCGTGCCCGTACCGCAGATGGTGGGATACTCGGTATCGCCATCCATGTAGAACTTGATTTCGCCTTCGCCCCACCAGCCATTGGAGAGCTGCGTCCACGCCAGAAACGTGCCGACGTAGTGTCCCTGCCCCTTGACCCCGTCCACGATGACGTGTTCAGGGCATTCACGCGAGGTCATGGAACGTCGCCACTGCGCATGAAGATAAGCTGCGTTGTCGGGGATGTCCGTCAGCGCGTAGGTAATCTGGTAGAAGAAGCCGTGAATGGGCTCCCACCGCTGATTCTCAATAGTGATTCGCGCTCGCTTGCGGAAGGGCATCGGCAGGTAACAGTTGAAACCGCCCGACGGGTTAACTGCGACAGGGATGGATACCACGTTATAGCGCAATCCATGCCCGTTGCAGAAAAAGTCTCCCAGAGGCACTTCTACCGACGGCGTGCTTTCGTCATCCCAGTACATGCGCAATATGGTATCGCGGTAGGCTTTCACGTCAACGGTAATCCAGATATGCTGGATGATGCCCGGTCCCTGAATGTCTGCCAGCGTGGTAGTGGTTCCGGGTTCAAGGGTGATGCAGGGACGAACCTTCCAGCCTCTGCCCAGCATGGAAGCGGCGTTATGTTCGTCGGGTTCCGCTTTCGCGCCGCCGCCTCGCTCGCCGTTGGGGTTTTCGGCGGAAATGGAGCGTGTTTCCGCGCTGGACAACAGCGGAAGGCTACCCAATCCCAGGTTCAGCAGGTGCAACTCGTTCATCCAAATCCTCCGTGCAGGGTTTGTCACCGGATAGCATAAAACCTTTTTCGCAGTTCAGTACGGGCTATCCTTCCGCAGACGACTTTTCCCGTGCGGTCTGGACATCGCCCAGTAGCCACCGCGATAGCACGATAAACTCCTCCAGGGTCAGCGTTTCGCCGCGCCGCTGTGGGTCAATGCCAGCGTTTCGCAGTCCGGCTTCCACCTGCTCGCGCGGCAGACCCAGCCCGCCACTGAGGGCGTTGAGCAGGGTTTTTCGCCGCTGCCCGAATGCCGCGCGCACCACGCGGAAAAGCCTCTTTTCCTCGTCGGGCGGCAGACGCTTGGGAAGAGGAGTGAAACGCACAATCGCGCTGTCCACTTCTGGCGGTGGATAGAATACCGTGCGCGAGACCCTCTGCACGATTTCCACTCTGGAATGGTACTGGGCGAAGACGCTGATGGCGCTGTATTCGGGAGTACCCGGCTCCGCGATCAACCGTTCGGCGACCTCGCGCTGCATCATCAGCACCGCGCGATCCCAGCCGCTGGCAACGCCGAAGAGCCGGTCCAGGATGGGGCTGGTGATACCGTAGGGGATGTTCGCCACCACTTTGAAAGGCGTATCTCCAAAGGTGTCCTGTATCAGCTGCGGCAGGTTCTGGCGGAGAAAGTCGCCGTGTATCAGGCGGACATTTTGCAATCCGCGCAGATGGTGCTGGATGATGGGTATCAGTTTGGTATCCACTTCAAAGGTGAGAACCTGTTTGGCGTGTTGCGCCAGCGCACGGGTCAGCGTGCCGATACCGCTGCCGATTTCCATCGCCCCCTCTTCCGGCGAGAGGTCGGCGGCTTGAAGGATTTTCTCCAGGATGTTGTGGTCACCCAGAAAGTGCTGTCCCTTGCGTTTGTCGGGTGTCAGCCCAAATTGCAGCAGCACGAGACGTATCTGAGATGGCGAGGTGAGCTTCACGCCATGCCCTCCGCAGTCAGGGAATGGAAAAGGCGGAGCACAAAGGCTCCGCCCATGTTCAGGTGTTAGTCCAAGATGTATACTTTGACCTTGCGCATACCGACTCGCTTCGCTTGGTGATAAGTGTCGTGCCCAAGGTCGATGCGATTGCCTTTAATGTCTCCGCCGGTATCTGCAGCAATCGCATAGCCATAACCTTCGATATACAGGCGCGTGCCAAGCGGGATGTAGCGCGGGTCTACGGCAACCGTGCCGTAGCCGGCTTTAATCCCGGTCGCGGTGCGTCCCGTACGGCTGCCGCCACAGGCATAAGGTGCGTAGCCCGTAGCGATCATGGTAAGCACACGCCGTCCGCTGAAGAAACCTCGCGCGGGCAGCGAGCCGCCCGCCCCGTACCGCTCGATGCGCGGCTTGGGTTGCGAGATTACTTTGGACGCTAACACCTTTCGGGACACCTCCTGCCCGTCCACGGTGGTGACGAGCCACTGGATGCGCTTCCTCCCATCCTGTCCCTCCTCTACCACCCGCTTGACGCCCGGACGCAGTGCCGGGTCCGCAAATCGCTTCACAGGTGCCGGGATTCTCTGCTCCTCGGTAACCATCTGCTGGCGCACCCGGGTCACCACCACTTCCATGCCATCGGCAAGAGGCGTTGCCGGAGGCGGTTGGACGCGGTCCAACTTCTCCAGGCGTATCTCCGCTTCGCGCAAGAGTTCTGCGACGGTTGCGGCTTGTGTGTCCAATGTACGCACCGTGCCACTTTCGCGCAGGCGCACCGAGAATCGGCGTCCTGCGTCTGCGGTCACGAACGCACACAGGGTTGCAGCTATCAGCAGAGACGCGAACAGCGCTCTGCCGTACGCTTCACGCAAGTGCACGTCGGTACCTCCTTTCGGGCACCCCCCGAGGGGGCTTTTTCGGTGCCGTCGGGACGCAGGTTGTCAAGTTACCCCCGCCTTTGAACAGGCGTTGTAACGCTCGTGCATTTTACCACGAAACAACCGCGGGTGTCAACCGATACGCGGCGAAAATACCCAAAATGTAGCCGCAGGCTTTAGCCTGCACTTTTTCCTTTTTGAATGTTTTGCTTTTGGAAACCTTGCATATACTATACCCCGTATGGTATACTGCTAGCGACAATAAATAGATGAGCTAAAGGAGGTGTCATCATGGCAAGCCTGACCGCTACCAAAACCGAGTGGACGGCGCAAGAGCTGAAAGAGCGACTCGACCGAGAGGAGCCGTTCTACATTCTGGATGTGCGCAACCGCGACGAGTTCGATGCGTGGAAAGTGGAGGGACGCCGTCCTATCCCGACGCACAACGTACCCTATTTCGAGATTCTGGAGCAGGGTGGGGCGGATGACGTGGTGGAGTCGGTCATTGCCTACGCAAAGCAGGAGCTTGCAGGGTGGCTTCCCAAGGACCAGCCCATCCTCGTGGTCTGCGCGAAGGGTGGCACCTCTGCCTTGGTGGCTGAGGGGCTTCGTGCGCTGGGCTACGAGGCAATCAATCTGGCAGGGGGAACGCTGGCATGGGGTAACTTCTACGATGTCAAAGCCGTCGTGGAGCAGCCTGCATTGAGCATCTATCAGGTGAGCCGACCGGCGCGCGGTTGTCTCAGCTACATCATTGCTTCCAATGGCGAAGCAGCGATTGTCGACCCACTGCGGCATACGGAACACTACCTGCGCTTCGCGGAGGAGAAGGGGCTAAGCATTCGCCTGATTCTGGATACGCACGCCCATGCTGACCACATCAGCGGCGGCTCGTATCTCTCCAGGCAGCTGGGTGTGCCATACTACATGCATCCCTACGATGGTATCCACCCGATCGATGTGTTGCCTCCGCGCCTCGAATACCAGCCGCTGTGGGATGGTCAACAGTTCCGCGTGGGCGAGGCGACCATCGAGACCATCCACATTCCCGGCCATACGCTGGGCAACGTGGTGTATCTGGTCAACGGGCAGTACCTCTTGACCGGCGACAGCATCTTCATCGAGTCTATCGCTCGTCCCGACCTCGGCGGTCGCGGCGACACCTGGGCACCCATTCACTACCATTCGCTGCGCAAGCTGCTGAGCCTGCCCGATGAGGTGGTGGTGTTTCCCGGACATTTCAGCTCGCTGCGAGAAGCGGACGCAAACGGCGTGTTTGCAATGACCCTGGCCGAGCTGAAGCAGAGGAACGAGGGGCTGGTCATGGCACAGCGCAGTGAGAAAGAGTTCGTGGAGTATATCCTGAGCAGCCTGCCCGTCTTCCCGCCCCAGTATGTGGATATCAAGCGGGTCAACGCGGGGCTGCTCATCCCGGACGAGGAGAAGGCATCTGAGCTGGAGCTGGGCAAGAACATCTGCGCGCTGGCGCAGGCATACCAGTAAGACCGTGACAGGTTGGGCTGGCGCAAGCGCCAGCCCAACCGCCCATCCCTTCTAAAGAACAACGACAAAGGAGGTAACGATGATGAACTTCGACAAGATGCTGGACGTTCGTGGACTATCGTGCCCCATGCCGATTGTCAAGGCACGGCAAGAGGTAAACACGCTGCAGCCCGGTCAGGTGCTGAAGGTATTGAGCACTGACCGCGGCTCGGTGAAGGACTTCCAGGGCTGGGCGCAGGCAGCGAAAAACATCGAGCTGCTGGCTCAGGAGACGGAGCAGTTAGACGGCAAGGAAGTGTATGTCCATTACGTCAGGCGAGTGAGCTAGAAGGAGGTGCGAGCATGAATCCGCAGACAGAGGTGTTGCAGCACGACGTATCGTCCAACGGGCACGCCGTGTACGAGCGTCTGCAGGCGCTCGAGGCGCGTGTGCAGGAGCTGGAGAGCCGTCTCCCCGATGACCGCGTGTCCATCGTGGTGTTCTCGGGTGAGTTGGACCGGGTGCTGGCAGCGTTCGTGATTGCGACTGGCGCGGCAGCGTTGGGACAGAACGTCTCGATGTTCTTCACGTTCTGGGGTCTCAACGCGCTGCGCCGCAAGAAGCAGCTATCGGGCAAGAAGTTCGGGGAGAAGCTGATGGCGCTGATGTCACCATCCGGTTCGCGCGACCTGCCGCTGTCGCGGATGAACTTCTTCGGCATCGGCGCGAAGATGATGCGGGCCATGATGCATGAGAAGAAGGTGAGTTCACTGGAGGAGCTGATGCAGCTGGCAGACGACCTGGGCGTGCGCACCATCGCCTGCGAGATGTCGCGCGATGTGATGGGCGTCACCGACGAAGAAATCCGCGACGGGGTCGAGCTCGGTGGCGTTGCCACCTTTTTGGGCGAGGCACTGCGCTCGCGCGTGACTCTGTTCATCTGAGGAGGTGACCTATGACCACGAACGTTGTCAATAATCGCCTCGCGTATGCGCTGTTTGGGGTCGGTCGTTTCAGCGAGGTGCGTCAGCTGCTGCCGGGTGTGGCAGTGGCGGCAGGCATCATGCTGGTGTCCCTGTGGCTGGCGGACGTCATCGGCATCGCTCTGCTCCGGGCGCAGGGCATCGACCCCACGGGCAAAAGCGCGCCTCTATCCGGGGTGTTGGTGGCGATACTGGTGGGCATCTTGCTGCGCAATGTGTTGCCCCTGCCCCAGAGTTTACAGCCCGGTATCCATTTCGCCGTCACCAAGCTGCTGCGGCTGGGCATCATTCTGGTGGGCATCAAGCTCAGCCTGCTGGATGTGCTGAAACTGGGTGCCTGGGGCATTCCCATTGTCGTGGTGGCGATTGCCAGCGGTCTGGTGCTTATCAGCTGGTTCAACCGGATGCTGAAACTGCCGGAGCGGTTAGGCACTCTCATTGCGGCGGGCACAGGCATCTGTGGTGTGACCGCGATTGTGTCTACCGCTCCTGCCATCAAGGCAGAACAGCGAGAGGTGGCATACGCCGTAGCGAACGTAACCCTGTTCGGGCTGTTGGGCATGTTCCTGTATCCCTATCTGGCACATTCCCTGCTGTCTACTTCCGAGCAGGTGGGGCTGTTCCTCGGCATCGCGGTTCACGAAACCGCTCAGGTGGTGGGTGCCGCGCTGGCATACAAGGAGATGTTCCATGACGATGTCGCGTTTCAGGCGGCAACCGTGACCAAGCTCACCCGCAACCTGTTCCTGGCGGTGGTCGTGCCACTGATGGCTTTCTACTACTTGCGCCAGCTGCGTGCGTCGGGGCAGGACGGGGGCGATTCGCGCGTGAGCATCCTGAAGCTGTTCCCCGCTTTCGTGCTGGGCTTTCTGGCGATGGCGCTGGTGCGCTCGGCTGGGGATGCGACGCTGGCGAACGGTGCCGCCTTCGGCGTGTGGAGTGCGGAGCAGTGGAAAGCGATGACCACCCTGATCGGCGAGCAGTGGGGCTCGCGCTATCTGCTCGGCACGGCGATGGCAGCGGTGGGACTGGGTACCAGCTTCTCGGTGTTCAAGGGGCTGGGCATGAAGCCTTTTGCGGTTGGCTTCGTGGGCGCCCTGCTCGTCGGGGCGATTGGGCTGGTGCTGTCCCTGCTGCTGGGGCAGTTCGTGAAACTTTAATCGCGGAGGGATACCATGACGACTGTATCGCAGACCAAGCAAACTTCCACGACTACCCGCGCCAGCTGGGTCTCCGTACCCGGCTGGCTGCGGTGGGGCGCGCTGATTGGTGTGGTGCAGATACTGGCTATGCTCTCCTACGCGCCCCTTGGCGTATCGACCGCTTACCCCCAACTGGTGGGATATGTTCTTGACCGGCTATCGCCGGGGTTTGCTGAACGGCAGCCTTACCTGCAAGAGGTAGGCGCCAGAATCGGCTGGGAGGTGATGCTGGTTCTGGGCATGTTTCTCGGGGCGATGCTCGCTCACTGGCTCTCCCGTCGGGCGAACGCCCAACCCGCGGCTGCGCCAGTGGTGGTGATCCGCGGCTTTGAAGGTAGCCCCGTCCGCAGATGGCTGCGCGCCTTCATGGGGGGCTTTCTCATCTTGTTTGGCGCGCGGCTGGCGAACGGTTGTACCACTGGACATATGCTCAGCGGTATCGCACAGATGGCGGTGAGCGGGTTCCTGTTCGGGGCGGTCGCCTTCGCCACCGGACTGCTCGTCGCCAAACTGCTTTTCCGAGAACCAACAGGAGGTGCAACACCATGAACGAGAAATGGCTGGGCTTGATGTTCGGTCTGGCTTTCGGTTACGCGCTGTATCGAGCGGGGTTCTCCCGATGCAATATCGTGCATCGAGGGTTGTGGCTACGCGACTTCACGATGCTGAAGGTGATGCTTACTGCCATCGCTGTGGGGCTGGTCGGCAGCGCGGTGCTGGACGTGCTGATGCCGGGTGCGATACACTTTAAGGTGAAGTCTTTGCACCTGTGGGGTATCCTCGCAGGCGCGGCAGTGTTCGGCGTTGGCATGGCGTTAGGCGGCTACTGTCCTGGCACGGCGCTTGTAGGCGCAGCCAGCGGAATACGAGAAGGCATAGCCACCCTATTTGGGGCACTAGCGGGGACGGTGGCGTTTATCTTTGCTTACCCATTGCTGAAGCCAGTCTTCTTTGAGGTGGCAAACTTCGGGAAGGTCACCCTGCCATCGCTGACAGGACTACCTGCGGTGGTTCTGGCATTGGGCATCGGGGCGTTGCTGATGTTTTTGGTGGCGGTGCTATCTCGCATGGAGCGTGCGCATCGCGAAAGGTCAGGCGCGTAGTGAAACCATGAGAACGGAGAAAGAGGAGGCATCATCACGTGCAAACAACCGCGAATGAACTGAAGCTGGTGAGACGGGAAGATAAGAAGGAGCTGCAGGACCGCCTGGCGCGCATTGAAGGGCAAATCCGCGGCATCCGTGAGATGATCGAGCGCGAGGAGAGCTGCGAACTGGTGGCTCAGCAGCTAGCGGCGGTACGTGAGGCATTTAATAAAGCCTTCGCCCACATGGTCGCCAGCACCATCCAGCACAACTGCTCGGGTGGTCAGATGGCAGACCCGGCGGCACAGGCGAAACTGCTCTCCCTTGTGCGCATCCTGATGCGGTATTCATAGGCGCGATGGCTCCGCACTGACGCCTGTGTTCTCGTCGGTCGCAGCATAGGGGCGACTGCCCCGCTGGCGTAGTCTAAGCGCAAGAGACGGCTGTGGTGTGGGCAGTGCCAATCCGCACAGGTCGATTACCGATGTCTGCTCGCGCACCTGAAAGCAAACGGGAGCAACCCGGTCTTCAGCCTAAACCGCTCGCCCCTACGATTTGCCCCAGCGCGATTCCCCCGTCGTTGGGAGGGACGCGCTGATGCCAGTAGGGGCGAAACCCTTCCTCACGCAGGCGTTGCACTGCTCGCCCCGTCAGGTAGGCGTTCTGGAAACAGCCGCCGCTCAGCGCGATGCACTCCACACCCGCCCGCTTCAACACTGCGACCATCATCTCGACAAGCATGTTGTGGAACCTGGCGGAAATCCAGCCGACAGGCACGCCAGCGGCTACATCCAGCAGCAGTTCAGGTAGCATCGGACGCCAGTCGAGGATGACTGGCGCGTCGGACGAGGTCTGGTCTACCGCGAAGGGGTAACTCTCATCCGTCGTCACGCCGTGCAGACGGAACTCCAGCTCCATCGCTGCCTGCCCTTCATAGTTCACCACCTGCCGTAAGCCGACGAGGCAAGCCACCGCGTCGAACAACCTGCCTGCGCTGGTGGTGATAGGGGCGTTGATGCCACGTCGGAGCATTTGGCTCAAGGCGGCGAGTTCTTGTTCCGTAAATACGCCCCGTAGCGTCTGGAAAGCCTGTTCGCCATAGCGCTCGTAAAGCACTCCCAGCGCAGAGCGGCGCGGCTCCTTGATGGCGCGGTCGCCGCCAGGCAGGCGGAAAGGACGCAGATGGGCAACCCTTTGCCAGCCACCCTCGTGGATAAGCAGGAACTCGCCGCCCCAGATGGTGCCGTCGGTACCGTAGCCCGTGCCGTCCCACGAGATGCCCAGCACTGGCGGTTCCAGCTCGTTTTCCGCCATGCACGACAGGATGTGCGCTACGTGGTGCTGAACGGGCACAACAGGAATGCCCATCCTGTGCGCCGCCTGCGTGGAGAGATAGTCGGGGTGCATGTCGCAAGCGACCGCCTGTGGCTGGTGCTCCCACAACTCTTTCACATCCCTGATGACGCGATGGAACGCCTCCAGTGCCTGCGGTGTCTCCAAATCGCCGATGTGCTGACTGATGAACACCTGATTGCCCACGCTCAGGGCGACGGTGTTTTTCAGATGCGCCCCCACCGCCAACAAAGGGGGAAGGGGCTGTTTCACCAGAACGGGCAGGGGGGCATAGCCGCGCGCCCGCCGGAGTACCAGTTCGCGTCCTAACAGCACCCGCACCACCGAATCGTCCACATGGCGGGCGATGGGACGATTGTGAACCAAAAACAGGTCGGCGATGCCCGCGAGGCGATGCAAGGCTTCGCGCTCGTCGGTGCAAATCGGCTCGTCCGAGAGGTTGCCGCTGGTGGCAACCACAGGGAAACCCAGCTCGTGCATCAGCAGATGGTGCAGGGGAGTGTAAGGCAGCATCACTCCCAGATAGGGGTTGTTCGGGGCGACGGATGGGGCAACCGCCTCTATCTCCCTCCTGCGCAACAACACAATGGGCGATTCGGGCGACCGGAGTACACGCTCTTCCGCTTCGTTCACCTCGCAGTGCGCTATCACCTGCTCCAGTGACGGGTACATCAGCGCAAAGGGCTTCTCTTCCCGCCGTTTGCGCTCGCGCAGGCGTCGAATGGCGGCATCGTTGCGGGCATCCACTATCAGGTGAAAGCCTCCCAGCCCCTTGACCGCGACAATACGCCCCTCACGGATTGACTCCGCCGCCTGAAGCAACGCCTCATGGTGTCGGGCAAGGCAGCTGCCCTGCTCATCCCACAACTCGAGATGGGGTCCGCATTCGGGGCAGGCGTTGGGCTGTGCATGGAATCGGCGGTCGGCAGGGTTTTCGTACTCCTCCCGACACATGGGGCACATGGTGAACGCCTTCATGGTGGTGTTCGGGCGGTCGTAGGGCAACGCCTCCATGATGCTGTAGCGCGGACCGCAGTTGGTGCAGTTAGTGAAGGGATAACGGTAACGGCGGTCGGCGGGGTCGAAGATTTCGTGCAGGCAGTCGGGGCAGGTGGCGATGTCGGGCAGGATGAGTGCAACCTTCTCGCCGCTCTCCTCGCTGTGGCGGATTTCGAAAGCGGTGTAGCCTATCGGGTCGAGTATCGACTGCTCGAGGCTCTGGATGAAAGCGCGCGGGGGCCTGTCGCTTTCCACGCGCCGCACGAACTGCTGCAGGGTTTCCACTGGTCCCTCGACCTCGATGAACACGCCCTGCGCAGAGTTGAGTACCCAGCCTTTTAAGCCGAGCTCGGTCGCAAGGCGGTAGATAAACGGGCGAAAGCCCACCCCCTGTACCGCCCCACGAATGACCAGACGTATCCGAACCGTGCTGTGCATCGTCGAATGAAGGCGCGCACCAGGTCGTGCTGTCGAAGTATAGCAGAATCTACAAGCCTGTTTCAAACTGACTGCACACCCTCTCAGGTTGTCGAGATACCTGTCCGATAATTCAGTAGGTACTGACGCCACAGGGGCTATTTCTGGGAGATGACCATGCACACGGCTGGGGTAACAGGTTTAAGCGGGATTGTCACGGCAGATGATGTGGAGCGTTTTCTTCGAGCAAGCGACGAGATGCAACCCGAATCGTTTCGCGCTTACAAACGCGACGACAACGCATTCACTCTGCACCTCGCGTTCAAAAAGTTCGCTGTTCACCGGCGGCTCATCGTTCCGGATATTCAGGTGCGTGGCGATGCCAACGGCTGGACGATAGAGAGTGCCCCTGTGTACAATGCCTTTTGGCGGGCTGGCGGTCAGTCTTTGACCTCAGTTCTGTATGCGATTATTCAGGTGACAGCGCAGCACTTGCGCCACGACACGCTCTGGGGTGCCCATTTATCGCCTAAAGCGCAACTGCCCCCCGCGCCCCTGCCGAGCCCCGCGTGGTTTTCAACGAAAGTGATATCATCGATATTCAGAACCTCGCGCGCTGGTACAGGCAGGCACAACTTCTTTTGGAGGGAAGGAAGATTTTGAATGTGGCTGGGGGCGGAGGCATCGGTGCGAAACTATTATCCTCATGGGCAAGCCAGTGCCTGAACGTGGACTGGGACGCCACCAGTTTGCAAATCGGCTTTGAAACTTTTGACGCGCCCAACCTGCACCACTACTGGTTGGAATCCCCACTGTCGCTACCCAGTGTCATGGAAGACTATCAGCCTGATGTGGTCTGCTGGTTTCAGGGCACGGATGTTGCCCTTCTCGGGGTCATCGCCGCGGGCATGAAGGAAGGCACAACGCTGGTTTGTCCCGCGCTCCAGATGTTACACCGTGAGACGACGGAGTGGTTTGACCGATGTGAAATAACTGGAGACCTTCTGGTGTGCAGTCGCCCCAAACGGCGGACGTCCCCGGATGACCGCGTGTCCTTGAATCTCCAAGCCAATCGCTGGACGAATGGGAACTGGCAAATGCTACTTTCTCGTAACACCCTGCCTATCACCGTCAACGGGGTGCTGGGATATGCTGTGCCTGCGGATATTCAGACCCTCTACGACTCTGTGAGATATATTCGGTCAGAACATGCGGTCGTCGTGGAAATCGGCAGCTTTTGTGGGCTGTCCGCGTGCATCTTCGCGCACAGTTTGAGACGGCATGGTCTGACCGGGCAGGTCTTCTGTATCGACCTGTAGGACACCTACGTCGAGATGAACCCAAGTGCGAAAGAGACGGGCTTTTTCGCTTACAAAAGTGGACAGCTTCGCCAGCTGTTTGACCATTATACCAAGACGGCGGCGGCAACGGGCATTATCCCGATATGCGAAGGCAGCGCGCAGGCGTGGAGACGGTTCTCCGATGAAACCATCGACCTGCTGTTCGTCGATGGTGACCACTCGTACGAGTGATGCCTGAACGACCTGCGGAACTGGTATCCGAAAATGAAGCCGCAGGGCATCATCGTAGGGCATGACTACGATTGGGACACTGTGCGGGCAGCTGCCCAGCAGTTCGCCCGCGAAAAGGGATTGCGGTTTTTACCGTCTTCGACGCAAACCATGTTTTTGCTGCCGATGCCGCAGGCATCACCCCAGCCTGAACGTCCCTCCGCGCCCGTAGACCTGTTCGTTGCCTCGTGCGTGTAGGTGAACTGGGGGTGCTGGAAACCACGGGATCGTAGCCGCAGGGCTTTAGCCTGCGCCACCGAGTGCTCCGGACATAACGGTGCTGCCGGTCTGGTTCAACAGCCAGCCTGTCCACTCCGTCAAACCCTCACCCGTGCGGCACGAGACGCGCAGGATGGGCATCTCCGGGTTCAGCCGCCGCACGTCCCGCGTGAACTGCGCCTCGTCGAAATCCAGATACGGGATCAGGTCTACCTTGTTCAGCACAGTAACCTGCGCGGTGCGGAACAGGGCGGGGTACTTGGCGGGTTTATCGTGTCCTTCTGCCGCGCTCACCACTGCCACCCGTCGTGTCTCGCCGAGGTCGAACACGACCGGGCAGACCAGATTGCCCACGTTTTCGATAAACAGCAATTGCACGCCGTCCAGGTCGATTTGCTCCAGCGCACGCAGCACCATGGTCGCATCGAGGTGACAGCCGCCTTCCGTGTTAATCTGCACCACCGGCACGCCCAGTTTGGCGATGCGCTCGGCGTCGCGGGTGGTGTCGGGGTCGCCCTCGATGACGGCGATGTGGACTTTATCTTTCAGTTCGCGGATAGCGCACTCGATCAGGGAGGTCTTGCCCGAGCCGGGCGCACTGATGAGATTGAGCGCGACGACCCCAGCCTCTTGCAACTGCTGGCGCACCACCTGCGCGTGCTGTTCGCTTGCCTCCATAATTCGCCTGATCACTTTAATCTCCATCGGATCCCTCCATCAGTGTAATGGCGACTATCTCCAGCTCCTCGCCTGCCACCACCTCCGCACCCATCGCGCCGCAGGACGGACACTCCCAGAAAACGTCTTTCGGGCGATACTCGTTGCCGCAGACTTTGCACCGCACCTGCGCGGGAACCGTTTCCCACTGCAGGGAAGCCTCCGACAGGGGGGTATCCTGCTTCAGGATGTCAAAGGCGAAAAGGAGGGCGTCGGGCACGACCTGGCGCAGCTCACCGATGCGAAGATGTATCTGGTTGACCTTTCCGCCTCCGTTCGTCTGGACAACCTCCTGTGTGGCGCGCACGATGGCGTCGGCTATCGAAAACTCATGCATCCTCTTCGCCTTTCTGCAAGTCTAGCAAGATATAGCGTACCACATCCTCTACGGCTTTTGCGACCTCTTCGGACAAGCCTTCGCCCTCGCCAAAATCGCTGCCCTCGATGCCATAGATGACCAGTTTCTGGGGGAGCCGGTTCAGCGCATGTGCCAGGGCAAGGATTTCGTTCAAGCCCATCGCGTGTGTTGAAGAGAAGCGCATGTTTGCGGGAAGGGTTTGCGTTGAGGCGTCAAAGCGCATCACCTCGCCAGCTGCCCGCCCCGAGCGCATGGCGTCAACCACGATGACCCGGCCAAAGCCCTGCCAGATGTCCAGTACCATCGTCAGGTCGCCGGGGCACTCTATAACCTCCACATCTCGGGGTGCAAGCAGGCGGATGCGGCGAACAACAGCTATCCCCGCGCCGTCATCCCGACGATACGGGTTGCCAATACCGATGACGATGGCTTTGTGCATGGTGAGTGTCTCCCGCGTTGAGTGGCAGATGCGGTGGAACGTCTCTCCATTTGTTCACCACGCCAGCGCCTGAGACCTCTATCTGTCCAGCGTGTCGGTGGCTGGAGCAGGGGTTGGATGGGAGGAGCGCAAAGGATAGAATAGGGTTCGTCTCATTCTTCGCTGGAGGAACAAAGCGTTGAAAGGGCACCGAAGAGCGAAGGTTGTAATCGGGGTCGTGTTGCTGGCGCTGGCAGCGGGGATGGCATGGCGCTGGTGGGGGATGGGGTCTTCCCATCTGCGAAACGTGGTGTTTGCCAGCGGCACCATTGAGGCTACAGAGGTGGATGTCAGCGCAAAGGTATCCGGTAGAATCCTCAAACTGCTGCTCGATGAGGGAGATGCAGTGCTCGCGGGGCAGGTTATCGCCCTGATAGACGCCAGGGAGATTCGGGCGCAGGTTGCGCAGGCGCGGGGAGCTTATGAGGCAGCGCAGGCGCGACTGAGGGAGCTGTTGAGCGGAGCACGCGAAGAAGAGATACGCCAGGCACAGGCGAACCTCGCACAGGCGCAAGCGGCTGCAGAGGGCGCACGCCGGACTCTGGAAACTGTTCAGGAGATGTTTGCGAAGGCAACGGAGTTGAGAGCCCAGCTGGTGGGTGCCCAGACCGCTTACGAGTCCGCCGAAAAAGCCTATCGACAGGCAAGGGCGAAGCTGGAGCTGGTCGAAGCAGGGACGCGCCACGAGCAGATAGAACAGGCACGCGCCGCGGTGGAACAGGCTAAAGCACAGGCAATGAACGCCCGGCAAGATGCCGAACGTGCAGAGAACCTGTATGCCGCCGGTGCCATCTCCAGGCAGCAGCTGGATGCCGCTATCGCCCGGCGCGACAGTGCGCAGGCGACGGTCGCTGCTGCAGAGGCAAGACTGGCGGAGCTGCTTGCCGGAGCGCGAACGGAAGAGCGTGAAGAGGCTCGCGCGGCGGAGGCGCAGGCGAAGGCACAGCTGGAAGGTGCGAGGCGCAACCTGCAGGTGGTCAGGGAGCTGTACGCCGACCGCCTGCCAGCGAAGCAGCAGCTGGAGCTAGCCCGTACACAGTATCGCACTGCGCTGGAGCAGGTTGCTGCAGCAAGGGCGCGTTTAGACCTGCTGCTTGCCGGTGCACGGGAGGAAACCATTCAGGCGGCGCGAGCACAGGTGGAGCAGGCTCGCGGTGCACTGGAAGCTGCGAAGGCAATGACCGATTACTTGACCATTAAGGCGCCCTTATCCGGCAGGGTGATACTGAAGGTTGCCGAGCAGGGTGAACTGGTCACGCCGGGGATGCCCATTGTGCGCATTGCCAATCTGGATACTGTATGGCTGAAGGTGTATGTGCCCGAGCCGAATATGCGTGTCAAACTGGGCGACCGGGCGGAGGTAGCGGTAGATGCCTATCCCGGCAGGCGTTTCGTGGGCAGGGTCACCGAGATCGCGGACAAACCCGAGTTCACCCCCAGGAATGTGCAGACGAAAGAGGAGCGGGTGAAGCTGGTTTTCGGGGTGAAAATCACGCTGGAAAACCCGCGGGGGGAGCTCAAACCCGGGATGCCAGCAGACGCCACCATTTTCCTGTCCGGGGCTTCGCCATGAGCGAGTGGGCGATAGAAGCACGGGGTCTTCGCAAGACCTTCGGGCATATCGTGGCGGTAGACTCGTTGCATTTACAGGTGCGCCCGGGAGAAGTATTCGGCATCGTCGGTCCCGATGGCGCGGGCAAAACCACCACTTTCCGCATGCTGGTGGGCGCCATCGAACCCGATGCCGGGGAAGCCTTTGTTGCCGGGTTTAATGTATGCACACATCCCGAGGAAGTCAAGCGGCGCATTGGCTATATGTCGCAGCGATTCAGCCTCTACGGTGACCTGACGGTGCAGGAGAACCTGGACTTCTTCGCCGATGTCTATCAGGTGCCCAGGGAAGAGCGTCTTGCCCGGCAGAAGGAGCTGCTGGAGTTCAGCCGACTGGCTCCGTTCACAAAACGTCTGGCTCAAAACCTGTCGGGTGGGATGAAGCAGAAGCTTGCGCTGGCGTGCACGCTGATACATACGCCAGAAATCCTCTTTCTCGACGAGCCGACAACGGGGGTAGACCCCGTGTCGCGCCGCGATTTCTGGAGGATACTCTACACGCTGGTGGGCAGGGGCATGACGCTGGTGGTGAGCACGCCCTATATGGACGAAGCCGAACGGTGCAGCCGCATCGCTTTCATGTACAACGGTCGTATCATCGAGTGCGACACCCCCGATAACCTGCGCAGTCGGATGAGTGGTAATCTCTGGGAGATGATCTGCCATCCGCAGCGGCGGGCAAGGGAAATCCTTGCGCAACTGCCCGAGGTGAAGAGTGTACAGGTGTATGGAGAGCGTCTGCATGTCTGGCTGGAAGGTATCCGTACCGGGTTCCAGCCCCTGCAGGAGATTCTGACGCAATCCGGCATTCAGGTGGAGCATATTCGGCAGGTTGTAGCCGGGCTGGAGGATGTCTTTGTGTCCATTATCGAGAAGCAGCGGCAGGAAACGCGATGAGCGAGTGGGCTGTTGAGGTTCACGGGCTGACCAAACGCTTCGGAAGTTTTACGGCGGTGGATGGTATCACCTTCGCGGTGAAGCGCGGCGAGGTTTTCGGGTTTCTGGGTCCCAATGGCGCGGGGAAGTCCACCACCATCCGGATGCTGTGCGGTATTATCTCGCCGACCTCCGGCACAGGAACCGTTGCCGGGCTGGATATCCGCACACAGTCCGAACAGATTAAAGCGCGCATCGGTTACATGTCCCAGAAGTTCTCGCTGTATGAAGACCTGACCGTTTCGGAAAATATCGATTTTTACGCAGGGGTCTACGGGGTGTCTGCCGAGCGGCTGGCGAAACGGAAACGGTGGGTGCTGCAGATGGCTGGTCTGGAAGGGCGTGAACAGAGCCTGACCGGTGAACTGCCAATGGGCTGGAAGCAAAGGCTGGCTCTGGGATGCGCCATTGTGCATGAGCCGGAGATACTTTTTCTGGACGAACCCACATCAGGAGTAGACCCCATCTCCCGACGGCAGTTCTGGGACCTGATTGACGTGCTGGCAGGAGAGGGCGTTACCGTGTTTGTCACCACGCACTATATGGATGAGGCGGAACATTGCAACAGGCTCTGCCTTATCTATCGGGGCAGGATCGTGGCGATGGGCACGCCCGCCGAGCTGAAGACGCACTACTCGTCGGGAAAGCTGATGGAGGTTGAGGTAGAACCGCAGATGGCTGCACTGGAGAGCCTGCTGAACGACCCGGCGGTATACGATGCAGCGGTTTTCGGCAGGCGACTGCACGTGGTTCTGCCAGCGGATGTGGATGCCGCAGGGCATGTCAGACAGCAGCTGGAGAAGGAAGGCTTCCGCATTATCTATCTGGATGCGGTAGTGCCCTCTCTGGAAGATGTGTTCGTTTCGCTGGTGGAGCAAACCGATAGAGGACTGGGAGAGGACGGCGTGTAGACATGTGGACGCGAATTCGCGCAGTGATGCGCAAAGAGTTCATTCATGTCCTCCGTGACATACGCACGCTGGCGGTGGTTATCGTGCTACCGGTGCTCATGCTGATTCTTTACGGTTACGCGATCAATCTGGATGTGCGTCATCTGCGCACGGCGATTCTGGACGAAGACAGAACTTCCGCTTCACGCGAGTTCATTCGCTCTCTTCAGCACAACGAGTACTTCGACATCGTGCTGTATCTGGACAGGCCGGAGCAGGCAGATATGGTGCTTGCACGTGGCGGAGCGAGGCTGGTTTTCGTGATTCCACGAGGGTTCGGACGTGATGTGGCTTCGGGCAAGCCGCCGCAGGTGCAGGCGCTGATTGACGGCTCCGATTCCACCACCGCCACGATTGCCCAGAGCTACGTATCGGGATTCCTCCAGACAATCTCCGTCGGTTACGCACGGCGACAGGCTGCTCGTGCCGGGTTGCCTGTGGAGCGACTGGCAATGCCCTTCGATTTACAGCCGCGCGTGTGGTACAACCCCGAAATGAAGAGCACCTATTTCATCGTGCCGGGGTTGATTGCCGTCATCTTGATGCAGATTTCCGCACTGCTGACATCGCTGACCATTGTGCGCGAGCGCGAGCGGGGGACGATTGAGCGGCTGGTAGTTTCGCCCATCATGCCCCACGAACTGATGATAGGCAAAATCGTACCGTATGTTATCATTGCTTTCGCGGACGTGTTGCTGGTGCTGGCAGCAGGGCGGCTGCTGTTCGGTGTGCCATTAAGGGGTAGCGTCGTGTTGTTGCTGGTGCACTCGGCAGTTTTTCTGTTCGCATCGATGGGTATCGGCTTGCTGATTTCGGTGATAGCGCGCACGCAGCTGGTAGCGTTTATCGCTGCGATGCTGGGCACAATGTTGCCATCGGTGCTGCTTTCCGGTTTCATGTTCCCTATCAGTGCAATGCCGCAGGTTCTGCAATATCTCACCTATCTGATACCGGCTCGCTATTTCATCGTGATTCTGCGCGGCATTTTCCTCAAGGGAGTGGGACCCGAGGTGCTATGGAAGCCCGCCCTGTCGCTGATTGCCTTTGGGCTGATTGCTATCGCTGTGAGCGTGCGCCGATTCCAGAAGAGGTTGTGAGGTAAGGGTATGTCCTGGCAGCGGATTCGGCATCTGATACGTAAGGAGTTCATCCAGCTGCGGCGCGACCCGAGGATGTTGCGGCTGGTCATAATTGCGCCCGTTGTCCAGCTTATCATTTTCGGCTACGCGGTCAACACCGATATCAAACATATCCCCACCGCTGTCATCGACGCCGATAGAAGCCGTGAGAGCAGGGAGCTGGTCGCTCGCTTTAGCAACACCGGCTATTTCGAAGTGGTTGCCGTGCTGGATCGCCCTCAGGACCTTGTGGCTCTCATGGACAGCGGCAGGGTGCAGGCAGGCGTACACATCCCCCGGGGCTTTGCAAGGAGACTGGTGCGTGGCGAGAGCGCACCGCTGCAGGTTATTATGGACGGCACGGATTCTACAACTGCAGGCGTGGTACTGGGTTATGCGTCTGGCGTGCTGAAGAAGTACTCGGAAGAGGTGCTGAGCGAGAGATTGCAGAGGCTGAGCACGCAATGGATACGCCTGTCCATCATTGAAGAGCGTACGCGCGTGTGGTTCAATCCCGAGCTCAGAAGTGTGAACTATATGGTGCCGGGTGTGCTGTGTACCATCCTGCTGGTGGTCACCATGGTGTTGACCTCCATGGCGATTGTGCGGGAGCGCGAAGTCGGCACGCTGGAGCAGATTATCGTCACCCCCGTTCGGTCAACGGAGTTGATGGCAGGTAAAACTATCCCTTTTGTGCTGATTGGGTTTGTGGATATCGTGCTGATTCTGCTGGTAGCCATGTTCTGGTTCCGCGTGCCTTTACGGGGAAGCCTGTTGCTGCTTTTTGCGCTGGCGCTCGTCTTCTTGCTCACCACACTGGGACTGGGGCTATTTATCTCCACAGTATCCCACACACAACAACAGGCGATGATGACTGCTTTCTTTATTATGCTGCCTTCCATCTTGTTGTCGGGCTTTATGTTTCCCATCGAGAACATGCCGCGAGTTATCCAGTGGGTAACGTATCTTATCCCCCTGCGTTATTTCCTGAACATCGTTCGCGGCATCTTCCTCAAAGGGGTCGGGATAGAGGTTCTGTGGGGTGACGCATTGATGCTGCTGGTGCTGGGGCTGATACTGTTTGCCATGGCAAGTTTACGCTTTACAAAGAGGCTGGAGTAGGGTAGTGTACCGGGTTCCGTCGGTGCGCTTCGTGGTGACCATCATCTGGAATGTGAGCATCCTCGTCAGCGGAGTCCCACCTGAGCTCACCGCACGCGGGAAGGGGAGACAGTTCGGCGGGAGCCTCGCCCCCGCCGGAAGTAACGAGATGCACGTTTAGTGTCCGCTGGTGCTATTCCCTGACCACCTGCATCTTGAGGAAATGCGTGGCGCAGGAGATACACGGGTCGTAATTGCGTATTGCCTGTTCGCATCGCCACTGCAGCTGCTCCAGAGGCAGGTCCGCGTTTGCCTTCACCAGACTCCAAAGGTCCGCCTCGATGCTTTTCTGGTTCTGGGCGGTAGGTGGTACGATTCTCGCATCCAGAATGGTGCCGTATTCGTCGACGCGGTATCGATGGTAGAGGATGCCTCGTGGAGCCTCGGTGCAGCCGTGACCTGTCGCCGCGTAAGGACGCACCTCCACGGCGGGCTTATCGGGCATGGTGTAGTTGGCGATAATGCGCAACGCTTCATCGCAGGCGTAGAGGGTTTCAATAGCACGTACCACGATGCTTTGGAAGGGGTTTCGACACGGCGCGACGACCCCTACCTCCTTCGCCACATCCTGCGCCAACGGTGAGAGCCTGTCGAAGTTCAGATTGAACCGCGCCAGCGGCCCCACCATGTATGCACCGCGACGGGCGATGCGTGCGTGCAGGGCGTTGGAGTAGGGCACGTGCTCTTCCACAATGTGCGCCTCAAACTCATCGATAGCGATATCCAGCCCTTTGTTCGAAACCAGTCTCCCTTCGTTCAACGGATATTCCGCCGGGCGGCGCAGAGCGACAAATTCGTAGTCCTGCTCGAACTCGGGGGTGGGCAGGCTTGCCGTCCACTTCACCAGTTGGATGGAGGCGTCGCGCGCCCATTTCAGGCGTTCCTCTATCTCCTGCAAGTCACGTCGGCGGGGCACCTTGTAGAAGCCTCCCACCCTGACGTTAATCGGGTGAACCTCCCTGCCGCCGATAAGGGTCACCAGGTCGTTTCCCACCTTTTTCAGCTTCAGTGCGGTTTCCACTATCTGGGGATGGTCACGTGCCATCTGGATGGCGTCTTCGTAGCCCAGAAAATCGGGGGCGTGTAGCATCGCGACATGCAGGACATGGCTTTCAATCCACTCGCCGCAGTATATCAGTCGTCGCAGGTCGCGGATGGGGCCCTCGATCTTGATGCCGAAGGCATCTTCCATTGCGTGCGCCGCGCTCATCTGGTAGGCGATGGGGCATATCCCGCAGATGCGAGCGGTGATGTCAGGCGCTTCACGGTAGCTTCGCCCGCGAAGAAAGGCTTCGAAGAAGCGGGGAGGTTCGAATATCTTAAAGCGCACCTCCGCTGGCTGTCCGCCCTTGAAGCGGACATATAGGGCGCCTTCACCTTCTACCCGCGCCAGGTAGTCTACCTTAATCGTGTTACCTTTCATGGCTTTCACTCTCTCTTCGGAAGGCTTCGGAATAGGCGTTGAATCCTCGGTAGGCACGGATCAGGTCTTCCTCTTTAACGCCCAGCTGCTTCCATCGCTTGCTGAGCGATTGCGTGTTCGGTGTCTCTTTCGGGCCGAAGCAGCCATAGCATCCACGGGAATACGATGGGCATATCGCGCCACATCCCGCGTGGGTGACGGGTCCCAGACAGGGCGTGCCTTTGGCTACCATGACGCACACAATGCCCCGCCGCTTGCACTCGGAGCAGACGCTATGGGGAGCGATGTTCGGCTTGCGCCCGTTGAGGTAAGCGTTGATGACTTCCAGCAGCTGGTATTTGTTCACCGGGCAACCGCGCAGCTCGAAGTCCACGAACACATGGTCATGCACCGGCGTGGATCTGCTCAGCGTCTGGATGTACTGCGGCGTCGCGTACACGAGAGAGATGAATTCACGCACATCTTTGAAGTTGCGCAGTGCCTGAATACCGCCGGCGGTCGCACACGCGCCGATGGTAATCAGGAAGCGCGACACACGACGTACCTGATGGATGCGTTCCGCGTCGTGCGGCGTGGTGATGGAACCCTCCACGAGCGAGATGTCGTACGGCCCCTTGACCGTCGCACGGCTGGCTTCCAGAAAGTACGCTATCTCTACTGTCCCCGCGACTTCCAGCAGTTCGTCTTCGCAGTCGAGCAGACTCAGTTGACATCCATCGCAGGAGGCGAACTTCCATACAGCCAGTTTGGGTTTGGTGGTGCGCGCCATCACTATATCTCCCGTCTCTCAAACAGATGTTGTACCCTGTCGTAGCGGAACACGGGTCCGTCCTTGCAGACGAAGTAAGGACCGAACTGGCAGTGTCCGCAGATGCCTGTTCCGCACTTCATGTTGCGTTCCATCGAAATGTAGATTTGCGAGGGCGGAACGCCTCGTCGTTGCAGTTCCAGCACGGTGAACCGCATCATGATTTCCGGGCCGCATACCAGCGCGATCGAGTTGCGGGCGTCAAAGGGCGCGCGAGGTATCAGCGAAGTGACCACCCCCACGTTGCTTCGCCAGCCACCCATCGCGCGGTCGACGGTGATATGTACTTCCAAATCGAACTGTGAGCGCCATCTTTGCAGTTCGCGCCTGTAGAGGATGTCGTTGGGTGTGCGTGTTCCATACAGCAGGACGATTTTCTCGTAACGGTCGCGGTTGGCGAGCATCTGATACAGCGCGGAGCGCAGGGGCGCAAGCCCGATGCCACCAGCTACAATCACCACGTCTGCGCCCTCCGCCTGCTCAACGGGCCACGGAGTACCGAAGGGACCTCGCACCCCGATGACATCTCCCCGTCTGAGCTTCCCCATCGCCTTCGTCACAGTGCCCACCTCGCGCGTGGTGTGCATGAGGATGCGCGGGTTGGTCGGGTCGCTGCTGATAGAGATGGGTATCTCGCCAACGCCGAACACGTAGAGCATGTTGAACTGCCCCGCCTGAAAAGCGAAGCTATCCGACCCCTTTACCGGCTCGAGCTCAAGGGTAAAGGTATCGTGAGTCTCGTGTCTCACTTGCTGAACTCGAAAAGGACTCGGAACCATCGTCACAGAAAAGCCCCCTCTACGTGGTGTGCCTCTCTTTGGTGCTGTAAACGTCCAGCAGCTGCAGGCGCGTTGCCTGAAGCCTCTGAGTAATAACCTCCGCAAAGCGTTTCAGCAGCTCATAGCCCAGGTCGTGGTCTTGCTCGCACTTGCGGCGCAGACACTCGCCGTCCATCGCGATAGCCCGGGTGGCCTCTATCGCTCGTGCGTCGAAGTGCCACCGATAAGGTGGAACCAGCCACGACCACCCTAAGATGTCTCCTGAGTTCAATGTTTGGATGGTAATCGTTCCCATGCCTGCGGCATGTATCTCGAGGGCTACTTTACCTTCGCGGATGAGGTAGAATGTATTTGCCTCTTCTCCCTCGCGGAAGATGATGTGCCCTTCCTGGAAAACCACATTCGATGCGCAGCCGGTGAGGACTTCCAGATGTCGTTTGTCCAACCCAGCAAAGAAGGGATGTTCGGCAAGGATGGGTTCAAGCGTTCGCATGGCTCTCCTCCTTTGGTGATGACTGGGCAGCTTTGCCCTCCTCGCTTCGCCGCAAGACCCGCACCTCTTCGGTGATATCTATGCCAACGGGGCACCAGGTAATGCACCGTCCACATCCCACGCAACCGATCACGCCAAACTGGTCCTGCCACGATGCCAGCTTGTGCGTTATCCACTGGCGGTAGCGCGAGGCTTCAGAAACCCGCACCGGACTGCCGTGAATGTAGGAGAAGTCCACGTGGAAGCAGGAATCCCACTTGCGCCGCCGTTCGGCAACGGTTCCCTGCAGATTGGTTACGTCCTCCACCGTATGGCAGAAGCAGGTCGGGCAGACCATCGTGCAGTTCGAGCAGGTCAGACAGCGTTTCGCTACATCTTCCCAGTGAGAGCTATCCAGATGGCGGTAGAGCAGGTCTTTGATGTCCGTGGTGTCCATGCGCTTGACAATGCGCCGGGCGGCGTTCTCTACCACCTGCTGCGCTTGTTGCCAATGCCTTTCGGTGGCGGGCTGAACAGGCACTCCGTCCAGCACCGCCAAGCCCAGTTCCGTGCCGACCTCTATCACGAAAAAGTGTTCTTTGCTGTCTAACACTTCGGTCAGCGCGAGGTCGAAACCGCCCCGCGCTCGAGGACCCGTTCCCATAGAGGTACAGAAGCAGGTTGCTGCAGGATGGGTGCAGTGGACGGCTATCAGCAAAGCGTTCTCGCGCCTGCGTGCGTAGAAGTGGTCGCGGTGCTCCTCGCCGAGAAACACTTTATCCTGTATGGCTATTGCCGCCAGCTCGCAGGCACGTACACCGAGAAAGGCATAACGGGGTGCCTCTCCTTCTTCGGGAATGACCTCGAAGCCACCGTCGCCGTTTCGCTTTGCCTGCCACAGTCGCAGGTTGGGGGGATAAAGGTAGTATTTCCACGAGCGTGGTCCCACGGCGTACCCGAAGAAAGTCTTGTCCGCACGCCTTTTGACACGGTAAACTGCGGCGCGCTGCTCATCGGTCAAACCGATGGGCAGGTCGTCGGCGGACTCTATCGGCTCGAGCACGATGGCGTCATCTCGAAGGGTAGGGGCGATAATCTGGTAACCAAGGCGTTGCAGGCTGTCGAGCAGCTGCTGGAACTCTGCGGCAGGCAGTATCCATCGGTTTTCTGTAACAGCACCCGACTGTGGCATGGAAGATTTCCTCCAGCAGAATAAAATCCTTGTCCGAAAGAATGGACTATCAGTGAGATAGTTTCCTCACTCCAATTACTTCAACAAATAGAATATCATATCCTTTATGGTTAAGCAAGCTGTGCAGAGTCCTTTTTCGGGTTGCTCCATACAAAACATGCATGTTAAAATGATAACGTATGAAACGACACGGGGAACATAGCTCCGAGCTTTCGCCTCCTTCTGCTGTGGCGCTCTGGCACAATAGCGTTTATCGCTCCTACTGGATTGGGGCGTTTGTCTCTTTTCTCGGAAGCTGGATGCAAACAGTCGCTCAGGGATGGGTAGTGTACGAAATCACCAACAGCAAACTGCTTCTTGGTCTTTTGGGTTTTGTCGGTTCGCTGCCGACGACGTTGTTCAGCCTGTTTGGTGGAGTGGTCGCCGACCGCATGGAAAAGCGGAGGCTGGTTATCACCACGCAAGCACTGTTTGCCGTCAATGCTTTCGTGCTGGCAGTGTTGATTCTGACCGGACGGGTGGAGTTCTGGCACATTGCACTCATCGCTGCGCTGAACGGGCTTGTGACCGCAGTGGATGCCCCTGCCCGGCAGGCAATGGTCATGGACCTGGTCGGCGCGCAGTTTGTGACCGTAGGGGTGGCGATGAACTCTGCTGCGTTCAACACCGCGCGTATTCTGGGTCCTGCCATTGCGGGTAAACTCATCGAGATGGTCAACGCGGGATGGTGTTTCATGCTCAATGCGGTGAGCTACCTGGGCATCATCATTGCTCTTTTGCGGATACCGGCGACGCCCAGCCGGGGCCCTGTGGACCGCCTCTCCATGTGGTCGGAGCTGAAAGAAGGGTTGATATACGTCTATCGCGACGGCTTATTGAGAAGCCTGGTGCTTCTGGACTGCGTGTTAAGCATCTTTGCCATGTCATACACCACGTTGATGCCTGTGTTTGCTCGCGATGTTTTACAGGTGGGCAAACAGGGACTGGGCAATCTCTTTTCGGCGACGGGTTTTGGCGCGTTGATGGGTGCGCTAACCCTAGCGAGGGTAGCGGGCAGTGTTCCGCGGGGAAAGGTGGTCATTACAGCGGCAACAGGGCTGTGTATGGGCTTGACGCTGTTTGCGCTGTCGCGCAGCTATCTGCTGTCGCTTGCCTGTCTGGTGCTGGTTGGCGGGTCGGCAGTGAGCACTCTGGGTTCCATCAATGCACTATTGCAGTCTCTAAGCCCAGAGCATCTGCGGGGTCGCACGATGTCGCTGCATGTGTTTGCGCTGATGGGGCTGGCTCCATTTGGCAACCTGCTCATGGGCTGGATAGCCTCGCAATGGACAGCCACCTCTGCGCTGGTGACGGGTGCTGTCGTTTGTGCGCTGGCAGTGGGCTTCACCGCGGCACGCCGCGACGTGCGGCAGCTACCAGCGGTGTGATATCGAAATCTGGCAAGCAGGGAAGGAGGCGAAATGGACTACTCGCGTGCAGTCATGTATATGCAGGGATTAAAACGCTTCGGCATCAAGCTGGGCAACGAACGGTTCGAAGCCTTGCTGGAGCGTTTGGGCAATCCTCACCATCAGCTGCGTGTTATCCACGTGGCGGGCACGAACGGTAAGGGGTCTACCTGCACGTTCATCGCCACTATTTTACAGGCGGCAGGGTATAAGGTGGGGTTGTACCTCTCGCCGTATGTGTTCAACCTGCGCGAACGCATTCAGGTCAACGGCTATATGATCCCCGAGGCGGACTTCGCGAGGCTGGTGACATGGATAAAACCGCACATCGAAGAGCTGGCGCAGACGCCGCTGGGGCAAGTGACAGAGTTCGAGCTGAAGACGGCGGTTGGCTTCAGCTGTTTCGCCGAACAGAGGGTAGACTTTGCTGTGATCGAAGTGGGTCTGGGGGGCAGGCTGGATGCCACCAATGTAGTGCGTCCGCTGGTGAGCGTGATTACGTCCATCGGCTGGGACCACATGGACAGGCTGGGAGACACCCTGGGTAAAATCGCGGCGGAGAAAGCGGGCATCATCAAGCCCTGTGCGCCAGCGGTTACCGGCGTTACCGAGCAAGAGCCACTGGAGGTCATTCGTGAACATGCGCAGCGAGCCGGCGTGCCTCTGACGGAGGTGAAGCCGGAACGCATGGTTGTTCCGCCGCCGGTGCGTACCGTGCACTGGCAGGATGAGGGAGTGCATCGGGCGCGACAGAGGGTATCGGTGCGTACCACAGATGGGGTGTATCGCCACCTGAGCCTGCGTCTGCTGGGCAAGCATCAATGTTCCAACGCCGCGGTCGCCATCGCGGCTATCGAGGCACTGCGGCACGCCTGTCGTGTGGAGATACCTGAAAGCGCAATCCGCATGGGGCTGGAACATGCGACTTTACCTGGCAGGATGCAGATAGTCAGGCGTTCACCGACGCTGTTGCTGGACGGGGCGCATAACGTGAGCGCTGTCGAGTGCCTGGTTCAAGCCATTCAGGATACCTTCCGCTACCGCAGGTTGATACTGGTCATGGGGATGACCAAAGGGCACGACGCGCAGGCGGTGGTCGATACGCTGGCGCCTCTGGCTTCACACATCATCTTTACGCAACCCAGCGAGCCGCGCGGACGTCCCGCAACAGACCTGCCGAAAGCTGCTACGGTGACCTTGCCCCCGTACGACATCGTTCCGTCGGTGCCAGAGGCGGTGGAGCGCGCAATGAGTATGGCGCAGGCAGATGACCTTGTGTGCGTAACAGGCAGTTTTTACGTGATAGGAGAAGTACCGGTGGAGAAGTGGCAAACCGCTTCTCGCCAAACAGCCCACATAGAGGAGGGAACCATCCATGCAGTTTCAGGAGAAAACGCTGGCGATGTATCGCACTGAAAAGCATTTCACAGGAGTGGTGGTGCTGCTGGTGGCGCTTGCGCTGCTCGCTGGCTGGTGGCTGGGCACGCGGTCGCGCACTGCACCTGTCCCCACCGAGCCCAAACTGCCCACCTTCGAACAGGCTTCCACTCAGCTGAAGACGAGCTCGGAGGCGTTCGCGGCAGTGGCGAGGCAGGCAACCCCTGCAGTGGTGAACATCAGCGCAGCGACTATCATCCCGGGCAGAAGGTCGCCCCTGTTCGATGACCCGCTGTTCCGCTACTTCTTTGGCGATGAAGACATCCCGTTTCGTCAGCCGGAGCGCGTCGTGCGCAGCCTCGGGTCCGGCGTCATTGTGAGCCGCGACGGTTTGATACTTACCAATAACCATGTCGTGGCGGGAGCCAGCCGCATCACGGTGACGCTGGCGGATGGGCGCAAGTTTTCGGATGCCCAGATAGTGGGTACCGACCCGGCGACCGACCTGGCTCTGCTGCGTATTCGCGCCAGTAACCTCCCCGCCATCAAATGGGGCGACTCGCGTGCGCTGGAGGTCGGTGAATGGGTGCTTGCCATCGGCAACCCGTACGGGCTGAGTCAGACGGTGACCGCCGGTATCGTCAGTGCGAAGGGGCGGCGCGATGTCGGCATCTCGGTTTACGAGGACTTCATCCAGACCGACGCGGCGATTAACCCCGGCAACTCGGGTGGCGCGCTGGTAAACATTCGCGGCGAGCTGGTGGGCATCAACACCGCCATCCTGTCGCAGAGTGGGGGCAACGTGGGCATCGGGTTCGCCGTACCCAGTCATGAGGCGCGCCGGGTGATGGAGTTGCTCCTGCGCGACGGCAAGGTGTCGCGTGGATGGCTGGGGATTATCCCCGCCCGAGTGGAAGACGAGACGGTGCAGGGCGTCATTGTCGCCAACCTGTTCCGCAACAGCCCTGCCGACCTTGCCGGACTGGACATTGACGATGTCATCCTGGAGTGTAATGGGAAGAGAGTGTCCTCTCCGGGCGAATTGAAGAACATGATTGCCTCCATGCCCGCTGGTGCAGAGGTTACCCTGCTGATACAGCGCGGCAGCGAGCGGGGAAGGGTTCGCCTGCGCGTCGCCGACCATCCTTTCGACCGCTTCGGGCGACCCGTGCCGGGGATTTAGAAAAAATCCTGTTCGAAATACCGATTCGGGTGAAACCTGCAGGCTGCGCCAATCGTCTGAGTATTTTGCCAGTGCCCAGCCGCTGCTGGCTGAAAGGAGGTTGGGATGCGATGGCAGAGACGCTGGCGCGTAACAGGCGGCTCCGACACGCAGAGCCATCCCAGCCCCGGATGGTAGAGAGCCCGAACTGGCTGTTTACCTGTCTGGTGTGTGGAGAGCCGATAACGTTTGACGAGCCGCTGATGACATGGACGCAGGGAAACGAGGTCAAGGTAGCGCACTGTCGCTGTATGCCTCGCCCACCCGGGCGTGCAAAGGAGCAATAAAATGCGAGTGACCGATCAGCACCCGGAAGTTCGTCGGGTTTTGCGTGCGCTTGTCGAGGACGTTCAGGCAGGGGTGCCCATCCTGCTCGAACGGCGTGAACGCTATGGCGCGATTCTCGGCGACTTCCGGGTGCAGTTCGAGGGTGAGGACGACCTCCTGCATCTATCCATCACGCGCGTGGATGGCGGGCGCGTTTCCCACGAGGACGCGCAGCATATCGCCGACCTCTTCTTTCACGCCGTACCCAAAGGGCTTATCTACTCACGCCCGGCAGAGTATTCTGTACATTATTACGTTGCCCACGACCTGCTGGTCAGGTACCTGATTGAGCCTGCTGAGGCGGATCGCCCCAATCGGGAACCTTGAGCAGTTCTCCATCGCGCAGGGCGGACATGTGCGCTACCACGCCGGGCGCAAGATACCGCACCGCTTCCCAAACGTGAATGCGCGGCAACCGTCCCCTGTTGCAGGCATCCACAAACTCGTGTACGAGATAGGCGTGATAGCCTCCATGCCCTCCTTTGTCGGCTGCCAGCGGCTCGGGCAGGAGCTCGCCGACCATGCTCAGGTCTACCGGCTCCCAGCCGCTTTTGGTGACCCACTTCGCTCCGGAAACGTCGTTCTCGAAGCTCGCTTCCGTGCCGTAGATGCGGAACCCTTCCCGTCCCACATGACCGACACGGCGGAACTCGCAAATGCGAGCGGTCGCGCCGTTGCTCATGCGAAAGAGAGCCACCTCGTTGCAGAAGGGGTTACCCCAGATGGTGTCCAGACGGTGCCACTCGTCATCGGGATAGATGTATCCCTGCGCGGAGACCTCGGTCATGTGTGCGCCCATGACACTAATCACCCCGCTGGTGGAGTGGGTGGGGTAGTACATGGGCGGATCGCCGGTCTTATCCCTGCCGAACTGCTCGCCCCAGCGGTTGCGCAGCACCTCATATAGTCCGTGCGAAATGTCATGGAAGTATTCGCCCTCAGCGTAAACAAAGTGCCCGAACGCCCCTTCCTGCGCCTTCTGCCGGCAGAAGATGGTTTCTGGTCGGAAGAAGGTGGTTTCACCCAGCATGTAGAGTTGCCCGGTGCGTCGGACGGTTTCCACCAGACGGTCACACAGTTCCAGGGTCTGCTCGGGTTCACGCGCGTACGCTGGGGGCACCGCGCTGTATACATGCTTGCCCGACTCCATCGCCTGTATCGCCTGTTCCGCGTGCAGCCAGTGCTGTGTGATGATGGCGAGGGCGTCCAGGTCGCTGCGGCAGATTTCGTCCAGCGAGGAGTAGGTTTCGGTGACGCCAAACTCGCTGGCAGCGTGCGCCAGACGCTCGGCGTTCAGGTCGCAGAGAGCGATGCGGTGTACGTCGGGATGGTCACGGAACAACCGGATGAAATGCCTGCCGAACTGTCCTACGCCCACAATGCCAACGCTGATGCTCATCGTGTTCCTCCTGACGGGTGGTTATGGCTAGTTTCGGTTGTGGGCACGGATTCCCTGCCCGACAGGAACCGATGGGCGTGGGCGCGAAAGAGAACTCCACATACAGGAGGCGAAAGTGAAGATGCACGTCAACAAGGTGCTTCAGAAGTTGCGCGAGGGTAAACCGGTGCTGGTGGGCATCGTCTGGACGGTACCGCACTGGAAGATTGTGGAGATGATGGGTATTGCAGGCTACGACTGCGTGTGGATCGAGATGGAACATTCGGATTTCACGCTCGAACAGGTATCGCAGATGATTCTGGCGGCGCGGGCGAAAGGCATCGAGACGCTGGTGCGTATTCCGCGTGGCAGTTACAACGATGTTATCCGTCCGCTGGAGGCGGGGGCAACGGGGCTGCTTTTGCCTCACTGCACAGGCGGAGAAGATGCACGGGAGTTTGTACGAATGGCGCGGTTTGCCCCGCTGGGCTGGCGCGGCATCGGTGGCAGTGTGGATATCGCCTACGGGACAGAGTTCTCGGACGAGTACTACAGGTGGGCGAACCGCGAAATCCTGCTGGGCGTGATGATCGAGCGTAAGGAAGCCATAGAAGACATCGATGCCATCGCGGGCACCGAGGGGTTGGACCTGTTGCTGGTAGGTCCCGCCGACCTGTCGCAGAGTTTGGGTGTGCGTGGTGACTTCACACATCCTCTCCTGCAGGAGGCAATGGCGCGACTAGCCGATGCTTGCGCCCGACACGGCAAGGCATGGGGAATCGCGGGCAACGTGCCGCCTCCCAAAGAGCAGTATGCTATGGGTGCGCGCTTTTTCACCGTGGCGCATGAAATGGGTCTGCTGATGGATGGGTTCCGCCAAGCGAAGGAGACGTTTGAGAAAGAGTTGGCAGGGTAGGGCAGCGGTGGACTGCCAGCCTTCACGTGTGTTCGTCTTCATGCGCGAGCATATCGGCGATGTGGTGAACAGCACGGCGGCGTTGTACTGCCTGCGTCGGCGGTTTGCGGAGGCTTATCTCTGCGTGGAGGTGGGCGAGCGAGCGGCAGAGGTGCTGCGGAACTTCCCGGGTATCGACGAACTCTGGCTACGTCCCACCCATCAGGGGCTGTGGGGCAAACTGCAGTTTATCCGCCGGCTTCGCAAGGGGCGGTTTGACCTTGCGGTGATACTTGACGACAGTGCGGACATGGTGCTGCACGCATGGCTTGGAGGCATTCCGTTGCGAGTGGGGGTCAGACGCAAAAGCAGGTTCCAGCGGCTGTATACGGCTTGCGTACCTCACCATCCTTCGCGCCACGAAACACTGGAGCACTTCCGCGATGTGGTGAAGCTGCTCGGTTGTGACACCTCCGATTACCGTCCCCTCCTTTATCCTTCCTCAGAGGACGTGCAAACCGCCGGGCGCGAGCTCCGTCAGGCGGGGTGGAACGGTGAAACGCCTCTCGTGGGTATTCATCCGGGCGCGAGCCGCGAACACCGGCAGTGGTTTGCCGACCGTTTTGCCCAGGTGTGTGACATGCTGGCTGAAAGGGGTGTGCAGTGCGTCGTGATTGGAGGCAAGCGAGACTTACCTTTAGCCCAGCAGATACTCACGAACTGCCGCACCCATCCCCTGATGTTGACTGGTCGATTGACGATACTGCAGACCGCTGCACTGATGCCCTTGCTCCGTCTGTTAATTACCGCTGATAGTGGCCCCATGCACATCGCGGCAGCGATGGGCACGAAGGTAGTTGCCCTCTATGGAGTCAGTGACCCTGTGTACACCGGTCCCTTCGGCGAGGGACACGTTATCATCCGCCATAACGAGCCATGCGTCGGATGCACTGCCGAACGGTGCGTGCACGACAGGGAGTGCATGAAGAGAATCCGTGCGGAGGAGGTGCTGGAGGCTACGGCTGGCATCCTTCAACTCTCGCTCTGAGCATTCTGCCCGGCGGACAACAGTACCCAGTGCCGGATAATCCACAGGATGGTCGCACATGTGACCGCCGTATCCGCCACGTTAAACACCGGGAACACGCGGAAGTCAATAAAATCTACGACATGTCCCAGCCGTATCCTGTCCAGCACGTTCCCCAGCGCGCCGCCCACCAAAAGGCTGGCGATGGCGGTTGTCCATGCGCAGGCATCGCGCAGGCGCAGGTAGTATATCAGCACGGCTACCACCAGCACCAGCGAGATCCACAAAAAGGCGCGCCCATACTGCGGAAACAGCCCGAACGCAATGCCCGAGTTGAACGAAAGTGTGAACTGCAACACGCCCGGCACAACCGGCACCGATTGGCCGGGCGCAAGGTTCCATTGTATCCACCACTTGCTGACCTGATCCAGGGTGATAACCAGCAGAGTGGCTGCGAAGAACCATATCTTCATGCGATGGCTCTCACCGCAGTGGCACAGCGCGCGCACAGGTCGGGATACTCTGCGTCCACACCGATATCGGTGCGAATCTGCCAGCAGCGCGGACACTTCTCGCCCTCCGCTTTGTGTACCGTCACTAACACCTCTTCTTCGTCCCATTGCTCTACCTCTACCGACGATACCATGTACAGCGTCGGCAGGTCGACAAAGAAGGGTTTGAGTGCGCTCCAGGTCTCGTCGTCCAGCTTGATGTGCAGAGCGGCCTCCTGCGAGCGGCGAATCATCTCCGACTGCCGCGCCTGTTCGATCGCCTTGTTCACCGTTTCGCGCACCGCCAGCACCGGCTCCCACCGCTCCAGCATCGCCGCATCGTGCACCGAGAAGGGGTCCTCAGGCAGCTGCGAGAGCAACACGCTCAGCGGTTTGTTCTCGCCAGGCAGGGATTGCCAAACCTCCTCCGCGGTGTGCGTGATGATGGGCGCGAGCAGCTGCGCCAGCGTCTGCGCGATAAAGTGCAACGCGGTCTGCGCCGAACGGCGTTCGTGCGAAGTGGGCGGCGAGCAGTACAGGCGGTCTTTCAGCACGTCCAGATAGAACGCGCTCATGTCTACCACGCAGAAGTTATGCACGTTCTGGTACACTCGGTGGAACTCGTAAACCTCGTAGGCTGCCACGCAGTCCGCGAGCAATTTGCGGGTGCGCGCCATCGCCCACTGATCCAGCGGCAACATCTGGCTCTCCACCACGCGGTGCTGGGCGGGATCGTAGTCGTACAGGTTGCCCAGCAGGAAGCGCATGGTGTTGCGGATGCGCCGGTATGCCTCGGCGGTGCGGTCCAGAATCTCGAAGGATAGTCGCACGTCCTCGAAGTAGTTGCAGCTGGACACCCACAACCTCAGCACGTCCGCGCCGTATTTGTGAATGACCTCCAGCGGGCTGATGACATTGCCCCAGGACTTGTGCATGGCGCGTCCTTCGCCGTCCAGCATCCAGCCGTTGGTGATGACCGCGCGGTAAGGGGCATCGCCTTTCGTGGCGACGGCAATCATCAGGCTGGAGTTGAACCAGCCGCGGTGCTGGTCGGAACCTTCCAGATACACGTCGGAGGGCCAGCGCAGTTCCGGGCGGTGCTCCAGCACGGCGCGGTGCGTGCAGCCGCTGTCGAACCACACGTCCAGAATATCATCCTCTTTATCGAAGGTGGTGTTGCCACACTTCGGGCACCTGATGCCTTCGGGCAGGAAGAACTCCGCAGGTTTCTCGAACCACACGTCGCTGCCTGCCTTCTCTACCTCGTCGGCGATGCGGGCGATGATGGCAGGGTCCAGCAGCACCTCGCCGCATGCCCTGCAGTAGAAAGCGGGGATACCCACGCCCCACGCCCGCTGGCGGCTGAGGCACCAGTCAGGGCGTGCCTGCACCATGCTGCGGATGCGGTTGATGCTCTGCGGCGGGAACCACTTCACGCGGTCAATCGCTTCCAGACACCGCTGACGGTGATTGTGGTGGTCGATGTTCATGAACCACTGCACCGTCGCACGGAACAGCAGGGGGGAGTGACAGCGCCAGCAGTAGGGGTACTGATGTTCGTAAGGCTCGTATGCCAGTAACGCGCTCTGCTCCCGCAGCCACTCGATAATCTCCGCATCGGCATCGCGCACGTATTTGCCAGCGATGCGCTCGCCCACCTCGCTGGTGAACTTACCCTGCACGTCCACCGGACACAGCACCTGCAAGCCGTATTCCTGACCGGTGTGGAAGTCCTCTTCGCCATGCCCGGGGGCGATGTGCACCACGCCAGTGCCTTCGGTCATGGTCACGTAGTCCGCGAACACCACCGGCGACTCGCGCCCGTACAGGGGATGCTGGAACAACAGCCCCGAAAGCTGATTGCCCGGCACCGTGCGCACCACGCGGTACTCCTTCGCGCCGATGCGGGACATGGTGCTTTCCACCAGCGCCTCTGCCAGCAGGTATTGCACACCGTCCGTTTCCACGATGGCATACGGCTCCGCGGGGTGTACCGCCACCGCCAGGTTGGACGGGATGGTCCAGGGGGTGGTCGTCCATATCAGGATGTATGCCCGCTTCCCGTCTTCGTCGGGAAAGACGCCGTTGGGGTCTTCCTTCAGGGCAAAGCGCACGGTGATGGATGGCGAGGTATGCGTATGGTATTCGATTTCGGCATCCGCCAGCGCGGTTTCGCACACCGGACACCACAGCACCGGCTTCAGACCGCGATAGATGTAGCCCCGCTCCACCAGCTCCCCGAACACGCGCACCAGCGTGGCTTCAAATTCGCAGGACATGGTGAGGTAGGGGTTCTCCCAGTCGCCGATACAGCCCAGTCGCTGGAACTGCTCGCGCTGCCGGTTGACGAAGTGCGCGGCGTACTCGCGGCAACGCTTGCGCAGGGTGACCTTGTCGGGCTTTTCGCCTTTGCGTCGGAACTCTTTGGTGACCTCGTTTTCGATGGGCATGCCGTGATTGTCCCACCCGGGCACGAACGGCGACCGATAGCCCTGCAACATGCGGAACTTGACGATGATGTCCTTCAGGGTTTTGTTGAGCGCGTGCCCCATGTGAATGTCCCCGTTGGAATACGGGGGACCGTCGTGCAGGATAAACAGACCGCGCGGAGCGGGTTTCTCCAGTGCCTTATGGTAGATGTCCTGTTCCTGCCAGAACCGCTGAAACTGCGGCTCTCGCTTTACCAGGTCCGCCTTCATCGGGAAGGAGGTTTTCGGCAGATTCAATGTGTGATCCCAGTCCATTGCTCACCTCATCCGTTCAAACGATACATGAAATCTCTCAACGCCTCTTTCCAGTGTCGGGGCAGGGGGATACCTGCCCAGCGCAACCGTTCCATCGCCAGCACTGAATACGCAGGACGCTGCGTTGGCGACAGCCACTCGCGGCTGCTAATCGGTGTGATAGGCACCTCCGCCTCAAGCCATCCGCGTTCTCGCGCCAGCCTCAATGTTTCACACGCCAGTTCGTACCATGTGGCGGAGCCGCTGTTCACAGCGTGATACGTGCCGTACGGAACCGCCCTTTGCACCATCTGCAGCAGCACTTCCGCCAAATCCCAGGTGAACGTGGGCGAACCCACCTGGTCATTCACCACGCGCAGCGGCTTGCCCTTTTGCGCCGCGTTCAGGATGGTACGCGGGAAGCACTTTCCCGCCGTGCCGTACAGCCACGCGGTGCGCACAATCCAGTGGCGCGGGCAGGACTGGCGTATCCATTCTTCTCCTGCCAGCTTGCTGGCGCCGTACACGTTCAGCGGGCGGGGAGGGTCCCACTCGGTATAGCCGCTGCGCTTGCTGCCGTCGAACACGAAATCGGTGCTGATGAACAGCAGCCGCGCTCCCACATCTGCGCAGGCGGACGCCACGTTCGCCGCTCCAAAAGCGTTGGTGCGGTATGCCTCTTCGGGATGGCGTTCGCAGCCCTCCACGTCCGTGTGTGCCGCACAGAGTATCACCACGTTCGGGGCAGCCTGCTCGACCACGCGCTGCACGACGGCGGTATCGGTGATGTCCAGCGTGAAATCTCCCGCACGCCGCGCTGCGGTGAGCAGATGGAAGTGGGGCGCAAAGCGGGCGCAGATATCCTGCCCCAGCATTCCACTTGCCCCGATGACCAGAACCGTGTCCCTCACCGCCCCATAAACGCCTCTCTGCACAAGATTATACCAGAATCTGAAAGTTGGGGAGAGGTAACGGAAATCGCTTGCCGGGTCTGAGAAAACCTTGACAAATCACCAATACGTGGTGTATATTCTAACCAAACCCGTGTTGTCGGGCGAGTGCGAAGGGAGGCTTATCAAGGTGTCTTGCAATCTGCGCTTTTCTGCCCCCCCCTTATCGCGTGGGCAGCGGTGAGCGTGTGTTTACTGGTCTCTCCCCTGCAAGCCCAAGACCTCCACATCACCCTGCTCAACGGCGACTGCGACGGCGATAACGAAGTCACCCTCCTGGATTTCGGGATTGTGGTCAGCGCGATGGGAAGCGTGCCCGGCGACCCCAACTGGGAGCCGCGTGCTGACTTGGACGGCGACGGCGAAGTGACCCTGTTTGACTTCGGCATTGTGGAGCGCAACTTTGGACAGGTGGGTGCGGAGCCGTTTGACCCCACGCTGCCCCGCATGCCTGCGGCGAGTGAGGGATATGCTCTGCAAGGGAGTGTCGAACTGCAGGACTGGGTTGGCGCGCCTCAGCCCGTGCGCATTGAGGCTTTGCGCGAGGACGACCCTGACCAGATAGTGTACTGGATGGAGGTTCAGAGTGGGGAGCCATTTACCCTGCATCTACCGCGATCCGGCTTGTGGTGGGTGAAGGTGAGCGGGGCACCGCAAGGCCAGGCTCGCCATTTGACCGGGCAATCCGCCGCTAAGCGGTACTATCTGCCCGGAGACCCCATTCAAGCGTTTTTCATTACTCCGAGAGAGGGAGAGGCATTTGCAGACGCCGCCCTCGAGGACGCCCCAATCGGGGTCTCCGTGTATGCGCAGGACTATGATGACGTGTTTTCCCAATCGGCAGATGGCAGCAGAACCCTGTCCAACCGCGAGCGAACGACCTATGCTTTCGACTTCCAGTGGAGCACGCCCAGTTTGCTGTTCCAATGGGAGATTGTATCTGGTGGCGGTTCTATCGCTCCCATTGCTCCGTATGCACCCTCGGCGCTGTATTTCCCTCCGGTACTGGAACCCTATGAGTACGAACGTACAGTTACCGTACGCTGCACCATCATAGATTTTTCACCTGACCTGTCAAGGATGGATTCGAGGAAGCAGATTACGCGCAGTTTCAGAATCGTTAAACGTCCTACCGTACACTTGGGTGTTGAAGCGGTAGACCCTTGGGGGAATTTACTTTCCACAACGCCTATTCCCTCAGGGCAAGGGGCTTCTCGGCTGAGTTTCACGGCAAACAAGCGAGGGCGTGCATGGAAGCTCGAAAGCGTCACTTTCACCACGCCGTGGGGAACCCAAACAGTACAGAACCCCGACCCCGATGGGCAGGTGTCCGTTTCCTTCACGACGGAGCCTATCTCGCCAGACGAACCCCATCGTCGTTTCCAGTTCGGCGCGTCGGCAGTGTTCAGCATGACATTACCGCCACCCGTTGGACGGATTGAGCAGCGAGATGAGAAGACCGGTGAGCGCTTGCTGGGATTTGATATTCACTACGTCGAGCCGTACGACCGCCTCTATACGAACGAGCTGATAGACGACTCGCGCGGACAATCTGTCTTCGGTACCTGGCCGGTACCCAATTGGTTCCACAACCGGCCCGGGCACTGGGGAGCGGTCGTCCCGCGCTTCAACGAAGAGTACGGTCTTCGTTATCCCATCGTCCATTGGCTTCCTATGACCTTAGAGGAAATCCTTGAGGATATTGATATCGACGAGGAGACATCCGAATTGCTGCGACGGATCGGTGCCATCGAAGTTCTCGGTATCTTCGACTTCATGGGGGCACTGGGACCAGAGCCGTTTGCCGAACAATACAGAGGGCGGATTTACATCTTGCCTGCTGCGGTTTCTCCCTTAAAGGTAGAAGACCCCTACGCGCTTACTGCGGACGGTATCGATCTGCTTGCGAGGGTTGTTACCCACGAGTTTGCACATAGAGACCAATTCCTCCGAGCATGGGGAGGCTTCAGCGACGAGTATATCCGGCCGCGTGGCGTATTTCTACCGGGGAACCGAAAAGAGGGGTCGGATGATGACGGGGACGGTCTGTCGAACGATTACGAAGAGAGTGCAGAAGGCCAGTGGTACCAATTTAACAAACAAATATGGGACGCTCTGTACCAGTGGTGGATGGGGCAACAAGGCTGCCAGTCAGGCACAGGGCTGCCCGACGCCGAAATGTATGCCCGCCTCTTCGGGGAGTGGAACCACTACTGGATTGGCTCGTTGGACGAACAGGACTACTCTGTCGGAGGACGGTTAGATTACTGACGACAAGGAGGAAAGCCAGTGAAAACCGCGTTTTCGGTATTGCTCATCGTGGCGACTGCAGTTTCGGTCTGTGCCGACCTGCCTGCGCCCAAAGACCCGCTGGTGATGCCTGCCATCGCGATGCGCCAGACGCCTGAGCTGTGGGTGCGCATCTACCGCGAGTCGGAAAAGGACCCCGCAACGCTGTTGCGCTACCTGG
>Ga0209479_1000533_pt1 | contig 57959 bp, 58 predicted proteins | sample DewCreD2012metaG_2_FD_184112 | JGI IMG/M metagenome (GOLD analysis project Ga0209479, IMG submission 184112) | Hot spring sediment bacterial and archeal communities from British Columbia, Canada, to study Microbial Dark Matter (Phase II) - Dewar... ...
CTGCGGAGCTACCATAGAAATAAAGTGTGAAGGTCGTCGGTTTTTGCTGTTTTCCGACCGGGCAGAAAAACAAAGCAGGAGGGAGCTTACCCCACCCGACAGGGTAGCTAATCGCGGCACAAGGCGAAAACCTGAAAAGAAAGGGCGGATACCGGGATCGTTTTTGCTAACAAAAATGCTAACGAACTACGCGGAAAAGACGGCTTTTATGGCCGGAATGAAACGTCAAACCTAGCATTTTCAAGGCTTGGCGGACAGGATAAAACTGGATAATTCAAAATCGGCTATCTCCAAAACCGACGACTGTGGGTTCGAGTCCTGCCTCCCCCGCCACGTAATAAAAACAAGGCTTTGCTGCTTTCCGAATGCTGGTTTTCCACCGGCAAAGCCTCCGAACCGTTGCTGATGAAAACGGCCCCCGAAAGACAGCGGTCTGCGAAGCGGGGCCGTTAAATTTTTATAACCGGGGCAGAACTACGGGTGGTTTCTGGAGGAGGGGCGACCGAGGCGGTGGAATTATTTAATTGGAGTTAACAAGTTGCGCTTTGAGGGAGATGCCTCGCCGTGGAAGAAGTGCTGGCCGAACTGGCGCGACTGCTGGGCCTGCCCTGGCCTCCCTCCGATGAGGCCACGCCGCCGGCCGTGGAAACCCGGCCGCGCAACGCCTTGCGGGAGAAGGTTCGGGCGCTGTACCGCGAAATGGGACGCTATCTTCTTTGTCCGGAGCTGGACATCCGCTTTTACCGCGGGGGCAACCTGCAACAGGTAGATCTCGAAGCCGGCTCCCTGCTATTGAACGTATACTTACCGGACGAAGGCTACAATTCCTGTTTGCTCTTTTCGCTTCTCACCGCGCTGGTGAACGGACGGCTGCTCTACCTCGGGCAACCGGGCACGGGCAAAACCAGCGCGGGGTTACTGGTGGGGCAACTGGTTTTCGGGTTGCCGCTGGAAGAACCGCGGCGGTCGATGATTCACGGGCACCCGCAGCTCACCGTGGCGGACCTGGTGGGTAATTTACGTCCCGAAAAGCTGGTGCACGGGGAAAAGGTGGTGGAGGCCCGGTTGATCCTGACCTCGCCCATCAAAATCATCGACGAATTGAACCGCATCCCTTCCAAGACTCAGGCCGCCATTTTGAGCATGGTGGCCGACAACTACGCCGAAGTTTTCAACGTAATGCTGCCCTACGTCCCGGGCCCTTATTACTTCACAGCCAACGCCGTGGACCCCGGCACCTATACCATCATCCCGCCACTGCTGGACCGCGTCGACGTGGCCGTGAAGGCCCTTTCCTTTAACGCCGAGGCCGTTGAACTATTGCCCTGTTCTGAGGTAGCGGTGGAGACAAAGGAGCCGGCCCTGACTCCCGAAGAGCGGCAGGCCATCCAGGAACAAATTGAGGCCCTGCCCATTGCTCCGCAGGCCCTGGCCGCCATCAGCGCCGTGAAGGCGCACCTCTCCAACTGCCTGCGTGCCAGCAGCGAGCCGGAACACCAGACCAAGAACAACGTTCTCAGTCAGGGGCTCTTGCCGAGCAGCCTCTGTTCCGAGTGCCAGCTGGATACTTCGCGGGCGCTCTGCGCACAGACCGAAAACGGCATTGAGCCGCGTACGCTCAAGGCGCTGAAACTTTACGGGCGCGCGCTGGCATGGTTCCGGGGCAAGGACCAGGTGGAGATAGAGGACCTGGAGCAGATTTTCCCCTACCTCACGCAACACAAAATCCTTCCTTCACCTTTAGCCTTTCGCCGCAAGGAAGAAGTTGCTTATCGCGCCGACCGCGTTAGCTGGCTGCGGCACCTTTTTGTGCAGGCGTACCGGGAGGAGCAGACGCAAACCGAAGCCTGGTTGGCCCGGTACGGCTACCATCCTTACAGACGCGCCCTGGCGGTGGTTAACGAGGCCCGCCCGGCGGCGGAAAAGCTTGAGGTGGTACTGCAGGCCATACGCGAAATTGCTAACGGGTACCACCCGGCGCAGCGCGATAAGCTGGTGCTACTTTTGCAACTGGCGACCCTCTTCCGGGAGGCGGGTGACGGTGAGCAAATTGTTGACGCTTTTGGCGGAGGGGCAGCGGCTGGAGACCCGGGTGCTGACTCATGCAGCGTGCCGGGCTAGCTTGGCCCGCCTGGCGAACGCGGCCATGCCGGCAGGGGCACGCCACGTTGTGGAGTCGAGTGTTCTACCGGTGGTGGAGGCGGCCCTGGCCGAAGGGTGGACGGTGGACAGGCTGGCCCGGGATCTGACAGCGCCACTTCTCGACCTCTGCGCTACAGCCATAGCTGCCGGGGAATACCATCCTGAGGCAGCGGAGCGCGAGGACCTAGCCGCCCTGTTGTCCGGCGCCCTGCCCGTGCAGGATCTCCGTTACTACTTTCGCGTGTTGCTGCCGAGCTGCGCTCCGGCGGTGGCCCGGTACGGTTTCAGGCGTTTTGCTCTCCCCCTTTATGAACTGGCGCGGGCGCTGTACCGCCGCGGGCGTCGTCCGGAGGAGTGGCTGGCCCCACTGGCCGAGTGGCCGGAGCTGACCGCGGCGCACGGCCTGGAGGTTTTGCTGCGCTGGTGGGAGCTTGACCGACGGCTCAGTCCGCCGGAGCGGCGTCTGAAAGCGCTAAAGTGGTGGGCGAAGCAGCCGGTATCCCGGGTGAGCGCGCTGCTGGCCGAGCAACTGGGCTCCGAAGACGTTCCTCTGTTGCAGCATTTACTGGTGCGCTTGCTGGCGGAACGCCCCGATGGGCTGAACCGGTTAAAAGAGTTGCTCAAAACCGAGCGGCGCCCAGGGGTTTTGGCGACCATGCTGCGGGAGTTAAGGGAGCGGGAGTCGGCACGACGACTGTGGCGGGCGTGTCGGACCAACCCGCACCTCGAGCCGCTGTGGCTGCGGGTAGAAGCCACCGCAGCACCGGCGCGGCGAGTCCCGGCGCCCACGGTGCTCTTTACCTTTAACACCAGGGGGAAAGTGTACGCCACGCCCTGGGAAGAGGGCGGCATTCTGTGCGTCGCCTGTTGCGACCGCAAGGTTTATGCCCTGGATGCCCACTCCGGTACGCCTTTATGGGAATTTCTGGCCCCTGAAGAGGTCTATTCCGGCCCCTGCGGCTGGCGAGGCGCGCTCTATTTCGGCTGCCACGACGGCAAGGTTTACGCCCTAGAGTTGCAGACGGGACGAAAACTCTGGGATTACGCCACCGATGGAGTGATTTACTCCTCTCCGGTAGTGGCGGAGGGGATGCTCTACATCGGCTCTTACGACACCAAACTTTACGCGCTGGACGCCAGAAGCGGCGCTCTGCGGTGGGCCGCAGCCACGGGCGGTGGGGTAAGGTCTACTCCCTGTGTGGTCAACCAATACGTACTGGTCGGCTCGGAGGATTGGCGGGTGTACGCGTTCCACGCTGCTACGGGCCGGCTGATCTGGCAGACGGCTACCCACGGGCCCGTGCGCTCTTCGCCACTTGTGGTGGCAGACAGGGCTTATATCGGCGCGGGGGACGGCGGCTTCTACGCCCTGGACGTGGAAACGGGTGCCGTGCGCTGGGTTTTTAAGGCGCGCGCCCCGGTGGACGCGACGCCCTGTTACTACCGGGGCCTGCTTTTCGTGGCCTCCCGTGACTGGCGGCTGTACGCCCTGGACGAGGTCACCGGCCGGTCCCGGTGGGTCTTTCGGGCGCGGGACGAGATCTGTGCCTCACCCGTGGTACACGCCGGCGTTTTGTATGTGGGCGCGCGGGACGGCCGCCTTTATGGCCTCGACGCCGCCACCGGCCGCCGGCTCTGGGAATTTGCCACGGGAGGACACATTTACTCCGCGCTGCGCCTGGCCGGCGGCATACTCTACGTGGGAACCCATAACCACCGGGTCTTTGCTCTGGAGGTCGAACCTCTCCCCGACGAAGACCACGCCCGTGCCGAGCTGACGCACCTGTTGCGTGTTCTGGACAAAGAGGGAAGAGCATGAACGACCGCGAGCGATTTGTCGACGACTGCTGGGAGCAAGCTAAAAGGCCTTGGGGTTTTGTGCAACTGCGGCGGCCGGTGATTTACTGGGAGCCGGAGGCCGCCAGGCAGGCCATGGGGGCCCAGCTGGCCTTTTTCAACTTCGCGGAAAAAAACACCCTGGTCAACTACCCGGCACTGGCGGCCCGAGGGGTCGGCGACTACCTGGTCGAGCTCTTAAGCCACGAGATCGGGCATCACATGGCGATACCGGCCGATCCACCTTCCGACGCCCTGCTACTCCACGCCGCTTACCTGGGCCTGGGCCTTTACGAACTGCCCGAAGACAGCGAAGCGCTGGGGCGGGGACATCAGGAAGCCCTTTTCTGGGTTAACCTCTTCGCCGACGTGCTGGTTAACACGGTGCTCTACCGCGCCGGCCTGCGAATGGTGCCCTTCTACCGGAAGCTCACGATGGGGGAAGGAAGCCCTTTGTGGCGTCTCTACCTGCGCACCCTGGAGCTGTTGTGGGACTTATCACCCGGCACGCTGGCCACCGCGGTAACTCCTCGCATCGAGCAGGATGCCCGACGGCTGGAGCAAATCTTCCGCCACATGCGCGGCAAACGCGACTGGCCACAGGGCCTCGCCCTTTTCGTCAAGGTATGCCATCCGTACTGGCCGGAAGATACTGCCCCGTGGGCACCGCTCCTGGACTACTGGGGACGAGCCAACTACCGCCGCGGTGGTCGGCCCGGAGAAGAAGCGGGACAGGGAGGCGATCGGCGCCCGGGCGTGCGGGGACCCATGCCCCAAAGAGAAGAGCCCTCCAGGAGGCGCACCCTTGACAAGCGGGAGATGAGGCAGGAGGAACAGGCTCTGGGCGGCCTGGCCGAGCACATCGATAGCCCGGCCGACTACCGCCGCCTGCTTCGGGGGTTGGGTTTTGCGGCTACCGAACAGGCTGAAGTCTGTTATTACCGCGACCTGGCACGGAAGTTTGCGGTTCGTCTGCCCTACGTAGAGCGGAACGAGGGCGAAGATCATCCCGAGGCCCTGGCGCGTTGGGAGCCGGAAGACCCTCCGGAAGAACTCGACCTGGTGGCCACGCTGACCACCAGCGGTCTTATCCTGCCTGCGGTGACCACCCTGAGGCGCGAGAACATTACCGCTGCCGTAGCCGGGCGGGGTAGGCGCGCGCCCTGGCTGGTACTGGCGCTGGACGCCAGCGGGAGTATGCCCAACCCCCGGCGCAAACGCTCCTTTGCCGTGCTGGCCTCCTTTATTCTGGTGGAGGCAGCGCTCGGTGCTGGCGTGCCGGTGGCAGCAGTGGTCTTCAGCGGCGATTACCAGAGCACCTCGTTCACCGTCGATCAGGATACCCTGGCGGCGCTTCTGGTACGCTACCCGGGACAGGATACCTATTTCCCCGCGGCCGAAGTTTTGCGCCTCTGCCGCGACGCTAAGGCTCCCGCTTATCTCTGCGTGATCAGCGACGCGGCGTTGCACAACGTTGGCGAAGCCCTGGAGGGTCTCACCCACGCCGCACGCCTGGTCTGCGGCGGCACCCTCTACTTTATCTACCATCCTCGTCGCACGCTGCCCGCCGACCTCCGGCGGCTCCTGGAAGGCGTGGCGAGTTTGGGTTACCACGTGCGTGCCGTGACAACCGAAGAAGACCTGCGACGCCTGAGCATGGCCACGGCTCGAGAATTATACGGGTAACGTCACGTCAGGCGCCTTTGCCATTAGGTACTGTAAGGACAGAAGCGCTCGAGTTTAAGGAGCGTTGCGGCCCCGGCTATGGTAGTCCCGTAGAATATTGTGGGGGCCGGCGCATCAAGCCAGGTCGAAATCGTCCCGTTTACGAGCGTACTTCCGGTGATCAAGAATATGTCCGCCCACTCTCGGAAGTCCGAGAGGTTTCCTCCTCCGTCCTCGATCATCACGCCGGCACGTTGCCGACCGATGTTTTCGGGATCAAGGTCCACGACGCGCACGGGGAACCGTCCGGCACAGGCCTCCACCAGGGTTGGCTGGAGCCCGACGAATGCCACCCGCGGTGTGCCACAACGGGCCGTCAAATACTCGACCAGCATACCGGCACACCCCCGCGGTCCGTCATCCCGGCAGTGAACGGTTCCTATAGCGTGGCCGAGATGCCGCATCAGGGCATTAAGCGCCGCAACGAAGAGGGCGCGGTTGCGGTTGTTGTCGAGGGACAGGTTGAGGACCTCGCGGAGCGAGCCAGAAAAACTGCTGGGCTGGTCGGTGTAGGCCTGGCCCAGGCTGCCCAGGAACTCGGCCTGTACCAGGCTTTCTTTCCCCTTTTGCAGGGGAAAATCCGTGCGCCCCGGGTCGCCGAGCGCTTCCCGGGCGCTCAGTAGCCGCGCCTTTACCTTTACCTCCGTATCCAGCAGCCCGGCTTGCCGTGCCAGTTGCTGCGCCTGCCAGCACAACAGGGTGTAAAGGTCCGTCTTGTTCATTAGTACACCTCCTACAGGGTGTTTTTCTACCCATGCGGGCTGTATCCTGCACTGACAACGCTAAATGGGGCTAACCTGACCCGTCAGCAAGTTTCGGCCGAACAGGCACGGCGTGCCGGCCCCGAGGTCGGTGAATAGCAGGAATCAGGGCAGCGGCGTCGAAGAACCAAAGACCGTTGCTCATGACGTGCCTATTTATGTTTTGATGGAGGGCCGGGATGAAAATCGAACTGTTCGGGCTTCCTTTGCCAGAGGTGAGACCTGGAGACGACCTTGTTCGCCTCCTCGTCGAGAGTGCCGCCGTCTGTGGAGGTTTGCAGGCGGGTGATGTTCTGGTAGTAACCAGCAAGGTCATCTCGAAGGCGAAGGGGCTTGTCTTTTCCCTGGCGGAGGTGGAGCCTTCCCGAGCCGCACACCGCCTGGCAGCCAGAACCGGCCTTGATTCCCGGTACATCGAACTGGTTCTCAGGAACAGTGAGGCCATACTTTGCGTCGTACCGCTTAAGGCTTTCTGGGGCGAGGGGATTGTCGACCCGGCGAAGCTCTCCGACGACGAAGAGGCCGCCCGGAGAATGATCGAGGCGTTTCCTTACGAGATTTTTGTTCTTCGGGAAGGGGATGTTTACTCAAGCGCGGGCGTTGACACCTCTAACCACCCTGCGGGGCAGGCCAGTGTTCCGCCGCCGAACGCGGATGCTGCCGCCCGGGAACTCAGGGAGAAAATACGCCACCTGACCGGGCTTGATATTCCGGTAGTGGTGAGCGATACTGAGTACACCCTTAGCGTCGGTACCCAGGACGTAGCCCGCGGATGCTCCGGATGCAAACCTGTTGCAGGTAAATTTGGCCGTCGTGATAGATTTGGAAAACCAAAGTTCGGCGGGGCCGACTTGGTGGCCCACGAACTGGCTGCGGCTGCCGCCCTGCTCATGGGCCAGACCGATGAGGGAATCCCGGCTGTTCTGGTGCGCGGGTTCCGCTATACGCCCGCCGATGAAGGGATGACCGCATACCGGTTCGCGTCCGATAAAGCGGCCCGTGCGTTTCAGTTGATCATAACCCACTCGGTTAGGGTATTGGGTTTATGGTGGCTACTGCGTTTTCTGCGCAGGCTCATTTTACCGGGCCGCTAAGCTGCCAATGCTTCGCAAAAACAAGTGGTTGAGGCTCAATTCCCGCTAAAAACCGCAATACGTATACCTAAGTGTACTTGAAATAACAAAAACAGACGGTTTTCTGGTCAAGGTGCGATAAAATACCGGCTTACCGCTTCTTAAAAGCACGCATAATAAAAACGGAGCCACTCTCAATACGGGATCTGGAGGGGATAACTTGCCGAGACGGCGGCGGAAGCTGGTTCCGGACGCCGGTCCCGCCCTGGACAGATTCAAGTATGAGGTGGCCGGGGACCTCGGACTCGCCGACAAGATCCGCCGGGTCGGCTGGGGCGATATGACCAGCCGGGAGTGCGGACTGGTCGGCGGAAACATGGTACGCCGGATGATCCGGTACGCCGAAGATAAAATGTCCGGGGACCGCACCGACTATCAGAACTATTAAACAGGAGCGCCCGCTCCTGCTTTTTTCTTTTGTGCTCCCGGGGGCAACCGTATTGACCCGCCAGTAATGAAACATACTACCTGGGGAACCACATTTACAGGGATATCTCAAATAAGGGAGAGTTGCAAGGTGGAAAGGCTGCTCTGCTTTATTATCTCTCTGGTGTGCCTTGCGTTTTACGGGATACCGGCCCTGGCCCAGGAGAAGCCCCTCGCCGCCGGGCTGGAAACCACCGCCGCTTCGGCGGTGCTTATGGAACCGTATTCGGGACGCATCCTTTTTACCAAAGACCCGCACAAAAGATTACCTATAGCCAGCGTCACCAAAATTATGACCATGCTTTTGGCGGTCGAGGCCGTCGAGCAGGGCAAGGTACGACTTGACGACACGGTAGTGGCCAGCGAAACAGCGGCTGGTATGGGAGGCTCGCAAATCTTTTTGGCCCCGCAGGAGGAAATGAGTTTCTACGAGTTGCTCCTCTCCGTGGCCACGGCCTCGGCTAACGACGCGAGCATCGCCATTGCCGAGCACCTCGCAGGAAGTGAACAGGCCTTTGTACACCAAATGAACGAGCGCGCCAAAGCGCTGGGGCTTAAGAATACTAACTTTGTAAACTGTACGGGTCTAACCGTCAAGGGCCATTACTCTTCGGCATACGACCAGGCAATTATCCTCCGAGAAGCGCTGGAACACCCGTTATTCAGGAAGGTCTCCCAGGTAAAGGAATACGACCTGCGCGGCGGAAAGTTCAAGCTTTGGAATACCAACAAGCTCCTCTGGTTCTACGACGGTACCGATGCAGGCAAAACCGGGTGGACCGAGGAGGCGCACTACTGTCTGGCCTCGTCTGCCGTACGCGACGACCTCCGCCTGATCGCCGTGGTCCTAGGTTCTCCGGAACCCAAAAGCCACTTCCGAGAATCGATCAAACTCTACAACTGGGGGTTTGCCAACTTCAAGGCCGTTTCGTTTATCCCCCGGGGAACCAAAATAAGGGAGCAACCGGTGGAAAAGGGTGTGGCGCCACGGGTTAAAGTGGTTACCGCTGACCACGCGGCAGTGGTCGTGCCGCGGGGCCAGGATCAGGGTATCAGCTTCAAGATAGAGTTACCGTCGAAGTTAACGGCCCCCGTCAAACAAGGCCAGGTCGTAGGCACCTACGTCGCTACGCAAAAGGGCAAAACCTTGGCCAAAGTCACGCTTGTTACGGCGGCAGAGGTACGGAAGGCGACACCACTTGAGGAATTCCTTAAAGTTGCCGGTTGCATGGTCAAATAGGTTGGTAGTCGCGCAACGCCGGGCCGGTGGCCCGGCATTTTTTTGGAATTATTTAGCAGGAAACAACGCCTGAGCCGGCGAAGTTAATACTCCGAGCACACAGCACCGGGGAGGGAAGAACGCGTTGGAGTGGGAAACCAAGACCGTGGACGGCGTTCTGGTAGTCCGGCTTAAAGGGGAACTCGATTTAAACACCTGTGACGTCTTGCGCACCGAACTCGAGCGGCTGCTTAAGCTTTACAATACGCCGCACCTGATACTTAATTTGAGTGACGTCACCTTTGTCGATAGCTCGGGGCTGGGCGTGATCCTGGGACGTTATCGCCAGTTAACCGAAGAAAAGAAGCGCCTGGTCGTCGTAGCGCTCCAACCCCAGGTCAAACGCGCCTTCGAGCTGTCCGGCCTCCTACGCGTAATCCGCACTTACGCCTCGGAAGACGAAGCCGTCGCGGGCGTAAGTAAGGAGGTAACTGCTTAACCGTGGCAAGCGCCAATCAATTCAAACTGGAATTTAAAAGCAGACCCGAAAACGTCGGCTTCGCCCGCGTGGTGGTAGCCGCCTTTGCCACCCAGATCGATTTCACGCTCAGTGACGTGGAAGATATCAAAGGGGCCATATCCGAAGCAGTAACCAACGCGGTCATCCACGGATACGGCAACGACCCCGATGGCACTATCACCATCCACGGCGCCATTTACGACGGCCAGCTGGAAGTGATCGTTGAGGACCACGGTGTGGGTATAGAGAACATCCCGCAAGCACTCCAGCCCGGTTTTTCCACCGTACCGGATCGCCTGGGACTTGGCTTTTCCTTCATGCAGTCTTTTATGGACACGATCGAAGTCAGGTCGCAACCCGGCCGTGGTACACGTGTTATCATGACCAAACGGGTCCCGCGGCGGGCTGACCATGCGGAACAAGGTTTATCTTAATTTACCGAACCAGCCACTTTTAAAAGAAAAAGAAGTCCGGCAACTGCTTAAAAGGGCGCAGCAGGGGGACGTAAGCGCGCGCGAAACCCTGATAAACGCTAATCTGAGGCTGGTATGCAACGTCATCAAACGCTTTGAAGGGCGCGGGTATGATGCCGAGGACCTCTTTCAGATCGGGTGCATAGGGCTTATCAAGGCCATCGATAAGTTCGACCTCCGGTTTAAGGTAAAGTTCTCTACCTACGCCGTGCCGATGATCATCGGGGAGATAAAGCGCTTCATAAGAGACGATGCTCCGGTGCACGTGGCCCGGTCGCTCAAGGAATTGGCCCGCAAGGCCCAGGAGGCGCGCACCCGCCTGCAAAACCAGACAGGTTGTGAACCGACCGTAAACGAAATCGCCGCCGAACTGGGCGTACCCGCAGAAGAACTGGTGGCTGCCATGGAAGCGGCCCAGGCGCCTACGTCGCTTTTCGATACACTGTTACAGACGGACGGGGATGCGTATTGCATTATGGATCAGGTAAGGACAGATGCGGAAAGTGAAGACCGCTGGGTGGAAAGCATCTCGCTCGCGCAACTCCTGGCCACGCTACCTGAAAGAGACCGGCAGATCATCAAGTGGCGCTTCTTTGAAGACAAGACCCAGTCCGAAGTGGCAAGTTATCTCGGCCTTTCCCAGGTGCAGGTGTCACGCCTCGAACGCCGGGCACTGCAAAAATTGAAAAGTCTCGCCGAAGGGGATGCGTAAAGCATCCCCTTGATCTTTGCATAAGCGTAGTGCCGAGGATGCAAAATAGTGGTTGGTACAATTTCGTCAGGGAGGGCTCGAGCATGCACGTTAAGATTGCCGAACTGCTGGGAGAATCCAGGGAGAGCTGGAGGGAGGCCGTGAATTCGGCGGTGGCCGAAGCCTCGCGCTCTCTTGGCAAAATTACGGGCGTGGAAGTGATTAACTTTACGGCCAACGTACAAGACGGCAAGATTGTGGAGTACAAGGCGAACGTTAAGGTCGCCTACGTGGAGTAAAAGGACACAGGGCTTTCCTTGGCCTGCGCTTAGGGGGTATACCATGCCGGTCGATCCCAACAAGCCGCTCGAAATGCAAAAGAAGCAGTATCAAGAGATGGTAAACCGCAGCAAGCCAAAGCATCCCGTGCTGCGTAATATCTTCTGGGCCTTTGTCATCGGTGGTATCATCTGCACCATTGGCCAGGGTTTTCTGAACTACTTTATGGGATTGGGCCTGCCGGCCCTCGAGGCAGGCACAGCCAGTGCCATTGTTATGGTTTTCTTTGCCGCCCTTTTTACCGGTCTCGGCATCTACGATGAAATTACCAGGTACGGCGGGGCAGGAACAATTGTGCCGATCACTGGCTTCGCCAATTCCATGGTTGCGCCGGCGATGGAGGCCAGGTCAGAAGGCATGGTGCTGGGAGTTGGGGCACGCCTGTTCACCATCGCCGGCCCCATCCTGACCTTTGGCTTCACCTTCGCCTGGCTGGCGGCCATTCTCTACTATATCTTCGGGTAAATCGGGTGTAGGGGTATGGCAGCACCAAAAAAACTGGGCCAGCAAACGGTAATGTTTAAAAACCCACCCGTAATTGCCGCGACCGCGACCATCGTGGGACCGAAGGAAGGGGAGGGGCCGCTGGCGCAAACGTTTGACAAAATAGTTGAGGATCCTTATTACGCGGAAAAAAGCTGGGAAAAGGCCGAGCGCCGCATGCTTGAAGAAGTAATGCAAACGGCCCTCAAGAAAGCCGCGCTGGCCCCCACCAGTATCGATTACCTCCTGGCCGGAGACCTTCTCAACCAGATTATTTCCGCCGGTTTTACGGCCCGATCTCTGGGCATTCCCTTTATCGGTCTCTACGGGGCGTGCGCAACCATGTACGAAGGCCTGGCCCTTGGCGCCATCCTGATCGATGGCGGGTTTGCGGATTACGTGCTGGTGGGAGCATCTTCCCATTACAGCACGGCGGAAAGGCAGTACCGGTTTCCCACCGAACAGGGCGTGCAACGCCCCCCCACGGCCCAGTGGACGGTGACCGGGGCAGGCGCGGCCCTCCTCGCCCGTACCGGCGCCGGCCCGGTCATTACCCACGCCACCATTGGCAAGGTGCTCGATCTCGGCCAAGGGGACCCGAGCGATTTCGGCAGCGCCATGGCCCCTGCCGCCGCCGACACCATCGTCCGGCACCTGCAGGACACGGTCCGCGGGCCACAGGACTTTGACCTTTTCCTTACCGGCGATTTGGGCCTCTATGGCAAGGGCCTGGCCGAGCAACTGGTACGCGAAAGGGGCTTCGACATCGGCAACAAGTTTGCCGATTGCGGCACCATGATCTACGATCACCACAGACAGGATACGCATGCCGGCGGTAGCGGTTGCGCGTGCGCCGCCGTGGTCACGGGCGGGTACCTGATGCAACAGATGCTTACCGGTAAGATAAAGCGCGTGCTAGGCGTGGCTACCGGCGCGTTGCTGAGCCCTCTGACCACCAAGCAAGGCGAAACCATCCCCGTAATTGCGCACGCGGTAGCCATAGAAATGCGTTAGGAGGCGAAGCGTTGGACTTCCTGAAAGCCTTTATTTTCGGGGGGCTTATCTGCGTTGCCGCCCAGTTAATAATGGATCTTACCAGTTACAAGGTGACGCCGGCACACGTGCTGGTCGGGCTGGTCACGGCGGGAGTCATCCTTTCAGCGCTGGGACTGTACCAACCCTTCGTCGACTTTGCCGGCGCCGGCGCCAGCATCCCGCTTACCGGTTTTGGGCATATTCTGGCCCAGGGAGCCATCGAAGGGGTCAAGAAGGACGGATTACTGGGTGCATTTACCGGTGGCGCCGCAGCTGCCGCGGGGGGTATTACGGCGGCTGTCGTCTTCGGTTATTTCGCGGCGTTACTGTTCCGCCCAAAAGGTTAATGGTCCTGGTGCAAGATGAGCATTGGTAAGAAACTGGCTTCTGGCCTGGACGCAAACATCCGCGAACTCAGGACCATCCTGGGCACCGACCAAAACTTCGATGTCCTGGTGCGAGAACTCGAACTGGGCAGGAAAAGATCGTTCTGTTTTTTGTTGACGGGCTCGTGAACGACCTTCTCATGACCCAGGTGCTGGAAAGGCTTACTACTGTCGACTCCCGGGCCATCAGCATAAACGCCTTGGCCAAGCTCTTTAAGGGTTGCATTAATTTCACCGAGGTTAACGTTGTCAACACCTACGACGAAATCGTAAACAAGGTGCTTGCGGGACCGCTGGCTTTACTGGTCGAAGGAGAAGACCGGGCACTCATTATCGACGCCCGCGTTTACCCGGTTCGCTCACCAGACGAACCTGACCTGGAAAAGGTGGTCCGGGGATCCCGCGACGGTTTTACGGAAACCCTGGTTTACAATACGGCTCTGATTCGTCGGCGCATCCGCGACCCGCACCTCCGTTTCGAAATCATGCAGGCGGGGGTCCGGTCGAAAACGGATATCGTGCTCGCCTACATCGAGGATGTCGCCAACCCGGAGTTTGTTGACAGCGTAAGGGAGAAAATCCGGTACATTAACATTGACGGCTTGCCGATGGGCGAAAAAGCGGTAGAGGAACTCATCTCGCCGGGCACTTTCTGGAACCCTTTTCCAAGGGTGCGGTACACCGAGCGCCCCGACGTAGCCGCAGCCCACCTTCTGGACGGTCACGTCCTGGTTCTGGTTGATACCTCACCGAGTGTTATCATTCTGCCGACCACGTATTTCCATCACCTCCAACACGCCGAAGAGTTCCGCCAGAACCCCAGCGTGGGCATCTATCTGCGGCTGATCCGGTTCCTGGGCGTGGCGGTTTCCGTCTTTCTATTACCTCTCTGGCTTCTGGTAGCCCTCGAACCCGGACTCCTGCCGGCGCAACTCGCATTCTTGGGACCCACAAAAACCGGCAAAATCCCGCTACTGGCGCAGTTTTTGCTTGCTGAAGCCACCATTGACATGATTCGCCTGGCTACCATTCACACGCCGAGCCCGATTGCTACTTCTACGGGTGTCATTGCCGCCGTATTACTTGGTGATATTGCCGCGCGGGTGGGACTCTTCATACCCGAAGTGGTCCTTTACACGGCCCTCGCGGCTATCGGCACTTTTCTTACCCCCAGCTACGAATTGGCCGCCGCCAACCGCCTGGTCAGGCTCTTCCTCCTCGTCCTTACGGGCCTGTTCCGCTTACCCGGGTTCTTGATCGGCGTCCTCGGCGTTTTTATCTTCCTGTTGCGCACCAAATCCTTTGGTGTTCCTTACCTGTGGCCTTTCATACCCTTCAACGCCGAGGGCGTGAAGGCTGTCTTCGCCCGTCCCCCGGTGCCCATCCAGCATTTCCGGCCCTCAATCCTTAAGCCGCAGGACCGCATCCGCCAACCAGTCCCGGCCCGCAAGGTACACCTTTTGCAAGAAGCAAAAAAGCGTAAAAGGTAGAATCGCCCATTTAATACGCTCTTGCTTCTTATCCGGCCCTTGAGTAAAATGTTGATAACGTTTTTCTAAAAAACTGTAAAGAGAGGAGCAGAGTTATCGTGGAGTTCAGGAAGGTTTTGCTCAGCGAAGACGAGATGCCTACCGCCTGGTATAACATCCAGGCCGACATGCCCAACCGGCCGCGACCGCCGCTGCATCCCGCTACCAAGCAGCCGGTGGGCCCGGAGGATCTGCAAGCCATCTTTCCAACCGAACTAATTAAGCAGGAAGCAAGCACGGAACGCTGGATCCCCATCCCGGAAGAAGTGCAGGCCATTTACCGCACGTACCGGCCGACACCACTTTGCCGGGCGGTGCGGCTCGAGAGGACGTTAAAGACGCCGGCTCGCATTTACTACAAGCACGAAGGTGTCAGCCCCGCGGGTAGCCACAAGCTTAATACGGCAATCCCGCAAGCTTACTATAACAAGCTCGAAGGGATTAAACGGCTGACGACGGAGACCGGTGCCGGGCAATGGGGCAGTGCCCTGGCCATGGCCTGCCGGTTCTTTGACCTCGACTGCACGGTGTACATGGTTAAGGTTAGCTACCACCAGAAGCCTTACCGCCGCTCCCTGATGCAGATCTTTGGGGCCGAAGTCCTCGCCAGCCCTACCGACCGGACGGTAGCGGGACGCGCCGTTCTGGCGCAGGATCCCGATTCGCTGGGCAGCCTGGGAATTGCCATCAGCGAAGCGGTTGAGGACGCGGCCACCCACCCGGACACGAATTACTCCCTCGGCAGCGTGCTCAACCACGTTCTGCTCCACCAGACCATTGTCGGGCTGGAAGCGCAGCAACAACTGGCAAAAATCGGTGAACAGGCAGACTATGTTATCGGGTGCTGTGGCGGCGGTAGCAACTACAGCGGGTTTGCTTTTCCTTTCCTTGCCGACGTCTTCGCGGGCCGTTCCACCTCCAAGTTTTACGCCGTGGAACCAACGGCCTGCCCCACGCTAACCCGGGGCAAGCTAGCGTATGACCACGGGGACGTGGCGGGTCTAACGCCGCTCCTGTACATGTATACCCTGGGAAGAACGTTCATGCCGCCCGGTATCCACGCCGGGGGACTGCGGTATCATGGCGACGCACCGCTGCTTTGTCAACTGGTCTACGATGGGTACATCGAGCCCGTGGCCTACAACCAGCGGGAGGTTTTTGAAGCCGCCGTCCTCTTCGCCCAAACCGAAGGGATCGTACCGGCGCCGGAATCGGCTCACGCCATCAAATGCGCCATCGACCAAGCCGTGGCCTGCCGCGAAGCCGGCGAAACCAAAACGATTATTTTCAACCTCAGCGGTCATGGGCACTTCGATCTGGCCGCGTACGACGCCTACTTGAGCGGCCAAATGGAGGACGCGCCTCTGGCGGAAGAAAAATTGCGGGAAGCGCTGGCTTCTTTACCGGTACTCTAACAGGAAGCGGGAGACACCAAAGTGCGGTTAAGAGGCACCATGGAAATAAGTGCACAGGGGCACCTCGTGATCGGGGGTTGCGATACCGTTGACCTGGCTCGCCGTTACGGGACACCCCTGTACGTTATTGACGAAGAGCACTTGCGTGACAGGTGCCGCCGATATAAAAAGGCGTTTGCCGGCGCGCACAAGGCAGAGGTGATTTACGCCGGCAAGGCCTTCCTCACCCTGGCTATCTGTCGGATTATTGAAGAAGAGGGCCTTTCGCTTGACGTGGCATCCGGCGGGGAACTCTATACGGCCCTGCGGGCTGGTTTCCCGCCGTCCCGCATTTATTTTCACGGGAACAACAAAACCCCGGCAGAGATTCACATGGCCCTGGAGGCCGGTGTTCACCGCTTTATGGTTGACAATTTCTATGAACTGGAATTGTTATCCCGCGCCACCCACCTCGCAGGGCGAAAGGCACAAGTATGCCTGCGGGTTACGCCCGGTATCGAGGCGCACACCCATAAGTACGTCATGACCGGGCAGATCGACTCCAAGTTCGGCCTGCCAATCGAGACCGGCCAGGCGCTGGAAGGCATCCGGCGGGTGCTTGCTTCACCTGGCATAGAGCTCCACGGTCTACACTGCCACATCGGGTCCCAGATTTTTGATACCGCGCCCTTTGCGGCAGCCGCCCGCGCTCTCCTGGAGTTTGCGCATGCCGCTTACCGGGCCACGGGATGGGTGCCGGAAGAGCTCAACCTGGGCGGTGGCCTGGGCGTCTACTATACCGAAGGAGATACGCCACCGAGTATCGAAGATTACGCAAAGACAATCATCAACGCGGTTCACGAGACCGCTTCCCGCCTGGGGATGAAAGTACCGAAGATACTGGTCGAGCCGGGGAGATCGATAATAAGCCCGGCCGGGACAACCCTGTATACCGTGGGAGCGATTAAAGAGATCCCCGGGGTGCGGACCTATGTAACCGTTGACGGTGGCATGGGCGATAACCTGCGGCCCGCGCTTTACCAGGCAAAGTACGAAGCGGCCATCGCCAACAAAATGCACGATTTACCCGCTTGCGTGGTGACCATCGCAGGGAAATACTGTGAGTCGGGAGACATTCTGGTCTGGGACGCCACTCTGCCCGTCCCGGAACCCGGCGATATACTGGCCATCCCGTGCACGGGCGCTTATAATTACACGATGGCCATGAACTACAACCGGTTTCCGCGGCCGGCCGCCATTACGGTTTACCGCAGGCATGCGGACGAGATCGTCATGCGCGAGTCGTATGAAGATTTAATCAGAAACGACATTATCCCCGCACGTCTACAGCGTAACGAAACGTGTTCACGTCCGGTTCACGTTTAACAAGGATTCTTTCCGCTTATCTACGGTTCTACGGTGAAAGAGCCAAATGCGCATAATAACAACCCATACGAACACCGATTTCGACGGCCTGGCGGCGATGGTCGCCGCACAAAAACTCTACCCCGATGCGGTGCTGGTTCTTCCGGGAAAATTGGCCCAGAATGTACAGGAATTTCTTGCCCTGCACCGCGACGTCCTCGGGATACGAAACCCCGGCGAGATTAACCTGAAAGCCGTCAAACAGCTAGTGCTTGTCGATACGCGAAACCCGGCGCGCCTGGGGCGTCTGGGGACGCTCCTGGAAAAGCCGGACCTGGAGATCCACGTTTACGACCATCACCCCGCCGCGGAGGACGACGTTCGCGGGTCGCTCGAAGTTGTTGAACCACTGGGGGCGGCGACCACGCTCCTGGTGGAAAAACTGCAAATGCGCAACATCTCCATCAGTCCCTTTGAGGCCACCGTGATGGCTCTGGGGATTTACGAAGATACCGGATGTCTTACCTTTGCCAGTACGGCCCCGCGGGACGTACAGGCAGCAGCGCATCTCCTGGCCCGCGGCGCCAACCTGGCAGTGGTGTCTGAGTTCCTGGGCCGTCCCCTCACAGAAGAGCAAAAGGGGCTCCTGAAAGAGCTTCTTCTTTCTGCGCAGCGGTACCTGATTAATGGTTTCAAAATCCTGGTGGCCCGGGCGACCGTTGATGACTTTGTCGGCGGTCTGGCCCTGCTCACGCACAAGCTGGCTGAGATTGAGCGGCTTGACGCCGTATTCTGCATTGTGCTGATGGAAGATCGCACGCACATCGTGGGGCGGAGTTCCGCGGCCGACATAAACGTCCGGGACATCCTGGCCTGCTTCGACGGGGGCGGACACCGTGCCGCGGCTTCGGCCACCGTTAAAGACACTGATGTGGACCATTTGGCAACCAGATTGCTGGACGCCATCAAGAAAAATGTGCGACCGCCCCTCACAGCCGCGGACATAATGACGAGCCCGGTCAAGGCTATCACTCCCGAAACCAAAGTGGACGAGGCCAACCAGGTTATCCTCCGCTACGGGCACAGTGGCCTGCCGGTAGTGGAAGGCGGCCACCTGGTCGGGATTATTTCACGCCGTGACCTGGAAAAGGCCCTCCGTCACGGTCTGGGCCACGCCCCGGTAAAGGCTTATATGACTCGCGACGTGAAGACGGTTGACGTGCGCACACCGGTCACGGAACTCCAAGACATCATGATTGAGAACAATATCGGGCGGCTGCCGGTCCTCGACGATGGTAAACTGGTCGGCATTGTATCCCGCACCAACATCCTGAAAACCCTGCACCGGAAGTTTCAGCCGCGCTTTTCTACCCTGTACCTCCCGAGCAGCAACCAGACCTATTACCGGAACGCAGCTGCCATACTGGCCCGCTATCTCCCTGCTCGTGCTTACGAGCTTATTCAGGCGGCGGGGTACGCCGGCGACCGGCACGGAATAGAGGTGTATCTCGTTGGCGGAAGCGTCCGGGATGCTATGCTGGGACATTCAAGCACCAACCTCGACCTGGTTACGGTGGGCGACGGCAACACCCTGGCCGAGGCGCTGGCCCGGCAGTTTCAGGGACGCAGCAAATTCCTGGAAAAACAAAGGCGAGCGGTGGTGATCCTGCCCAGCGGCCAGCAGATTTCCGTTGCCACGGCCCGCGTTGAATTTTTCGAATACCCGGCCATTACCTCGCTCAATGATAATTCCTTAAAGCACGAACTCTACCGGCGAGACTTTACCATTAACGCGATGGCGGTGGCCCTCAACGAAGCGCGGTTCGGCGAAGTGGTCGATTATTTCGGGGGCCGGGAAGATTTGCAGTACGGTCTGATCCGCGTTTTGCATAACCTGAGCTTCCTTGAGGATCCCGTGCGGGTGCTGCGGGCGATACGTTACGCGTGCCGTTATGGTTTTAACATTCAAAGAGAAACGCTGGCACTTCTGCGCGAGGCCGTAAACGACAATCTCCTCGCCACCCTCCCCGTGGAACGGATATGGGCAGAACTCAAGCGGTTGCTCGGCGAAGAACGCACCCCGCAGATGCTGGCGAAACTCGCGCAGTTGAATATCTGGCCGCAACTTTTCCCCGGGATAACCTACTGGGAAGTAGAACCGTTAATCGCCGCCATCCCCGGAGCCTTGAGAACGCTGGATCGCTGGGGGGTCGCAAGACCCGCGGAACTGTGGCTGTGTTACCTGATCGGCGTGTTGCACTGGAGCGATGCGGCCACTGCAGAGGCCATTTGTCACCGGTACCGTTTGAACAAGAAGCAAGTGGAGAAGGTGCGCACGGCCTTGGCCGGCTGGCGAACGGCCGTAAACCTGCTTACCCTTAATCCGGCGCCGCGTACAAGTGTGGTAGTCCGGGCTATCCTGTCCTTGCCGCGCGAGGCATACCCGCTGGTTACGGCCGTTCTGGAGGAGGAGAAATGGCTTGGGCGCCTCGAGAATGTCTTCCACGTAATGAACGAACATAAACCGGCTATAACCGGTAAGGATATTAAGAACCTGGGATTTTTGCCGGGTCCTGTGTTCAAGCAAGTCCTGGAAGCTGTCTGGCAGGCACGGGTTGATAACGTGGTGCGCAGCCGCGAAGAAGAGCTGGCCTTTGTCAAGCAGTACCTGGCCAGGTACAAGGAAGGGGACAAAATTGCTCCGCCTACCCGGACTGGATGAAATCCTGTTTTTAGTGCCGGCCATCCTCATCGGACTGACTTTGCACGAGTTTGCCCACGCTTATGTGGCCGACCGCCTGGGAGACCGTACCGCCCGCGCCGCCGGGCGGCTCACGTTAAACCCGCTGGTGCACATCGACATCCTCGGACTTATACTCCTGTTCATCGCCGGTTTCGGCTGGGCCAGGCCGGTGCCCGTTAATCCTTACAACTTCCGTGGTAATATGAAAGAAGGCATGCTTCTGGTCTCTCTGGCGGGACCGGTTAGTAATTTTCTGGTAGCCTGTGCGGCGGCCGGTCTGCTGGCTGTCTTTTCGCATAACCTGGTCTTAAGCACCTTGCTTAAAACCATCATCTACATTAACATCGTGCTGGCCGTATTCAACCTGATACCTATCCCGCCGCTCGACGGCTCCAAAATCCTAGCGGGGCTTTTGCCCGGCAGGCAGGAGTGGCTCATTTACCTGGAAGAGTATGGCGTACTGCTGCTTCTCCTGTTGATGATCACCGGGGTGATCGGTAAATTCCTGCGGTGGTTCGTTCTACCCGTAGCAGGTTTCTTGATTGACCTTGCCGCGCGCATAGGAGCGCAATTATAGGAGCGCAATTATTAGTAAAATAAGGGTGAAAGAATGCGTATTCTAAGTGGTATGCGCCCCACAGGCAGACTGCATATCGGTCATTTAAGCGTTTTGGAAAACTGGGAGCGCCTGCAAGCGGATAACCAATGCTTTTTCTTTGTCGCCGACTGGCACGCCCTAACGACCGCCTATGACGAAACACATGAACTCCGGCAAAACGTCCGTGAAATGGTGGCCGACTGGCTGGCCGTGGGCGTTGACCCGGAGCGGAGTACCATTTTTGTGCAATCCCATATCCTGGAACACGCGGAACTGCACCTGCTGTTTTCCATGTTCACGCCCCTATCGTGGCTTGAACGCGTGCCGACCTATAAGGACCAGGTGCGCCAACTCGGAGAACAGGGAAAGGACGTACGAACATACGGATTTCTCGGATACCCGCTGTTGCAGGCCGCCGATATCTTGATTTACCGGGCAGAGGCCGTGCCGGTCGGTGAGGATCAACTGCCGCACATCGAGCTATGCCGGGAAATTGCGCGCCGGTTTAACTATCTATACGACGTCGTTTTTCCAGAGCCGCAGGCCCTCCTGGCCGAAACTGCCTTCGTGCCCGGAATCGACGGGAGAAAAATGAGCAAGAGCTACGGTAACGTTATTTCCCTTGACGTTGCCCCCGACGAGCTGGGCCGCTTGGTGCGTCTAATGATCACCGACCCGGCGCGCATACACAAAACAGATCCCGGTCACCCTGAAGTTTGTACGGTGTACACTTACCACAAAATTTACAGTCCTACCGCCGTACCGGAAGTCGAGAGCCAATGCAGGGGAGGAAAGATCGGCTGTGTTGCTTGCAAAGCGCTCCTTTCTGAGACGCTGGAGCAGATCCTGGCACCCATCAGGATGAAACGCGCCGAGATTATGGCCCGGCCAGGATACGTAGAAGAGGTAATTGCTGCCGGGGATGCCCGGGCAAGGAAAGAAGCCCGCGCGACCATGGCTCTGGTACGCGAGGCGATGGGCATATAATTAGTTAAGCCGTGGGGACGATGTGGTGGCTTTTTGCTGCTATTATGGCACTTGCACTTGTGGCTACCATTCTTGCCAGTTCGCTACGGGTAAGCGTTGATTACCGCCGTTGCGGTGAGGATGACCGTTTTGCTATCACCATATCCTGGCTAAAGATTCTAAAACTAAAATTTACCATGCGATCCGTAAGGCTGCAGGTACTTTTTTCCGGCCGGCAGACAATCTTGCAGGTGACGTTAAAAACCCCACGGGCAGCGGAAGAAAAGCAGCTTGTTCTCCCAATTTTGTTGTTGCTGAGACGGATCCTGCACCTCCTAACCCGCTACCGCAAAGCACTGCTTTACGCGATCCGCCGGACGCGGATCCACGAGCTGGTCTGGTATACCATGATAGGTGCCCGGGAGGCCGACAAGACCGGGTTCCTGTCAGGCCTCATCTGGAGCGCTAAAGCGTTCCTCTTTGCTACAGCGACAAGGTACGTCCGTTTTTCCCGGCCACCCTCTTTCAAGGTGCAACCCGACTTCCGGACGCCGGGCACCGCCACTAAACTCAGGTGTACCTTCGATATCCGGCTCGGTCACGTTGTTCTTGCCGGCTTGAAAGTGCTACGGCCGCAAAGATGGTAATTACTTTTGGCTTGTATATTTAACATCTGGACGGGCCATATTTTTCTATAGCAGATCCGCAAAATACGGCTTCCGGGCGAGGTGAGCGCTTTGGAGCATCCCATTGAAGGCTTGATGAAAACGGCCATGGAAAGTATCAGAGAAATGGTAGATGTGAACACGGTCGTCGGTGATCCCGTGGAAACACCCGACGGCACCATTATTATCCCCATTTCACGCGTGGCGGTAGGTTTTGCTGCCGGGGGCGGGGAGTTCGAAACGGACGAGACGCGAGAGAAGACCACTTTACCCTTTGGTGGCGGCAGCGGAGCAGGCGTTTCGGTGCAACCGGTAGGATTCCTCGTTGTGGGCAAGGAGCAAATTCGCCTGCTTCCCGTCGAAACGAATTTTGCCGTCGACCGGCTGATCGACCTGGCGCCACAAATAATGGAAAAAATCGATTCCTACCTGCAGAACAAAACCCGCCATTAAGTAACCAACGGCCGGCGCGGAAATGCTGAGATCTGTTCTAGGGATCGTCCCCTCCTCATAAAAGTTAACGTAACCGGTGTGGAGGAGGGGCCTAATGGTCAACTATATCTGGTTGGGACTCATTCTTTTCGGCATCCTGGCAGCCGCCTGCCAGGGTAATATCGATATCGTTACAAAGGCCGCGCTCGACGGGGCCGCAACAGCAGTTAACACCGCCCTGAGCCTGATAGCCATCATGGCCTTCTGGTTAGGCATTATGAAGGTTGCGGAAGCGGCAGGGTTCATCGAGTTTCTGGCCCGACTGGCACGTCCGTTAATTAGAATACTCTTCCCCAGTCTACCGCCCGGTCATCCTGCCGTTGGCGCTATTATGATGAATTTAAGCGCTAATTTCCTCGGTCTTGGAAACGCTGCAACGCCCATGGGCTTGCTGGCCATGCGCGAGATGCAAGCGCTAAACCGGCGGCCCGACGCGGCTTCGGAAGCAATGTGTACCTTCCTGGCGCTAAATACCTCTTGCGTAACCATTCCAACAACCATGATCGGGATCCGGGCCATCTACGGCTCCGCAGAGCCGGCGGCTATTGTCGGCACTACATTGTTTGCGACCACTTGTGGCATGGTAGTAGCGATTGCGGTTGACCGCTGCCTCCGGCACCTGTACGCCACCCAGGGGCGATTATAGTGTTTGAACTGATTAGTCAAATCTCCAAATGGGCCATACCGGCTCTCATCTTGACCATCCTGCTGGCAGGCGCGATAAAGAGGGTGCCCGTATTCGAAACCTTTGTCGAGGGCGCCGAGCAGGGATTTGGCGTGGCCGTAACAATTATCCCTTACCTGGTAGCCATGATCACGGCGATCAGTATCTTCAAAGCCTCGGGTGCCATGGATATCCTGGCCGCGGTGCTAGCACCGGTTTGTAACCTGTTGGGTATGCCACCGCAGGTCTTGCCCCACGCCATCATGCGTCCCCTTTCCGGAGGCGGGTCTCTAGGGATTGCCACCGAACTCATCAAAGAATACGGGCCGGATAGTTTGATCGGTTTAATGGCTGCCACCATGCAGGGATCCACCGATACAACTTTTTACGTATTAACCCTGTACTTCGGTTCCGTCGGGATCAAGAAGCACCGCTATGCCGTGATCTCCGGGCTTGCCGCCGACTTTACAACGCTCCTAGCATCGGTCTATATTGTCCGCCGTATGTTCGGCGCCGGTTAGCGGAGGGATAAACTTGCTCGAAAGGCTCCAAAAGGTTCTGGCCAAGGCAGGAATTAGTTCCAGGCGCAAGTGCGAAAACCTGATCCGGTCGGGTAGGGTAAAGGTTAACGGCCAACGCGTTCGCGAGCTTGGCTTTAAGGTGGACCTGGCCAGGGACAAAATCGAAGTTGATGGTCGCCCGGTGCAAATAGAAGCGCCGGTTTACGTCATGCTCAATAAGCCACGCGGTTACATATGTACCGTTTATGATCCCCAGGGCCGACCGAAGGTAACGGATCTGGTCAGCGGCATTCCGCAACGCATCTACCCGGTAGGACGTCTCGATGTCGATACGGAAGGCTTGCTTCTCCTTACCAATGACGGCGCTTTCGCCTACGCGCTAACTCATCCCAAGCACGAGATTACCAAGACTTACCTGGCCCGGGTAAGCGGTCGGCCCCGCAACCGGGACCTCTACCATTTGCGACGGGGTATAATGCTTAGCGACGGCCCCACGGCCCCCGCGCGCATCGCCGTTGTCAAGAAAGAAGCCAACACGACCGTTTTAAGGGTCGCGATCCACGAGGGGCGTAAGCGCCAGATCCGCCGCATGTTCGCGGCTATCGGTCATCCGGTTCTCGAACTGAAAAGGATCGCCATAGGGCCCCTAAGCCTCGGTGAACTCCAGCCAGGCGAGTTCCGGCACCTCACCCCGGAAGAGGTCGAAAAATTAAAAAAGGCGTCGCAGGATAGTAAAAAGAGTGCAGGATTTTCTTGCATCGGGAAAGAATACTAATCAAGGAAACAGTCCACTCAGGAGGGAATTTTCTTGGTAAGATATCTGGCGGGGGACCAGGTAGCCGAAGGATCTGTCCGCGCAAAGATAAGGCTGGACTTCAAAGGGGTCGGCCGGCCCGGGCGGTTCTTTTTAGGAGCAAAACCCACGGAGAAGGTCGCCGAAGAAATCCGTGAACAGCAGGTAGCGCTTTTGCGCAACGTCCCTATACAAGGTGTGCATATCGAGGACATCGACATCAGCGCCGAAGTTTATACGGTGTACGACGACACGACAAACGGCCAGGTTGCCTACGCGCCGGTTGAAATTCTGGTAGCGGCCGAGAGTCTAGACAGCCTGGTAAAGTTCGTGGCCCGGGACGAATTCCGTAAGATTGAGATTCTGGAACCGGCGAACGTTACCCTCGGCAAGCTGGATGTGGAGCGCCTTCTCTTTCGAATTGGTGAAGAAGTCAAGCGTCTCCGTGAATGGTTGGAACGGAAATACAACAACAAATGAAAAGCCTGGGAGGGCTAATTATTGCCTTTTGTCCGCGGCTTACGTGGGGCAATAACCGCCGACGCCAACACGCGCACGAGCATCCTTGAGGCTACGAAGGAGTTGTTGCTGGCCCTGGTAGAGGAAAACAATATCGCTTTAGAAGACATAGCAAGTATCTTTTTTACCACTACACCCGATCTTAACGCCGAGTTTCCGGCGCTTGCAGCGCGAGAACTTGGCTGGACGCAAATCCCGCTTCTGTGTGCCACCGAAATTGATGTGCCGGGAAGCACGCCCAGATGTATCCGTGTGCTCATGCACGTCAATACCACCAAAAAACAGGAAGAGCTAAAACACGTCTACCTCAAGGACGCGGCCGGCTTACGCCCGGACATTTGCACACGTACGTAAAATTTTAAGAACTTTGACCGGAATAAGCAAAAAGACTCTGAGCGAAAGCGGTTCACGTACCCTCCTTGCTTAATGAAGAATGAAAAAGGAAGTTGTTGTATTGACAGCGGGCACACAGGATGGTATGTTAGTAGGCAAATTCAATAATGACGACGAGTTGAGCCGAGCAAGGCGAGTACGGAAGCTTAGCTGAGCTGAGGTGAGGCTGGTGAGAACGCGTGCCAGCGCTCATTCTGAGCGCTGGCTTTATTTTTACGAGAGGGATGTGTTAGCCGTGCAACCTTCTTACGAGGAGTACCTCGCACTGGCCCGCAACTTCGCGGTCGTACCCGTTTGGGTGAAATTGCCTTGCGGCGAAATATCTCCCCTTGACGTGCTACGCAAACTTGGCCGGCGTGCCGTTTACCTACTTGAGAGCGCCGAGGGACGGACGACCGTCGGCCGGTACTCCTTTATCGGGTGCGATCCGTGGGCAGTGCTAACCTTCGATCGGACCACTGGCCAGCTTTTGAAAAACGGACAAAGCTTCAGCCTACACAACCCGCCTCTTGCCGCCCTGCAGGATGTTTTGCGGCGCTACCGCGCCCCACAACTTGATGGTTTGCCGCGCTTCTATGGTGGACCGGTAGGATACCTCGGGTACGATGCAGTACGGTATCTCGAAAGGCTCCCCGCTATAGCTACCAGGGATATAATGTATCCCGACGTCGCGCTAGTCATCACCCGGAATACCCTGGTGTTCGACCACTTAAAACAAACACTTCTGGTTCTTACCCTTACGCACCCCGGCAATGATCCGGCGGGCGCTTACGCAACCGGATGCGCACTTATTGAAGAACTCTTAGCGCAGTTGGCAGAAGACGCGCCCCAAGAGAGCGAAGAAATGGTTCGACGCGCAGCTGTCGACGGCCCGGTACCAACTTTATCGATGGAAGAGTTCCTCAACTGCGTCCGGCGGGCTAAGGAATATATTGCCGCCGGGGACATCCTGCAGGTGGTGCTTTCCATCCGGTGGGAGCTTCCTTTTACTGGCCATCCTGCTACAACTTACGCGCGCCTGCGCGCCCTGAATCCGTCACCATATATGTTCTATCTTCATTTTGGCAACCTGGCGGTAATTGGGTCGTCGCCCGAAATGCTGGTCCGGGTAGAGGACAGCGAGGTTATCACCCACCCCATTGCCGGCACCCGGCCCCGCGGAGCGACGCCGGAAGAAGACGAAGCGCTGGCCAGGGAGTTGCTGGCCGACGCGAAGGAGCGGGCAGAACACGTAATGCTTGTGGATTTGGCCAGGAACGATTTAGGGCGTGTTTGTTCACCGGGTTCGGTTCAGGTAACTCGCTTTATGATCTGCGAGAAATACTCGCACGTGATGCACCTCGTATCCGAGGTAAGGGGCCGCCTGCCTCCGGAACGGTCGCCCCTCGATGCACTTGCAGCTTGCTTTCCGGCTGGTACCGTGACAGGTGCACCCAAGGTGCGGGCCATGGAGATCATCGAGGAACTGGAACCACGGCGCCGCGGCCTCTATGCCGGCGCCGTGGGGTATTTCAGTTTTACCGGCAACATGGACACCTGTATCGCCATCCGCTGCCTGATCTTGCACCAGGGGAAGGCTTACATCCAGGCAGGCGCCGGTATCGTGGCCGATTCGGTGCCCGAAAGAGAATACCTCGAGGTCTGTCACAAAGCGAGGGCACTGTTCAGCGTACTGGGGGGAGGGGGTCCGCTTGATACTGGTGATCGATAATTACGATTCTTTCACTTACAACCTAGTACAGTACCTGCAGGAACTAGGTGCAGACGTCCAGGTGGTGCGTAATGATGCCATTGATCTGGCCACCGTTCAATCCCTGGCACCCGAGCGCATTGTAATTTCGCCGGGTCCCGGGCGACCGGAAACGGCGGGCATCACCCTGGAGGTGATCAGGCAATTTGTTAAAACGCCTATCCTCGGGGTGTGCCTTGGTCACCAGGCGATCGCCCGCGCTTTTGGAGCAACCATTTCCCGGGCACGTAACCTCATGCACGGGAAAACCTCTGCGATCTGGCACGATGGGCAGACCATTTTTGCCGGCCTCCCTTCACCCTTTACCGCGACCCGCTATCACTCTCTTGTAGTAGCACCTAGTAGTCTGCCGTCCTGCCTGGAGGTGAGCGCGTGGACGGAAGACGGTGAGATTATGGGCCTCAGGCATAAAAAGTATCCCCTGGAGGGAGTCCAATTTCACCCGGAATCGATCCTATCGGAGTTCGGGAAGTTGCTCCTGACCAATTTCCTGCATCTAAGACGAGAGGAGAGGAGAACGTGTTCAGGCAAGTAATCGAACGGGTAATTAACGGCGGACACCTTGATGAGTCTACGGCCTACGGGGTGATGGCAGGGATAATGAACGGGGAGGCAACTCCGGCCCAAATTGCCGCCCTCCTTGTAGCTCTGCGCGCCAAGGGCGAAACGCCAGATGAGGTCAGCGGTTTTGCCCGCGCCATAAGGGAAAAGGCGACGCCCGTGCGGTCGCGACACACCTTGCTTGCCGACACCTGTGGTACGGGCGGGGACGGCGCCAATACCTTCAACATCTCCACGGCAGCGGCGTTCGTGGTTGCCGCCGCCGGTGTCCCCGTAGCCAAACACGGCAACAACGCCGTGTCCAGCCGCTGCGGCAGCGCGGACGTCCTTAAGGCCCTCGGCGCCGTGATCGACCTGGATGCCGCGCAGGTCTCCCGGTGCCTGGATACGGTGGGCATTGCCTTCCTTTACGCGCCACGCCTTAATCCCGCCATGCGCCACGCTGCCGGACCACGGCGCGAAATCGGTATCCGGACCGTTTTCAACCTCCTGGGACCGCTTGTCAACCCGGCCAATCCGGCGGCCCAGGTGGTGGGCGTGTTCAGTCGCGCCGCCGGCGAACTAGTAGCCCATGCGCTGGCTAAAGGTGAGAACAAGCGCGCCTTTGTCGTCCACGGCGCCGGGGGCCTAGACGAGATCTCCCTCGCCGGCCCCGCGTTGATCTGGCAAGTGGAGGATGGTACGGTGCAAAAGTTCACCCTCGATCCCGCCACCCTGGGCTTCCCGTACACGCCGAATGAAGCCCTGGCCGGGGGCAGCCCGGAAGAGAACGCCGCTCTTCTCAGAAACGTGTTGAACGGCGGCACCGGTGCACTCCGCGATGCCGTCATTATAAACGCCGCCCTGGCGCTCGTCGCAGCCGGCAGCGTAAGCAGCATGTTTGAAGGCGTAAGGTGGGCAGGGGAAGTTATCGATGGCGGCCAGGCGGCCAAAAAGCTGGATGACTTTGTGGCCTTTACCAGAGAGGCAGGGTGCGCAGGTGCTTGAGGAGATCGTGCGGTGCAAGCGCGAGGAAGTTACGTACCGCAAGGGCCGGATTAGCCTGGGTGAGATCCAGCGGCGTGCCGCCCGCGCCCCCGCAGCCCCTTCCTTTGCCGCCGCCCTCCAGCAAGAGAACGGCGTGGCCCTGATATGTGAAATAAAGCGGGCCTCACCTTCCAGAGGGATCATCAGGGACAACGCGGACGCGGCGGAGATAGCCAGTATTTACGCTAGTGGCGGCGCAGTTGCCATTTCGGTATTAACCGACGAGCGGTTTTTCGGCGGTTCCCTGGAGGATCTCACCGTGGTGGCCAAGACGGTTAACCTACCGGTGCTGCGAAAGGATTTCATCATCGATCCCTACCAGCTCTACGAGGCACAGGCGGCCGGAGCAGCGGCGGTATTGCTGATCGTTGCGGCTCTCGAAGACGAGGCGCTTTACCAGCTGTACACCCTGGCCGGAGAACTCGGACTGGCATGCCTGGTAGAAGTGCATACAAAGGCTGAGCTTGACCGGGCACTGAGGCTCGGGGCCAGAATTATCGGGATCAATAATCGCGACCTCCGTACCCTGAAGACAGACCTGGCGACAACTGCCAAACTGGTCCCATTCATCCCGCCGGGTGTGCTTACCGTGAGCGAAAGCGGCATCAGGTCCCGCGCGCACGTGGTGTGGCTCGCGTCCTTAGGCGTGGACGCCGCTCTGGTGGGCGAGGTACTGATGGCCGCTTCCGACCCCCGGCAAAAACTTGCCGAACTGGCGGGGCGGGGTGATTGGGTGAATGGTTAGGGTCAAGATCTGCGGTATCACCGACCTCAGAACAGCTCTTGGCGCAGCGGAGGCCGGGGCCGACGCGCTCGGTTTCGTTTTTGCCCCGAGCAGGAGAAAGGTTCTGCCCGAAGTGGCGAGAGACATCATCCGCGCCCTGCCCCCTTTCGTAGCCAGGGTAGGGGTCTTCGTCGATCAGCCACTGGAAGAGGTAAGAGAAATCGCCGCTTACTGTGCCCTCGAATTTGTCCAATTGCACGGTCGGGAATCGCCCGACTACTGCCGCCGAGTAGGGCGACCTGTAATTAAGGCTTTCCGCGTCCGCGATCGGGCAAGCCTGAGCAGGGTAGAGGACTACCCGGACGTGGCGGCCATCCTCCTGGATACGTACACACCTGCCGCCCTTGGCGGTGCAGGTGTAACTTTCGACTGGGAGATTGTCGGCGGGATTTCTTTTCCCCGTCCCGTGATCCTGGCCGGCGGGTTGCATCCCGCAAACGTGGCTCAGGCAATAGCCCGGGTGCAACCTTACGGCGTCGATGTCTCAAGCGGGGTCGAAACAGGCGGGCGAAAGGACCTTGCCAAAATAAGGGCGTTCATTCGCCAGGCAAAAGGAGGCGTTGTCTAATGCACGCGTTACCTGACGCACGCGGATACTTTGGAGGCTTTGGCGGCCGCTTTGTGCCCGAGACGCTTATGGCGGCCCTGGAGGAGTTAACGGAAGCCTACAATACCATCGGCCAGGATAAGTCGTTCCAGGAGGAGCTGGCATACCACCTGCGCCTCTACGCCGGGCGCCCCACGCCGCTTTACTTCGCAGCCCGTCTGACGGCGTATTGCGGCGGCGCCCGCATCTACCTGAAACGTGAAGACCTGAGCCATACCGGCGCCCACAAGATAAACAACGCCCTCGGCCAGGCCTTGCTGGCGCGCCGCATGGGGAAAACCCGGTTGATTGCGGAAACCGGCGCCGGACAGCACGGGGTAGCCACGGCTACCGTCGCCGCCCGCTTCGGGTTCGCCTGCACCATTTACATGGGTGTCGAAGACATGGGTCGGCAGGCACTGAACGTTGTCCGTATGCGTCTCCTGGGGGCTGAAATTGTACCGGTCCGCACCGGCAGCGGCACATTAAAGGACGCCATGAACGAAGCCCTCCGCGACTGGGTGACTAACGTAGGCTCAACGCATTACCTGATTGGGTCAGTGGCCGGCCCGCACCCCTACCCGCGCATGGTGCGCGACTTCCAAACGGTTATCGGCCGGGAGGCCAGGGAGCAGGTCCTGGAGGTCTGCGGTCGCCTGCCGGATTACGTTATTGCGTGCGTGGGCGGGGGTTCAAACGCCGCCGGTATCTTTTATCCTTTTTTGGAGGACGGCGTGCGTCTCGTCGGCGTGGAGGCCGCCGGCTGCGGCCTGGATACAGGTCTGCACGCAGCGACCCTTAACCGCGGCGCCCCGGGCGTATTGCATGGTTCGTTGAGTTATGTACTGCAGGACGAGCACGGCCAGATAAGTCCCGTACATTCGCTCGCCGCGGGCCTGGACTACCCAGGCGTGGGGCCGGAACACAGCTTCTGGAAAGACAGCGGCCGCGTGCGGTACACTAGCGCCACCGACGACGAGGCCCTGGACGCTTTTCTTGTTCTGAGCAGGACGGAAGGCATCCTGCCGGCGCTGGAGAGCGCCCACGCCCTGGCCGAAGCCATCCGGCTGGCCAAAACAACAGGACCGGAAACCATCATCGTGGTCAACCTTTCCGGACGCGGCGACAAGGACGTGGAAACGGTGGCCGGAATTTTGGGGGTAAAAGCATGACCAACCGCATAGAAGTGACTTTTGCCGGTTTGAAACGGCGGCAAGAAAAAGGGCTTATCACTTACATAACCGCCGGGGACCCGGACCTGGCCACCACGCGCGAACTGGTACTGGCCATGGCGGAAGCCGGCGCCGATATGGTGGAAATAGGGGTTCCCTTCAGTGACCCGATAGCCGACGGCCCGACCATTCAGCAGGCTTCGCAACGGGCCCTGGCTGCCGGTACCACCCCGGCCGCTGTGCTTGCCCTTGCCCAAAGTCTCAGGTGCGAAACTCCAATACCTCTCATTCTCATGACCTACTATAACCCGGTATACAGATACGGCCCCGCCGCCTTCGTCGCAGCCGCGGCCGCCGCCGGAATCGATGGTCTGATCGTCCCCGACCTCCCGGTGGAAGAGGCATCCGTCCTGCGGACCGCCTGCGACGCCCATAACCTGGCGCTGATTCCACTGGTGGCACCAACCAGTACGCCGGCCCGCATCACGGCAATCGCGTCGCAGGCGCGCGGTTTTATCTACTGCGTTACCGTAACCGGGGTAACCGGGGCGCGCAACCGCATTGAAACCGATCTTGCGCCTGTTGTCGCCTGTATTCGCCGGTGTTCGTCCCTGCCGGTGGCTCTTGGTTTTGGCATTGCGGGCCCGGAGGCCGCGCGGTCTCTCGGTCCCCTGGCCGACGCCCTGGTAGTGGGAAGCGCCCTCGTCAACCTGGTCGCCAACCACCAGGGGACCGCACTTTTCCGCGAGGTGAAGAAGTTCTGCCGCAGCATCAAGCAGGCCTTGGCCTGAACGAAACGGTGTTGCAGCACCCGGCCACCTGTGTTAAGATTCTTAGCAACCATACAAGAGCCAGAGAACGAGAGGAGATGGCGCACATGGATAGAAGTTGGCCGATCCGGCAAAACGTAGCCGGCCTTGCCGTTTACAAACCCGGCAAACCAATAGAAGAAGTACAGCGCGAGTTAGGACTGCAGCACGTTATCAAGCTCGCGTCCAACGAAAACCCCCTTGGTCCTTCACCCCGGGTGCTTGAAGCATTGGCCGGTGCACTGGAGCAAGTTCACTTTTACCCGGACGGGAGCGGGTACCGCCTGAAAAACGCCTTGGCCGCCCGTTACGGTATTACCCCCGACCACGTTTTGCTGGGGAACGGATCGAACGAAATCGTGCAGTTGCTCTCGCTGGCCTTCCTGGAACCGGGCGACGAGGCAGTTATGCCGGTTCCGAGCTTTCCACGCTACGAGCCGCTGACGCGCCTTATGAACGCGGTGCCGCGGGAAATCAAGTTGCAACAGTTCCACCTGGATTTAGACGGCATGGCACGGGCCATTAACAGGCGGACAAAACTTGTTTATATTTGTAACCCCAATAACCCCACCGGCACGATTGTCACGCGTTCCCAGGTAGATGCTTTTATGCAAGCCCTGCCGCCGCACGTGGTGGTGGTTTTTGACGAGGCCTACTACGAGTACGTAACCAGAGACGATTATCCAGACGGCCTAGAATATGTAAAGCAAGGGTACAAGACTATCGTACTCCGCACCTTTTCGAAGATTTACGGGCTGGCCGGTCTCCGCATCGGTTATGCGCTGGCCGACCCTGCCCTGGTTGCCTATCTCGAACGCGTACGTGAGCCCTTCAATGTGAACAGCCTGGCGCAGGTAGCAGCTCTGGCCGCCCTAGAGGATATGTCGTACGTAGCCAGGGTGCGCCGGCTCAACGAGGAAGGTAAGGCTTATCTTTACCAGGAGTTCACACGCCTCGGGATACCTTTTGTACCCACGGAAGCGAACTTCATTTTCTTCGACGCGGGCCGTAATGAAAAAGAGGTCTTCCAGCAAATGCTTCGGCAGGGGGTTATCATCCGTGGTGGTTTCGGTTACGATACCTGGCTGCGGGCAACCATCGGTACGCCCGCGCAAAACAAAAAGTTTATCAGTACTTTGGAACAAGTGTTACACGGTTTCCATTCATCGGGAGTTAACTCGTCTCTTACCTGATTTGTAAAAGCGTCAACAAGAAGCCTGGGGGCCGCGAAAAACGAGCATGTTCTCTTTTGCAGCGGTCTCCTGGAACCAATTATCAGGGAGGTATGAACCAGTGGTCATCGTTATGGCCCATAACGCCACCGAGGCTGACGTAGAAACGGTAGTTAAAAGGATAGAAAGTCTCGGCTTTCGCGCTCACTTATCAAGAGGGATAGAACGTACCATCATTGGTATTATAGGGGATGAAAGACGTCTGGCCGGCGTAGCACTCGAGGCATTGCCCGGCGTGGAGGCCGTCCTGCCAATTCTGCAGCCTTACAAGCTGGCCAGCCGTGTCATGCGCGAAGAGGGAACCGTCATTCGCATCGGGGACGTGACGATAGGCAGCGACACGATCCAGGTAATGGCGGGTCCGTGCGCCGTGGAGAGCCGCGAGCAGCTGCTGCGCACCGCCGAAGAGGTGAAAAAGGCCGGAGCAAGAATTCTGCGCGGGGGCGCCTACAAGCCGCGCACCTCGCCATACGCCTTTCAGGGGCTGGAAGAAAAGGGTTTGGAAATCCTGGCCGAGGCGAGGGAAAAGTTCGGCTTACTGATTGTTACGGAAGTGATGGATCCCCGGACTGTGCCCCTGGTCGCCGAATACGCGGATATTATCCAGGTGGGCGCGCGGAACATGCAGAATTTCTTCCTACTGCGCGAACTGGGCAAGGTAAACCGCCCGATACTTCTCAAGCGCGGCCTGTCCGCAACTATTGAAGAATGGCTGTTGTCCGCCGAATATATCCTTTCGCACGGCAATCCAAACGTCATCCTGTGCGAACGGGGTATCAGAAGTTTTGAAACCTACACCCGCAATACGCTTGACCTGAGCGCCGTACCTATCGTGAAACATCTGTCGCATCTGCCGATCGTGGTAGATCCAAGCCACGGCCTGGGGAAATGGCGGTTTGTGACCCCGATGGCCCGGGCGGCTATTGCCGCGGGGGCCGACGGTTTGCTCGTTGAGGTCCACCCGTGGCCTGCCGAAGCCCTGTGCGATGGCGCGCAATCGCTCACGCCAGAAAACTTCCACAACCTGATACAAGAGGTCAAGAAAATCGCCGAGGCCGTTGGGAGGCGGATCTAGTGTCAACTGCCCCTCCCATCGGTTATCTCGGACCGGAAGGGACGTTCACCGAACTGGCAACGATCCGCTTTTTTGCCGGCCGCCCGTACCGCGGCATTCCTTACCCGGATATCGCTTCTGCCCTCCATGCCGTACAAGAGGGGGAGATTATGGCCGCCGTTGTGCCTGCAGAGAACTCGCTAGAAGGGACGGTCAGCATTACCCTCGACGTACTGGTCCACGAAGTCGACCTGTTCATCGTCGGCGAAATCGTCTTGCCGGTCGTACACCACCTGCTTGGAAAACATAAGAATCTTAGTGCTTACACACGCGTCCTGTCCCACCCGCACGCACTGGCCCAGTGCCGGCGTTTCCTGCAGCAGTACCTACCGCAGGCGCTACGGGAGCCGGTTATCAGCACCGCCGAGGCGGCGCGGCTGGTGGGCGCGTCGGATCAACCCTGGGCAGCGATAGGAACGGAACTGGCTGCCGCCCGCTACGGCCTGGATACGGTAGCCAGAGAGATTCAGGATCACGCACATAATGCCACGCGCTTTATCGTTTGCAGCCGCGATACAGCCGGGCCAACCGGAAACGACAAAACGTCCATCGCCTTTTCCCTGCCGGTCGACCGCCCGGGTGAGTTGTATCACGCCCTGGGAGAATTCGCGACCAGAGGCATCAATTTAACCAAGATTGAGTCACGCCCGGCCAAGAAGGGCATGGGTTTATATATCTTCTTCATTGATTGCGAGGGACACCATACATATCCCGTCGTCAGCCAGGCGTTGTCCGCCCTGCAGGCGCGGGCGTCCTTTTACAAACTACTTGGGTCGTATCCCCGCCACCGGGAGGACTAAAGAAGAAAAATGTTTGCCAACGTGGCCATTATCGGTGTAGGACTTATCGGCGGGTCGCTGGGCATGGTTCTCCGGGCACGGAAGCTCGCTACTACGGTGACCGGGGTTGGGCGCAGCGCGGAAAAACTTGCCCGCGCCCAGGCCCTGGGAGCAATTGACCGCTACACCACGGATATTGCTGCCGGGATCGCGACGGCCGATCTGGTTGTCCTGGCCGTACCGGTAGGGCAGATAACACCGGTTCTGTCCCAAATCGTGCCCTTTATCCAGGCGGAAGCCATAATCACCGATGTAGGCAGCGTCAAGAAAGAAATAGTAAGCCAGGCAGAGAGGCTAACGCCTCCGAGAAGTTATTTCATCGGGGGCCACCCGATGACCGGTTCGGAGCGTACCGGCGTCGAAAACGCCGACCCCTATCTTTTCGAAAGCGCTTACTACATTCTTACACCCACACCCTCCACGCATCCCGGAGCGTTCGAGGTAATGAAGCGTTTGGTACGCGCCATCGGCGCACGCCTCATCGTGCTATCGCCCGAGGAGCACGACTTTTTGGTAGCCGGTGTCAGCCACCTGCCGCACGTGGTAGCAGCCGCCCTGGTGAATACCGTGGGTACCCTCCAAGAGGCGGAGAAAATGCTGCCCCTGGCAGCAGGAGGGTTCCGGGATACCACGCGGATCGCCGGCGGCAATGCCGGTCTGTGGCGCGACATCCTCATAGCGAACCGCGAGCCGGTTGTCAAGTTCTTAAAGCTTTTTCGGGGACAACTGGGGGAAGTGGAGAAAGCACTCAGCACCGGGGATATCGAAACCTTGCATGCGTGGCTGGCGAAAGCCGCGTCCCTGCGGGAAGCCCTACCGGGAAAGATGAAAGGATATTTACGGGATCTGTACGAGATCGTAATCACCATTCCCGACCGGCCGGGAAGTATCGCTGCGGTCGCCGGTATCCTTGCGGCTGCGGCCATAAATATCGCCGACATCGAGATTCTTCGGGTGCGGGAGGGAGAAGGGGGCACGGTACGCCTGGGATTTGCCACCCAGGACGACCAGCTGAAGGCCGTCGACCTCTTGCGGGCCAACGATATTCCGGCCAACCCACGTTAACGCTATAGGCGGGTGATGATGCTGGACGCAGTTGTTCAACAAACACGCTCCCTCCGGGGAGTAACCAAAGTCCCGGGTGATAAGTCTATTTCTCACCGCGCGGTGATAATCGGCGCTCTGGCCGAGGGAGAAACAATAATCGAAAATTTCTTGGCCGCCGATGACTGCCTGGCCACCGTCAGGTGTATGCGTGCCCTCGGAGCACAGGTAGAAGGACCGGATAACGGCCGGGTTCTGGTTCGCGGCTCCGGACTCCAAGGGTTGCGCGAGCCAGAAGACGTACTCGACGCCGGTAATTCGGGCACCACGATGCGCCTTTTGCTCGGGATGCTTGCGGGGCAACCTTTTTTTTCTGTGCTAACGGGTGATACATCGCTGCGCCGCCGTCCTATGCGCCGGGTGACCGACCCGCTCCGACAGATGGGGGCCACTATTCTAGGACGTGGCGACGCTTCATTCGCTCCCCTTGCCGTCCGGGGTCGACCTGGCCTGAGATCCTTGCGTTACACCTCGCCGGTACCAAGCGCCCAGGTTAAATCAGCGATTCTTTTGGCAGGACTTTATGCCGAGGGTTATACCAGCGTTACCGAACCGGTCCGTTCGCGCGACCATACGGAACGTATGCTGGGCGAGTTCGGGGCGGAAATCCAGGCGGATGGTAACACGGTTACCGTTAAGGGGCGGCCGAGACTAAAAGGAAAAAAAATAACCGTCCCCGGAGATATCTCGTCAGCCGCCTTCTTGCTTGCGGCCGCGCTCATTTTGCCAGATGCCGATATCACCATAACCGGCGTGGGCCTTAACCCTACCCGGACCGGGATTATCGACGTTTTCAAAAGTATGGGAGGAGATATCGAGCTTTTCGCCACCCAAGAGACCGGCCGCGAACCGGTGGGCAATATACGCGTCAGGTCCAGCCGCCTGGTGGGTACAACTATAGACGGGAGCATCGTTCCCCGTCTGATCGACGAGATACCCGTCCTTGCAGTGGTCGCGACCCTTGCCGAAGGAGTTACGGTCATCTGTGGGGCCGAAGAACTGCGCGTCAAGGAATCAAATCGCCTCCAGGCCCTGGCCACCGAACTTGCCCGCTTCGGAGCCGACATTACCGAAATGCCGGACGGGCTCATTATCAGGGGCAGGGCAACGCTCCAAGGCGCTACCGTCGAGAGTTACGGCGATCACCGGATAGCCATGGCCCTTGCCGTAGCCGGACTGGCAGCGCAAGGGACTACAACCATCCGGGGTGCCGAGTGTGTTAATATCTCGTTCCCCGGTTTCTTTGAGGTGCTGGATTTGTTGCGCCCTCAATAACCAGGCCGTTTGTAAAAGGAAATGCAGCACCTTTGTCGAATTAGACAGGTGGTACAAAGGAGGCGGCGTGCCATCTGTAGATTAATTATCGCCATCGACGGTCCCGCAGGCGCTGGCAAAAGCACCGTCGCCCGCGAAGTGGCCAGAGAACTGGGGCTCACCTATATCGATACAGGGGCCATGTACAGAGCTGTAGCCCTTCTTGCCTTGCGGCAAGGGATAAATTTTGACGACCGTGCTGGTTTGGCCGCCCTCGCAAGGGAAAGCAAGATTGACTTTATTGAGACGCTCAACGGGTACCGCACACACCTGAACGGGGAAGATGTGACGGAAGCCATCCGCGAACCTGCCGTCTCCCGGGTCGTATCCCTTGTGGCGCGTTTGCCGGAAGTCCGCCGTCATCTGGTACAACTTCAACGTCAGATGGCTGCTCAAGGCGGCGTCGTTATGGAGGGCCGCGACATAGGAACGTATGTCTTACCGTGGGCGGACAAGAAGTTCTTCATCACCGCCTCTGTACAGGAAAGGGCACGTCGCCGGTATGAGGAACTTCTTGGCAAGGGTGTACACGTACCTTTACAGGAACTTATAAGTGAGATCGAAGATCGGGACCGCCTTGACCGTTCGCGCACCGTGGCGCCGCTCGTTCCGGCAGCGGATGCCCTGGTTATCGATACCACAGGTAAGACTGTACGCGAGGTTGTGGAGCTGGTAGTACGGGAGGTACACAAAGGGTAAATGTTCTACTGGTTTGCCTGGTGTGTCTGCCGGGCAATCCTTTTGCTGGTCAGGCGTTGGCAAGTGGAAGGCGCAGAAAACTTACCCCGACAGGGTGGGGTAGTCATCGCCGCCAATCACATCAGTTACTGGGATCCTGTAGTCGTTGGTTGCGCCTTCAAAAGAAGAGTATTTTTTCTTGCCAAAGAGGAGCTGTTTCGTATCCCTTTCTTTGCCACCCTTATTACCAAACTGGGCGCATTTCCGGTACGCAGAGAGGCTATGGACCGCAGGGCACTAAGATTGGCCACAGAAAAGCTTGCAGCGGGAAACCCTGTGGTTGTTTTTCCTGAAGGTACAAGGAGTCATACCGGCGAGCTTTTACAGCCACATCTAGGGGCAGCTTTGCTGGCCATAAGAGGGGGGGTTCCGATTCTACCGGTGGCGGTTTACGGTACCAGAGGCATCATTGGCAAGGTACGCGTGCGGGTCGGCAAGCCCATATACTTTCCAGAATTATACGGAACTAAGCCGTCCAAGGCCTCGCTGGCAGCCGTAAGCAGCCACGTGATGGAAAAGATTGCCGAGTTGTTGTCTGGTATGAGGTGAAAGATATATGGAAGTGAGATTGGCGGCCAGGGCCGGTTTCTGCTTCGGGGTTCGCCGGGCGATCGAACTCGCCCTTAAAACAGCCAGGGAGGAAAAGGGTCCAATATACTCCCTGGGACCTCTAATTCATAACCCACAGGTGGTTGAGTTTTTGCAGGAACGAGGCATTACCGTTGTGGAAAACCTGGCCGAGTGCGAGGGCGGTACGCTTATCATCCGCTCACACGGCGTGGCCCCAAGCGTACTGGCAGCCGCCACAGAAAAAGGCCTCAAAGTCGTTGACGCCACGTGCCCTTTTGTCAGACGCGCGCAACAACTGGCATGCGATCTGACGCGCGACGGGTTTCAGGTGGTTGTGGTTGGCGACCGTGAACACCCCGAGGTGCAGGGGATTGTAGGGTGGACGGGCGGCCGGGCCTTGGTCGTTGAAAACGCGGCGGAGGCCGCGCAACTGTCCTCTTTCTCCTATCTGGCGGTGATTGCCCAGACCACGCAACCGCTGAGTAATATGCAAGCGGTAGTAAAGGTTTTAGAAAGTAGGGTTGAATCGTTAAAGGTGGTAAACACGATCTGTCACGCCGTCGCCGAGCGCCAGCAGGCAGCGTTGGAGCTGGCACGGCAGGTAGAAGTAATGATCGTGGTAGGGGGCGCCAACAGCGCCAACACACGCAAGTTAACGGAACTCTGCCGGCTTACAGGAACCCGAACGTACCAGATTGAAAGAGCTGAACAGTTGGATCCCGGGTGGTTTCAAGGAGTCAGGATTGCAGGCCTGACCGCCGGGGCATCCACACCCGATTGGATTATCGAGGAGGTTGAGAGGCGAATGCGCGAACTGGAGGAGGTTACAAACCCGGAGGAGCAGATGCAAACCTTACCGGTACGTACGCTCCGGACCGGTGAAATCGTCCGGGGCGTGGTGGTTTACGTCGGCCAGGACGAGGTACTGGTCGACGTAGGGGCAAAATCAGAAGGGGTCGTTCCGCTGCGGGAATTATCCTGTTGCGAAGTGTCCTCACCTCACGACGTGGTTAAGGTGGGAGACGAAATAGACGTATGGGTCGTTAAAGCAGAGGATAACGAAGGCCGGATTATCCTTTCTAAGAATCGCGCCGACGCCGTCAAGGCGTGGGATATCCTGGACAAAGCTTTCAAAGAAGGAACACCGGTGGAAGGCGTCGTGCGCGAGGTGGTCAAGGGGGGTCTCCTGGTAGACGTAGGGGTACGTGCATTTTTACCTGCTTCACAGGTTGAACGCGGGTACGTTGAGGACCTGAGTCAGTATATAGGCCAGCGCATCAGGGCCAAGGTTATCGAGTTGAACCGGGGCCGCAAAAAGGTTATTTTATCGCGCAAGGCCTTTCTGGAGGAAGAGTACGCCCTGCGCCGGCAACAAACCCTGAACAGTATCCGTGAGGGCGACATCGTTAAGGGAACCGTCCAGCGCCTGACACCGTTCGGGGCTTTTGTAGATATCGGCGGCATCGATGGTCTCCTGCACGTATCCGAGATATCGTGGCGCAGGATTAACCATCCCGGTGAAGTCCTGAAAGTAGGCGACGAAATCGAGGTCAAGGTCCTGAAAGTCGATAGGGAGAACGAAAAGGTTTCTCTCAGCCAGAAACAGGTACTACCGGATCCGTGGGAAAACGTTGCCGAAAAATATCCGGTGGGCAAGATCGTCCCGGCAATCGTGGTTCGGCTGGTGCCTTTCGGAGCGTTTGTCGAGCTTGAGCCGGGCGTAGAAGGGCTCATCCACATTTCCCACCTGGCGGACTGGCACGTGGCCAAACCAGAGGATGTTGTGCAGGAAGGGCAAGAGGTCCAGGTTAAGGTGCTGAGTGTCGACCCGGAAGAGAAACGGATAAGGTTGTCCCTGCGAGAAGCAGTCCGGGAAAAGGTGCCCCAGGAATCCGACGAAGTTACTCTGGGTGACGTTTTCGGGAATCTGTTCGATAAACAATAGTACGTATAATCTGAGCCCGTTAGGGAAGCATTTACAGTAACACGACAAGAAGAGGGGTCGGTGCAATGGGCAGGCTTCCCATCGGGCTTATTCTTTTAATCGTCGTCTCTGTTCTCATCTACCTCGGCCTGGCCCACCGCATTTTAGACCGGATGCGCCTAACCGACAAGGCAGCCCTCGGCATACTGGCGGCCATGGTTATTGGCAGCCTGATTGACATCCCTATCCCCGTTGGCAGAACCATCCTGGCCCTCAATGTGGGGGGCGCACTCGTACCGCTCGGTCTGGCCATCTATCTGGTCGTTACCGCTGACCAGGCAAACGAAAAGGCACGTGCCGTTTTTGCAGCGCTCTTTACGGGGATCGTTGTTTATGCCATTGGCACGTACCTGATGCGTGGGTTGCAAGAACCAGCCGGGCGGTTTGCAGTGCTGGATGTTATCTGGCTCTACCCCCTGGTAGCAGGTGTTGTCGCGTATATTGTGGGCCGGTCGCGCCGCGCAGCCTTCGTAGGTGCGGCGGTGGGTGTTTTACTGGCCGATGTTTTCCAACTATCCCGTCTTGCCTGGGCGGGGCTCCCTGGGGTCATCCACGTCGGCGGCGCGGGCGCTTTTGACGTTGTCGTCACGGCTAGCCTTTTTGCCGTTCTCCTGGCCGAAGTGATCGGCGAGGTGCGGGAACGCCTGGCAGGCGGTCCGCAGGCAGCCGGGCGCGACCGTGAAACACTCATTGCCCTAAAGAGCCCTAAGGAAGAGGAAGGTGGCAAGAATGGACAAACTTAAACTTGGTGCTCTCACCGGCATCTTCTTCATCCTGGGTGCACTTCTCGCGACCGGCTTGGCCGGCGTGGAGCTTCCGGCATGGAACCCGCTTGCTTCCTCCCGTCTGCTGGATGAACTGGCGCCCGGGCAATATGTGACAGTTTACGACCAGCAGGGTAAAGTGCTGACCAAAATTGCGCGCTCCGTGGTTCCGGGTGATGAAATTATTACCGCTGACGGGAAACACTACCGGGTTACCAAGGTGCACGACTTCTCCGCCCGTGCCAGATTCCTGGGGGCAGATAAGGAATTCCTGGCCTGGCAGGAGTTTTTCGCGCAGTCGACGTTACCGGTTGCCGTAGGACGTCCGGGTGATGTGGCTATCTATCACACGCACAGCGATGAATCGTACGTTCCGAGCGACGGGGCCGCCTCGATTCCTTACAACGGTGGTATTTTCGATGTTGGCGACCGCTTTGCCAGAGCCCTGGAAAGGCAGCGCGTCCGGGTTATTCACAGCCGTACGCCCCACGACCCCCACGACGCCCAGGCCTATGTTCGCTCACGGCGAACGGCCGCCCAGCTTTTAAAATCTAACCCGGCGGCGATATTCGACGTCCACCGGGACGGCGTACCCGATCCTGATTTCTATCGCCAGCATATTAGAGGCGAAACGTTGAGCCAGCTCCGTCTGGTTATCGGACGTCAGAATCCGCACATGCAGGCCAACCTGGAGTTTGCCAAGAAGCTTATGGCCCGCACCAACGAAAGTTATCCCGGCCTAGTCAAGGAGATCTTTATGGGGGCCGGCGATTACAATCAGGATCTTTCACCCCAGAGCCTCCTCATTGAAGCCGGGACTTATACACTCTATAAGGAGGAGGCCCAGGACGGCGTCGGCCTTCTGGCTTCGGTAGTCCCGGCCGTGATGGGTATTGGAGCTCAGGCCCGCCCCCGGATCCCGGAAACAAGAACTCCCGGCGCTTGGTCGGCGCTGTTATGGATCATCGTCATTACTCTGGGCGGTATCGCAGCTTTCCTGGTCCTCAGCGCAGGCGGCCTTGGCAACGCGCGCCAACGACTTAAAACTTTTGTAACAAAGGAGTTGGAGTTTCTACGGGCGCTTCGCAAGCACGGGGAAGACAATCGCTGAATATCATCTACCATTGTTACGGGGGAACCCACTCCTCGGTACTGGCCGCCTGTATACACCTCGGTATCCTTAAAAGCGCGGAAGCCCGCACCGGGAGGGAATTTCTTACTCTACCCGGTTTCGACCAACGTAATGCCGAAGATCTGGGCAGGGTCTATTTCTACGGTTGGGATGAAGCAGGGAATAGAGTTTACGTTTTGGGACGCAACGGATACCCTGCCCTGCCCGTGTTTCTCTACCGGGCACTTGCCGCCGTTTTACGAACAGACGCCCGTTGCCTGATAGTTGATACTGCGGCCTGCTTAAACTTTTTAACGCGGCTCGGCGGTTTTATTTCGTGCCGGCTAGGCCTGAAAAGGATCGGCCGCCCCCTCCTGATCCTTGGCGCCCGCTTGGCATATCCCAAACTGGCAGCCCTTGTTTCCAGTATAAGGAAGAGTAGCGCGTGAAAAAGGTCCTGTACCTGCATAATACGCCACTTGCCGCCCTGGCCGCACTGGAAAGGGTCGGCCGCCTATCCCCTCAGGCGTGGACGCTATATCTGCACAGCCTACCGGCAGAAGCACATCAGGCCGGCTTTCTCGCGACCGGCCAGGATGAGAAAGGACATGACGTCTTCGCCCTCTGGTACCGGGCCCGGTTAAACGTGCTGCAGCGTTTTGTGGAGAGCCTACTCGATCTCCTCCAGTCGGACCACCAGGGCATCAAGGTGAATATTGTCGGATACCCGCACCCCGGCGTGGCCATAGGTCTTTTCCTGTACCGGTTAGGCCTGCGACTTGCCGGACACCTGTGCCTCCGCCTGGTTTTGCCGCGTCATCCGGCGCCATCGAAACGACCCCCGGAGTTGACGCCTCTAAGTCGCAGGTGCATAATAGGAGCGGAGTTTGGTTATGACACGGGTGAGAAACTGGGTGAAGAAAAGCGGGCTTCGCGTCGGTAAGGTCTGGGCGGGAAGTATTGCTGCCGAACTCGGTATTGAGCCAGGCGACATACTGCTGGCTGTAAATGATAAGCCTATCAACGATATAATCGACTACCGTTTCTGGACGGCCGACGAATACCTGGAGCTGCTGGTAGCTAAGAAAACAGGGGAGACGTGGCTCTACACGGTAGATGTTGATACTAAGCCGCTAGGACTCGAGTTTGCCAACCCCTTCGGAAGACTCCGGCGCTGTCAGAACAGGTGTCTTTTTTGTTTTATCGACCAGATGCCGCCAGGCCTGCGACGATCCCTATATGTCAAGGACGACGATTACCGCCTGTCGTTCTGGGAGGGAAATTTTATTACCCTCACTAACGTAAGTGAAGCGGACGTGAAACGCATTGCCGAACAGCGTCTCAGCCCCTTGTACATCTCGGTACACACGACCGATCCGGAACTCCGCGCCTTAATGATGGGTAATAAGCGCGCCAGGTTAATCATGCGGCAACTAGAGGAGCTGAAGCTTGCTGGCATAAAGATCCACGCACAAATCGTCCTCTGCCCGGGACTTAACGACGGCCTCGTCCTTGAACGCACGGTACGCGACCTCGCTTCCTTGTGGCCGTCTGTGCAGTCAATTGCCATCGTACCGGTAGGGTTAACCCGTTTTCGCGCCGGGCTCTGGCCTCTCCGGGCACCGGACAAAACCGAGTTGCGGCGACTAGTTGAGCAGGTAACCGTATGGCAGAAGACCTTCAACCGCCTTTACGGCACACCGCTGGTCTATGCCGGGGACGAGTGTTATCTTGCCGGTGGCGTGCCCGTACCCGCGCGCGAGATTTACGGAGATTTTCCGCAATTAGAAAACGGTGTGGGCCTGGTACGCCTATTCCTTGACGAGTGGCAAAATGTTGCTTTAAACTTGCCTTGTAAGGTACCATCCCGCCGCATCACGTTGATCACCGGCGAACTGGCTGCACCATTAATTAAGACCGTAGCTTACCGCCTGCAATACATCAAGGGGCTTTCCCTTGATGTAGCCGTGATAAAAAACAGCTTCTTCGGGGGTACCGTAACAGCAGCCGGCTTGCTGACCGGGGCCGATATTCTCGAGCAAATTACCCCGGCACTAAAAAGCGATCTAGTCGTCCTGCCATCCCAGGCCGTTAAAGACGAGCAGGTACTGTTGGATGGGGTTACGGTCGAACAACTCGCCCGTACACTCGAAGTTCCCGTAGCCCTCGCACGTGATCCGGCTGAGTTGATGAAAATCATTGTCAACCCTTAGGAGATACACCATGTCTTTGCCAGTGGTTGCCATTGTAGGCCGGCCAAACGTGGGCAAATCAACCTTATTCAATCGCCTCGTCGGCGAAAAGGCTGCCGTGGTAGCTCCCGAGCCCGGTGTTACGCGCGACCGGCACTACCGGGATACCGAGTGGGCCGGGCGTTCGTTTACGCTCGTAGACACCGGCGGCCTGTTCGAAGCGGCAGACGCGGGCAGAATGGAAGCGTTGGTCAGCGCCCAGGCTCGGCGGGCAATTGACGAGGCAGACCTGATTATCTTTCTTCTCGACGCGCAGACGGGCGTAACGCCCGGAGACGAAAGCATAGCCGATCTATTACGCCGGGCGCACAAGCCGGTTCTGGTCGTGGTCAACAAGGTCGACAATTTTGCTCAGATTTTGCCAACAGGCGATTTTTACCGGCTGGGGCTGGGTGAGCCGCTGTACATCTCGGCAGAAGCAGGTCTCAATATAGGCGACCTGCTTGATGCCGTGGTGGCCAACCTGCCTCAAGCCACCGTGGCCGAGGAACAGGAACCGGTGCGCATCGCGGTAATCGGCCGGCCTAACGTGGGCAAATCATCCCTTGTTAACGCCATTCTCGGCGAGGAGCGGGTAATTGTCAGTGACGAACCGGGCACAACAAGGGATGCCATTGACACCACGCTCCGCCTGAATGATCGGCTGTATACGCTAATCGATACCGCCGGTATCCGCAGAAAGGCGCGTATCGCGACTTCCCTGGAGAGGTATAGTGTCCTGCGGGCCCACAAGGCTTTGCAACGTTGTGATCTAGCCATCCTCGTGCTGGATGCCACCACAGGCGTTACCGCTCAAGATAAGCGCCTCGCCGGAATGGCAGCTAGAAGTAAAAAGGGGCTGGTTATCGTTCTCAACAAATGTGACTTGATTACCGAGAGGATAAAGAAAGCATACACGCGAATTATACCGGTAGCCTTTGCTTTCATCACCTATGCGCCCGTACTCCTGGTTTCTGCCGCCACAGGTCAGGGGATAAGCAACCTCTTGCCGACGGTGGACAGGGTTATGGAGGCGTATACGCGCCGCATACCAACGGCGGCCCTTAACAAAGTCATCGACGACGCAGTCCTCGCTACCCCGCCGCCTGCATTTAAGAAGAAAAGGGGACGGATTTTTTATGCGACGCAAGTTGCTACTAGACCTCCAACCATCGTGTTGTTTGTCAACGAGCCCGAGGCCTTCACCGCATCTTACCTGCGCTACCTCGAGAACCGGTTGCGCCAGGCTTACGGGTTACAAGGATCGCCGGTGGAACTCGTCGTGCGCAAGCGGGAGGCTTAAAGTTTACCAGGAGGCGTGTGGTCGTGCGTATCATTCTTGCATTGTTGATTGGTTATTTACTCGGTTCTTTTCCTACAGGATACCTCCTGGGGAAGCTAAAAGGAATCGACATCAGGCAAGAAGGCAGCGGTAACATTGGGGCGACCAACGTCTGGCGCAGTCTCGGCCCGCTGCCTGCCTTTCTGGCCCTGCTGGGCGACGCCGCTAAAGGAGCGCTGGCCGTCGTTGCAGGCCGGTGGCTGGCCGGGCCGGGGGTTGGCGATCTGCTGGGAGGCCTGGCGGCCCTTACCGGGCACGGCTGGTCGGTCTTCCTCCGGCTTCAGGGAGGCAAAATGATCGCCACCGGTCTCGGTGTAGTCCTGGCCATCGACCCCCGCGTGGCCGGCTTGGCCTTTCTGGTCTGGGGGCTGGTACTGGCAGTAGGCCGCTACGTGTCGCTATCCTCGATACTGGCCGCCGCTTCTGTACCGGTATGGTTCCTCCTGTTGGGTCGTGGTGGATGGTACGCCGCCTTTGGCACAGCGCTGGCTGTTCTGGCCATCTACAAGCACAGGTCTAACCTGGAGAGACTGCTAAAGGGCAGCGAATTCCGCGTCGGTTCGCGGCGAAATACGCGTTAAGGTGTGATAGGAGTGGCCATCCAGGAGGTACGCGTCGGCATTAAACCCACGTTGCCGGACCCGCAGGGAAACGAACTCTTGAACGAGATCATAAGCTCCCTTGGCCTCACGTCCGTAAAACGGGTTCGTACGGCAAGGGTTTTCCGGTTTGAAGGGATAACCGAAGACCAAGCAGTATATCTTGCCGAAAACTTGCTCTGCGAAGACCTTTTTGAACTTTATCGGGTTAACGCGCCGATTATCATCGACACTCCCTGGCTACTTGAGGTAGCATACAAGCCCGGGGTAATGAACCCGGAGGCGGCTTCTTTGCGCAAGGCCGCTGAAGACCTCGGCATCAAGGGGCTGGTAGCCGCGGACTCGAGCTGGGAATACGCCTTTTACGGTGAGGCCATTACCTCGCGCGATATTGAGCTAATTACTGAAAGACTCCTGGCCAACCCGACCATTCAACAGGTTATGCGCGAGAAGCCACGTACGCTTTTAATTGAGGGTGAACCTGCACCCACGCAGATTATACCGATACGAACCATGAAGGATGACGAGTTAATCGCCTTAAGCGAGGACCGCCTTTTCTTAAGCCTTGAAGAAATGCGGCATATTCAGGGTTATTTTCGGGACCTGGGACGCGACCCGACGGATTGCGAACTGGAGACGTTAGCCCAAACCTGGTCCGAACATTGCGTCCACAAGACCTTCAAAGCCCGATTAATCGTAAACGGCGTCGAGAGGCCACCGCTTTTTGAAAGGCTGCGCGAAGCGACGCGCCGCCTCAATCACCCGCTGGTCCTCTCCGCTTTTGTGGACAACTCTGGGGTAATAGCCTTTTACGAAGGCTGGGCTGTTTGTGGCAAGGTAGAGACCCACAACTCTCCATCGGCGATCGAGCCTTACGGTGGCGCCGCCACCGGCAGCGGTGGCGTCTTTCGCGATATCATGGGAACCGGCCAGGGAGCCAAGGTTATTGCTTCTACCGATATGTTTTGTTTTGCACCGCCGGATACTCCGGACGACAACATCCCACCCGGGTGTCTTCACCCCCGGTATCTCCTGCGCCGCGTCGTGGCGGGCGTGCGCGACTACGGCAATCGTATGGGAATCCCGACCAACAACGGCTCGGTGCACTTCCATCCCGACTTCCGGGCCAAACCCACGGTGATCGTCGGCGCTTACGGCCTCATTCCCGCCGCCAGGTGTCAGAAGGGCACACCCGTCCCCGGCGATCTGATCCTGGTTATTGGCGGACGGACCGGGCGCGACGGAATCCACGGGGCTACCTTTTCCAGTGCCGCGATGACGGACCGCACGCACGTAGTCAATGCCCAGGCCGTGCAGATTGGTCATCCGATTGAGGAAAAAAGAGTGGCCGACGCCATCCTGGCGGCGCGGGACGAAGGCCTCATCCGGGCCATCACCGACTGCGGCGCCGGCGGTTTCGCATCAGCGGTCGGTGAAATGGGCGCCCATACCGGGGCGCGTATTGCCCTGGACCGCGCACCGCTGAAATACACCGGGCTCGCACCCTGGGAGATACTGCTCTCTGAAAGCCAGGAGCGCATGGTGGTAGCCATCGTCCCGGCTAATCTCGACCGTTTTCTTGAGATCTGTCGCCGGTACAACGTGGAAGCAACGGTCCTTGGAGAGTTTACCAACGATGGCCGCTTTACGGCAACCTTTAATAACGAAAAGGTGCTTGACCTGCCAATGGATTTTTTACATAAGGGTTTGCCGCAGCGCGTCCTGGAGGCTACCTGGAACGAACCGCCTCGCATGGAAGGCGACTGTGACCTTCCGGAGGATTGGGTTACGGTATACAAACGCGTCATGGGACATTTAAATGTTTGCTCAAAAGAACCGATCGTCCGGGTTTATGACCACGGGGTGCAAGGTACTAACGTTCTTGCCCCGTACGCGGGGGTCAAGGGCAACAGCCCCAACGACGCCGTCGTCCTGACCCCGTTGCTGGGCAAACCTTACGGCCTGATTATCGGCCACGGGTTGAACCCGGTCCTCAATCTGGCCGACACTTACTGGGGAGGGCTCTGGGCCGCGACCGAGGCCGTAGCCAACGTCGTGGCCGTGGGTGGCAACCCTGGCGAGATAGTGCTTATCGATAATTTTATCTGGCCGGTACCCGAGCCCGACACCTTGGCCCAGTTAAGCCGGGCCGTAGATGCGTGTGTCGACTTCTCGATGGCGCTTGGTATGCCGTTCATTTCAGGTAAGGACAGCCTGTCCAGCACATACCGTAGCACCGACGGAACAGTTATCAGGATCCCACCGGTGCTCTGTGTTTCGGCTTTCGGCCGCATCCCGGACGTCAGGCGTACCGTTTCGGCCGACTTCAAGAAAACATCGACGACCATTTACCTGGTTGGAGCACGCCGGGAGAACGAGCTCGGAGGATCGGTTTATTACGAGATCAGGGGCGTACAGAGCACCAGCATACCAAGGGTAAACCTTGACCTGCTGCGAGAGGTGTTCCGCGCCATCCACAGGGCGATTACGGAAGGTTCCATCCTTGCCTGTCACGATATAAGCGAAGGCGGGTTGGCAGCGGCGCTAGCAGAAATGTGTTTTGGCGGCCAGGTGGGTGCGGCAATCGATATCCCGGCCACGTCGCGCCCCGATGCTTTCTTGTTTAACGAAACCCCGGGATGCTTCCTGGTAGAAGTGGAAAACGAGGCGGCCTTCCGGCAAGCGATTGAGGACATACCCGCCGTCAAAGTGGGGAGGACGCAGCCGGATCCGGTCATTCGCGTTGCCTGGCGCGACCGCCTCCTTTTGGCCGTCGATTTAGAGGTCCTGGAGAAGGCATGGGAGGAGCCGATGAAAGAGGTGTTCGGATGCTAAAACCCCGGGTCTGCGTTTTGCGCGCCGACGGCACCAACTGCGACGAGGAAACGGCCTACGCGTTTTCGGAGGCAGGGGCCGCGGCCGAACTGGTACACGTCAACCAGTTGCGCTGGGGCCAGCGCCGCTTGCGCGATTACCATATCCTCGTCATCCCCGGGGGCTTCTCGTACGGCGACGATGTCCGTTCCGGCAAGATCCTGGCCGTTGAATTGACATCCTATTTGAAAGAGGAGCTTTTTGCTTTTGTCGAACGCGGCCGGCCAGTTCTGGGCATCTGCAACGGTTTTCAGGTGCTGGTCCGCACGGGCTTGTTACCTTACGGCAGACCCCACGACCTGCGGGTGAGTTTGATGGGCAACGACAGCGGTCGCTTCGAATGTCGCTGGGTCAATCTGGTAGTGAACAAAACACCTTGCATTTTTACCGCGGGCCTCGAAGGCCAGGTTGTTACGCTCCAGGTGGCGCATGCAGAAGGAAAGTTTTACGCGCCTGCAGAGGAACTGGAAAACATCGAGGCTCAACAACTGGTGGTATTCCGGTATGCGGACGCAACAGGCCGGCCGACACAAGCGTATCCCGCCAACCCTAACGGTTCGTTGCACGCTATTGCCGGTATCTGCAATCCGTCCGGTACGATACTCGGCTTGATGCCGCACCCGGAAAGGTATGTACAGGCGTGGCAATACGCCAACTGGCGGCGGGGTGTGACAGGGGAGCCACACGGGCTGGCAATCTTCCGTAACGCGGTAGCCTATGCCCGCGAGATGTAAGGAGTAAAGGCTAATGGGGAAAAGTTTAGCCATCCTTGGCGCCGGGAGTTGGGGTACAGCACTCGCCGTGGTGCTGGCACAAAAAGGGCATACTGTATCTCTGTGGAGCAGGCGACGCAAACTGGCGGAAGCCATTAAGACATGCGGGGAAAACAGGCGCTACCTGCCGGGAGTAGCTGTCCCGGAGGTAATTGAAATAACCGATGACCTAGAAAAAACGGTTTTCCGGGCCGAGGTTATTGTTTTTGCCGTGCCGTCCCACGCCTTCCGCGAAGTGCTACGGTTGGTCAAACCATGTATAGGCGATAAGATGGTGGTGGTTAACGCCGCCAAAGGCCTGGAAGAAGCCTCCCTCTACCGTTTGTCGCAGGTTTTCGCCGAGGAAATGGGCGGGACTCTCGAGCGATACGTTGTTCTTTCCGGACCGAGCCATGCCGAAGAGGTTGGGCGGAACCTGCCAACTGCCGTGGTCGTAGCCTCCGTACAAAAACAAACCAGTGAATACGTACAGGAACTCTTCATGCTGCCCACGTTGCGGGTTTATACTAACCAGGATATTATCGGCGTCGAACTGGGTGGGGCGCTAAAAAACATCATCGCTCTTGCCACCGGTATCGCCGAAGGTCTCGGCTTCGGGGACAATACCCGCGCGGCGCTGATGACACGCGGGTTGGCAGAAATCACACGCCTGGGGGCACGCCTGGGGGCAGATCCCCTTACCTTCAGCGGCCTTGCGGGTATAGGAGATCTGATTGTAACCTGCACGAGCATGCACTCGCGCAACCGGCGGGCCGGTATAGAAATAGGGCGGGGGAAATCCCTGGCGGAGGCCCTGGCTGCCGTAAACATGGTTGTGGAAGGCGTTAGGACTACTCGGGCCGCGTACCGCCTGGCCCTGGCCTACAGCGTGGACATGCCGATTACCGAACAAACGTACCGGGTCTTGTTCGAGAACCTGCCCCCTGCCCAGGCTGTAAAGAACTTACTCCAGCGGGAGCGAACCTGTGAAATCCGGATGTAAGTATTGATTTTTGCCTCAGAATACATGCTTAACAGATGACGAAGCTAAAGGGGTGATATCCGTGACCATTGACATAATGCAGGCCATTAAAAAGCGGGTTTCGGTGCGCAGGTTCAAGCCGGACCCCGTACCGCGGGAGTTAATCCTGCAACTGCTGGAGGCAGCCATATGGGCACCGAATGCCGGGAACATTCAGCCCTGGCAGTTCTACGTGGTAACGCGTGAGGATCGCCGACGCTGCCTGGCTACCGCGGCCCTCCGACAGGAGTTTGTTGCCAGTGCCCCGGTGTGCATCGTCGTCTGCGCCGAACCCGAACGGTCGGCGAGGCACTACGGCGATAGAGGCCGGCACCTGTACTGTTTGCAAGATACGGCAGCGGCCACCCAAAACATCCTCCTCGCAGCGACCGCTCTCGAACTCGGTACTTGTTGGGTCGGCGCCTTTAACGAAGATCAGGTTCGCGCATGCCTTAACTTACCGGCCCATCTGAGGCCGGTGGCCATTATTCCGCTGGGCTACCCGGCAACTGAAACGACGCGGCGCACGCAACGGCGGCCTCTAGAAGAAGTCTGCCACTTCATGTAGGGGGCGGCATCGAAACGTGCTGTTCGATATTTTGTTACCGGCCAGAGTTCTCTTTGGTCCCGGAAGCACCTACCGCCTGGGCGAGGAAGCAGTTCGGTTTGGTCGCCGGGGGTTAATGGTGACGGGGAAAAAAAGTTTAAAGGAGACCGGCAATTTCGAACGGGTCACCCGCCCTTTCACCGATGCTAAGATCGAACTGGTTTTTTACACCGAAGTCGAGCCCGAACCAACGGTGGACACCGTGGACGAGGTCCGCCAGTTAATCCGGGAGAGCGGCTGTACCTTCGTGGTCGGCGTCGGCGGCGGCAGCGTACTTGACGTGGCCAAGGCGGCAGCCGGTCTTTTTGGCGAAGACGAGCCGGTACGGGCCTACTTTGAAAAACCCGTTACGCGTCCCGGTCTCCCCTGGATAGCCGTACCGACTACTGCCGGAAGCGGAAGCGAGGCAACCACAAACGCCGTGCTCATCGACCGTGAAAGAGGGCGGAAACAGAGTCTGCGCTGCGAATCCTGGCACCCGGCAGTTGCCGTTGTAGACCCGATTCTTACCATGTCCATGCCGCGTACGCTTACGGCAGCCACCGGCATGGACGCCTTGACCCACGCCATTGAAGCGTTTACCTCGCGCTGGTCGAACCCGTTTACCCAGGCCCTGGCAAGGCAGGCGGTGACCCTGATCAGCCACCACTTTTACACGGCCTGGAACGTGGGCCGCCTGCGCGAGGCAAGAGAAAAGATGATGCTGGCCAGTCTCCTCGCCGGCATGGCCCTTAATAACGCCCGTGCCGGTGCGGCGCACGCGCTGGCCCACCCGCTGGGCATCCGTCTAGGGTGTGGCCACGGCCTCATCTGCGCCGTCTTGTTGCCTGCCATCATGCGGTTCAACCGCCCGCTTTGCGAAGACCAGTACGCCGACCTCGCGCTTGCCGCAGGTATCGTGCCGCGGACTGCGTCTGTTGAGGAAGCGGCCTCCAAGTTAATCGCGCTCGTGGAAAACCTCCAGGCTAAATTTACCTTGCCTGCCAATCTCGCCTCCCTGGGCCTTAAAAAAGAAGACATACCGGCCGTAGTCACCGATGCGCTCACTTCCGCTTCGCTGGCTGCCAACCCGCGCAAAACTACCCGGGCGGACCTGGAAGAAATACTCGTGCGCCTGCTTTCCTAACAGCCTTGCCATAATGGCCCGGAAGCGCTGTGCGCGCGTTACTTGTTGCCGCATTCACGAACGGTACAAAGAGGCAAGGCGACGGAAGGCGGCAATCTTTTCCGTCCGCCCGAGCCGGGCTTGCTGTAAGGCGTTTTCAAGGAACTGAATGGAGTGATCGTAAACCTTGCGATCCACGGGGAAAGGGTGTCCGTCCTTACCCCCGTGGGCAAAGGCGTATCGCGCCGGATCACGGTAGCTGGGCGCCGCGCCGTACACAATTTCTGCCAGAAGACTCAGGGCGCGTATGGTCTTAGCCCCCATACCCGGCGTAACAAGTAGTTCCTCAAAATTGCCGGGCTGGCTTTCATAACTCTTTAAGAGGACGCGCTCGAGGCTTGCAGGGTTCAGGTCGCGCAACAGGATCTGGTGCCGGGGTGGGAGACGCAAGAACTTTTCCTGCAAGAGTCGCAAGTCGCGCAGGACGGCCCGGGGGTTTTCCCGCGCAAGCGAAGCCACCACCGAACGCGCATCCGCGCTCTCCGTGGCCACGAGGTTCAACGTCCGGCCCCTCGCATCGCAACAAATCCCGAGATGCGGTTCGCAAACCGGGTCGGCAACCGCCGTGCTCAGCCAATGGTAACGCCGGGCATAACCGTTGTCTTCGTTCATACCCTGTTGAATAACCGCCCAATGACCCCGCAATGTAAAAATGAAGACGTGATGGTAGAGTTGATAACCGTCCTGCACCGCCGCCGTATCCACCTTGGCGACCAGTTTGCTTGTCTTCACCAGGGATTCCGGGTCGGTGGCAATGGCAAACCGCTCGCCACAAGCAAGGATCTCCATCGGAGTGCGCCGCGAGGTCGCCCCTTTGCCGCCGCAAATAAAGATCCCCCACTCACCGCTACGCTCGCGTACCGCCTCTTTTAACGCTCCGCATACGGTGGTTGTCAGGCCGGAAGAATGCCAGTCGAATCCAAGCACACAACCCAACGCTTGAAACCAGAACGGGTCCGCAACGTGCTCCAACACCGTTTCCGGACCCGCTTCCATAATCATAACCTCGAGCAACGCGCGTGCCAGATCGGTCATCCTTTGAAAAAGCCAAGCCGGACATTTGCCCCCGTGGAGAGGAAGATCAGCGGTGCCGGAACGCGTTCCGTTGATTTCCAACTCCTTCACCCCTTCCTCAAAATAATACTACCAGAATATAAGGCACAGGCGACATAGTTATTGGAGATTTCAAAAATGTAAAGAATTTAATAAAAGAACAAGGGGGGAAGGAGAGAAGATGAAAAAAGTTTCTGGCTCTGCTCAGTGTTTTCCTGGTTTTAGCGCTGATAGGCGACGCTCTCAGTGGTTGTACGGGAGGAATCAAAATCGGTGTTATTCTCCCCTTAACCGGAAGCGAAGCCCTGTTCGGTGAAATGGAGAACAATTCCTTCGAGATGGCATACGAAGATCTAAAGGCTGCAGGGAAGAACGTTATAGGCGGCTGGGAGATCCAGCTCCTTTACAAGGACGACCAGGGTAAACAGGACGTAGCCAAAGCTGCGGCAGAAAAGCTGGTCAGCGGCCCCGAACTGTTTTACATTTCTTGCTGCGGGCGAGTTCCCCGTGCACTCCCCAGAATCCCAACCCTACAAAACCGGCACAGCTTTCGTATTTAGCTATAAAGGGAAAAGGCTTTGGCGGGCGAAGGAATATCAATTATGCGGATCACCGAACTGTTGCACAGGGTACGCTCCGGCGACCAGGTCGCCCGCGAAGAGTTTATTGCGTCCAATCGCGAGTTCATCCGGCAAACGGCCTCGAGGATTTGCGGCCGCCAGCTTGACTGGCACCAAGACGAAATAAGCATCGCCCTTATCGCATTTAACGAAGCCATAGACACTTACTGTGAAGATAAAGGCGTACCTTTTTTGGCCTTCGCACGCCTGGTAATCAGAAGCCGCCTCACCGATCATTTTCGCCGGGAAGCGCGTTTTGCGCACGCGTTTGGACTAACAGACAACGCCTTGCCCAGCGCCCCAACGGCCACAGGGGAGCCCATTACAGACAGGTTGGCCGAAGAGGAGAGACGCCAGGAAGTGATGGCCTATCGGGAACACCTGGCAGAGTTCGGCTTAACTCTTGCTACCCTTGTCGCCGTGTCGCCAAAACACCGGGATACGCGCCGCAACCTGCTGCAGGCGGCTAAAATACTTGCTTCGGAGAGAGAACTGTTCAGTGCCTTTCTTGCCAAGAAAAAGATACCTTTAACCGATCTGGCCGTGGCCAGCGGTGTATCGATGAAAACCCTAGAGAAAGGACGCAAATACATAATCGCCGTGAGTCTAATCTTTGGTTTTCCTGATAGATACCCATATTTATACTCTTATCTTACGGAATGTTAAAGGGGAGGCAGACTAATGGCCTCGCGGGGCATTATCCTCGAGAAAACCGGTACGGAATGCATTGTACTAACGCCCGAGGGTGAATTCTGCCGTAGCCGCTGTCGGTTTAACGCCCAACCCGGAGACGAAGTCAAAGTGGCAAGACCCCGGCCCCTTGCGCGTTATTTGTTGCTGGTTGCGTCCTTCGTTCTTGTGGTAGTAGGCTGGCAGACGTACCGCCTGATGTTGCGACCTGTAGCAGCTTATGTATCGCTGGATATCAACCCGAGCCTCGAACTGGCTCTCGACGAGTCCGCGGTTGTTATTAAGATTACACCCTTAGACCCGGAAGGGAAGCGCCTCGCTGAAACGCTTGACCTCAGGGGAACGCCGGTCGACCAGGCACTGGGCAGGCTCCTTGAGAACGCGGTCCGGCTCCGCTATTTAGACAGGCAACAGAATAATGCCATTCTGGTGACGATCACACCGGCAGGCAGTAAAGAACCACCGGTAAGTATCGCTGATGTAGCGCGGATGGTGGAAAACGAAATCCGGGCACGCAACATACCGGCCAAAGTAGTTGCTTCGGGGGCAACGGTAGGGGAAAGACAACACGCCCATAGAGCAGGCATTTCCCCGGGCAGGTACAAGATGCAGGTCGAGGCAGCAGCAAGGGGTAAAAGGCTGCCTTCACAGGTCATTAAGACGGAAAGCCTGGCCCAACTTGAAGAAAGAGTTGCTATCCCTATAGAAGATCTCCTCGGTGGAAGCAATAAGGTGGTTATCAAACATGGGCCCCAAAAACGACCAACCATGACGGATGGCCACGGACGTAACCGCACACAGGCCCAGCCAAAAAACCACGCACAGCAGATACCGGGAGATGGCGACAACCGCCAGGAGACGCCAGGGAACTGGCCCCGGAAGGGCGGCAGCAGGAAACTAGACAGTTCTTCTGTTTACTGGTATGATGAAGGGGAAGATTTGGACGCCGCACCTGGCAGGAGGCAGGCCCGGCAGTGATTCCCATAAAAGATACCATCCGTTCGCGCCATTTTCCGTGGGTTAACACGGCGATTATTGCCGCCAACATTCTTATTTTTCTTTATGAGATCAGTCTCGGTAGCCAGACGGCACTTGCCCAACTGGCCCAAGAGTACGGGTTTATTCCCGTCGCCCAGATGCGTTTACTGCAAGAGGCGCCTTTAAGTCTCAACACCTGGATACCTGCAATTACAGCAATGTTCTTGCACGGCGGCTGGTTCCACCTTCTTGGGAACATGCTGTATTTGTGGGTTTTTGGTGATAACGTCGAGGATACCCTGGGACATATCAAGTACTTCTTTTTTTATGTTTTGGCCGGCATCGCAGGCAACCTGGCGCACATGCTCATGAATCCGTTCTCAACCATACCCACGATAGGCGCGAGCGGCGCAATTGCGGGTGTTCTCGGTGCTTACTTCGTAACTTTTCCCCGTTCCCGCATCCTGTCGCTGGTACCCATCTTCGTGTTTATTACCTTTATGGAACTTCCGGCAGTTCTCTTCCTATTCTTGTGGTTCGCCATGCAGATTCTGAACGGTCTCGCCGCAGTGGGCATCCCGGGCAACATGGTAGCCTGGTGGGCGCATATCGGGGGTTTCATAGCGGGGATGGTTCTCATAAAGATACTTAAAAAGTTCTAATCGAGTAGGAGGGGGCGGCTAGCCCCCGTCCTCCCACACCACCGGACGTGCGGGTCCGCATCCGGCGGTTCGCCAGGCTTCACGGGTTGCTTCGTA